>Ga0326512_10002064_pt1 | contig 14975 bp, 15 predicted proteins | sample 1_2617_0518_D_FD_203652 | JGI IMG/M metagenome (GOLD analysis project Ga0326512, IMG submission 203652) | Bovine rumen microbial communities from UC Davis, California, United States - 1_2617_0518 | ecosystem: Host-associated > Mammals > Digestive system > Stomach > Rumen | place: USA... | reverse complement strand
GGCGCAGACAGAGCCACGCTGCAGAGTAGCAAAACGAGCAGCAAAACAGGCAGGCTGGGAAAACTCGCCCTTAATATAAAAGAAATAAATAAAGAAAAAATCTATTTTAAGCTGAAGATTACAGAAATTTTATTGTATAATATAATGTATAGAATAATTTAATTAATAATCCAAATTATTAGCTAAATTAAAATGAAGACAGTGAAGTCTATAAAACTCGAAAGGAAAACTATATGAATCCATTATTATTAGTCTTATTAATAATCGGTGGCATTGTATTATCATGTATATTATTGATAATTTTAGTATGTCATAAATTTGATAAGATACACAAAGAGCTTGAAGACTTAAAAGATTTAGAAGAGGATGATGAAGATGTATTGTAAGGGATTAACTAAAGAAGAATTACAAGAAGTGGGTATTTTTGATATTAAGTTTTATCATGATGATTGGCATGTATTTAGATATTGGTATGTAAATAATACTCAAAACAAAACTATCAAAGAAATAGCAATCACAAAAGCAGTTGGTAAACATAAATATAGACCAAATAAAGTATATCCAAAAGTAACATTTAGCACACCAAATAAGAAGTATAATATTCCATTATCAAGACTTATTTATGTTTGGTTTAAAGGTGATATACCAGATGGTTATGTGGTTGACCATATAGATAATAATAGTTGGAATTGTATGCCAAGTAATTTACAAATATTAACAGTTGGTGAAAACTTAGCTAAAAGATTTGAGGATAATCCAGATGCATGGACTAACCAATGGGGAAAACAAAAGGGATGGACTAAATAATGAAAAAAGAAGCAAAGATTAGATTATTAAAGCATTTTTTAACTCTTGAAGATAAAGAGATTGAAAAGATGGCTAATAAAAAATGGACATATTTAAGTGAATGCTGGGGCTCTTATGATGAAAGAGAAAAGTATAAAAAAGATACTCCACAAATAGCTAGAGGATATAGTTACACAAATATGTCTGAATACTATACATATGAAGAAAGCAATTATTTCTTATATGACTTAGGTGATAAATATTTCTTAGAATATGCATGTTATATGCCTGGTGATGGAACAGACCACTGGTGTTGGACATTTAAAAAAGACTAAATTAAAATATGAAGTATAATAATTTTAGGACAAGAGCAATAACAATAAAAGAAGCAAACTTGATCTTAGAAGTTATTAAAAATTATGGCATCAAAATTATTTATATCGGGCTTAATGAAAGTTATAATGAAGCAAAAGTTAAAATAGCAGATTTTAATTATAGTAGATATGCTATTGTTAAAGAAAATGACACTAATATATTTATTGAGACCAGATATTATGAATGGGGCAGTAAACCTACAAGATATATTTGCTGGTTAGATAATGTTAAAAGAACAAGTATTAGTGGTATGCAAGCATTTTGTGAGTTTCAAAGACATTGTTTCAAAGCAATACCTGTTGAAAATTATAACTGTAAAGATATAGATAAATACTGGGATGGAAAAACAAGAAAATATACTTGTAGTGCGAGTCCAATAATTGGTTATAATCCAAAATATGAGCTCCAAGAATTACATAATGTATATGAGTATGACATTAATAGCGCATATAGTAGCATTATGTTAAAAAAGATTCCAGATGTAAATCATCCATATTTTAATACAGCACTAAAGAAAAATCAAGTCGGTTTCTTTTTAGATGATAAATTGACAATGGTAGACCAAGAGTTCACATATTGTCAAGTGGCGTTTGATTTAATTGAATTGACATCAGAGCAAAAAAAGTATTTAGAAAAATTGTATCTTAAAAAAGAGACTGCTATTGATGAATTAGAACATAATGAAGCAAAATTAATGGCAAATGCCGCAATTGGTTATTATCAAAAATATAATCCATTTATTAGATCATATATTGTCAATAAATGTAATAAAGCCATAAGAGCCATTATAGACGACGAAACTATCTTATGGAATACAGATGCTATCTTCAGCTTAAAACGTCGTCCAGAACTCGAATTAGGGCATAATATTGGTCAATTTAAAGAAATACTAATTGAAAGATTTGCGTATAAAGGCAATAACTATCAAATTAACTGGGAAAAACCTAAATATAGAGGTGTTTCTAAATCATGGTTTCCAGACAATTGGGATATACTAAAAGACCAATGTCCAAAAAGAGATAATCCATATTTGTTTAATAAAGAAAATTATAAATTAATACTTAATAAGGAGCATTGGAAATGAAGAGATTAACTAAAAAACAAAAAGCTAAAAACCGTGCTAACTATAATAGAATTAGGAAAGCTTATGAGAAGACTGATAAGTCAGTGTCTTATATTGAATTCAAAAGAATTGTTATGGGCAGATCAAAAGGCACTGGTGAAACAATTGGTGAAGCTGCTAAAAATACCGCTCATAGTTATGCATTTACAAGTGCAGAACAAATTGGCAAGGAAAACTTATTAGCAGGCTTAAAAAAAGAATTCCCAGATACTTATAAAGAATTAAAAAGTAAAATGGGCAGATTTAATAAAGGTGATAAAATGATTGATAGATTGTCTTGGGATAAAGATAAACAAATGTATAAGTTTAGTTCATCTACAGGTCAAACATATTATGTAGATATTAGTAATTCACCTAAGCAAGCATTTATTATTTAATTATGAAAATTGTAGATAAAGAAGCATATGCAAAATATGAACAGCAAATAAAAGCTGTTAAACAGAAGAAAACTAAAAAGGAATTATATGAGTCAAAAGAATGGTATACAATTAGAGCAATCCTCGGAAATCAATGAGCAAACTGGTTCGTTTTGATTGGTGCAAGAGAAAGAGGTAAAACTTTTACAGTTCAAGACTATGTGCTTAACTGTTTCTTTAATCCAAAAAGTAAGCTTTACCACGTACCATTCTACTGGATGAGATTGAATGACATCGCTATTAAAAATATGATCATGAATAACGCTGCTAAAATGTTTGAGCCATTGCTTGTCCGTAAATATCATTTGGAAGAGATAAAAGTTCGTGGAGATTCTATATTTTTGGGCAAATTATTATTATGTCGTGTTTATGGCCTTTCTAATGCTTATAACAATAAAGGTTCAGCTCTCTTTGACGCCAAAACATTTAAAGGAGTTAATATCATTGTCGATGAATTCGCATTAGAAAAGAACCAACGTAAGACATTCGACGTTGTTTATAACTTAAAAATGCAGATTGAGAATATTTGTAGATCTGAGAGAAATAATGTTAAAGTGTTTATGATGCTCAACAATACTGAAGAGTGCCCAGAAAGTTTGGCAATGTTTGGATTTTTGCCAGTTAACTTTGGAGTATACAAATTAAAAAGAAAACATTGCGTTATAGATTATATTCCAAATAACGCAGCTTATGATAAGAGACGTAGTAAAGCTCTAGCTAATGAGTTAGATACAGGCACTGGCAACTTTACTAATAAATTTGTTAGAGACTTGGGACTATTATACAAGGGTAGATTAGATAAACCTCAAATGGTTGTAGCATTTAGTAAAGACCAATCAGACTGGTTTACTATCTGGTCAGGCAACGTTGTGTGTCCATACAACGGTGAAAAGAAGCAAGTAATTGCTATGAAAAGATACGTCAATAATGTATTCATTCCAGAGCTTAGAGATAGCATCATTGAACAAGAAGACGTCAGAGCCTTCAAGTATAAAGATTTGCTTACTCAGACGTTGTGGCGCAAAAACATGGAAGCAATTAAGAAATAAAGGCTCCAGGATTGACGAAAATAAAAAAGGCGAGTATTTTACTACCCGTCTTTTTTTCATGTCTCTATGAGCTTATTTATAGAAGTTGAATTACTGTATCACTAATTGATGCAGCAGCAATATCTGTTGTTGAAGCACCGCTTAATGCTTTGCAGCAAATCATAACATCTGCTGATGTTCCATAAATACCTTGAGCCAAATATACAGTATTAGAATCTGTGATTATACCATTACCACTATAAATTGCAGTTCCACTTGTATCTAAACCTTTACTAGATAAGTATAACTTTAAGCTAAGTAATGTTAATGGAGAGTTATTTGTATTTAATACAGTACAATAACAGGAATCTCCACCACTTGTTGTTAATACAACATGGTGTTCATAAATTGGATATACAGTTCCAGTATTCCAAGTATATGTTGTAGAACTACTATCTTTAGTGCATTTTAAGAAATATGTTCCATCATTTTGTGGGGCGCTTGGAATATTCTTAGTCTTTTCTAAATCGTAAGAATAAATAGTTGTACTTGGTAAAACAATACTACCATTAATATGTGCATCACCAGCAAGGTATAAATCTTTCCATTTAAATGTAGAATTACCTAAATCTACTTTACCTGAAGTTACACATGGTGAGAAATCTTCAAACCCAGAACCACCACTTTTTGCTTCTAATTTAACACCAGTGTTATGACTACCGCTATATGTACTAGCTCTAAATGTAATACTTGAAAGAGTTGCATCTGTTAAGCCTGATTGTGCATGACTTGTAATTCATGTTTTACCATTACCCCATTCAATATCTTTATCATTAGTTAAAATAATATTTGAATCAAATGTTTTAGCACCACTAATAGTTTGAGCTGTATCAGTAGTCACCATATTGCTTGGAGCAGAACCACCACCACTAGCAGCTGAAATAATATCTGAAACGCTTGCACTATTAGTACCATCACTAATATTGCCACCAAGATATAAGTCTTTAAATCTTACAGTAGTAGCACCTAATGAATATAAGTTATCGCCACTTTCTGGACGAATAGCTTTATTACTTGCAGTAGTGCTATTATCAAATACAATATTATTAACTTTAACTTGACTTTCATTTTCTCTAGGTGTTATATTGAAAGTTTGTAATCCACCATTGAATCTTTTCTTTCCACTAACATCTTGAAGTGTAGTTGTATACATAAGATTATCTGGTAAGAATTTACTATCAATCTTATCATATAAGTCAATTCCGTATATTCTGTATGTAATAAATGCATAACCACTATATACACCAAAATCAGAGAAGAATATTTCTACTTGACCTGTTGCTAATTCAGGATTACCATCATTTGTTTGAATTTTTATACCAAAGCTGCCATCCCAACCTTCGTAATATTTGTAAGTTCCATCACTACCAGAATAACTTATCCAAAGATTTTGATTTGATACATCTGAAGAATTGAACTTTGCTTTTGCATTAGCAGCACTAGAATCAACAGCAGCTCTATAAACTAAGTTTCCAGAACGATCTGTTTTCTTTAAATAGTTTCAAATTGCATCAGCTAATTCTTGATTGGTAAATGTTAAATGTCTTTGATAATCATCTACAGCTGTTCTACTAGAAGAATATGTATCAAAAGTTTTATTTGTAGTAGTATTTGCAAATAAATCATTGTTACTATCAATAATTAAAGTATTATCTGCAGCTTCTGATCTTCTAACTTCAACTACCTTATATGGTTCGTTTGTGCTCATCATTTGACTGCCAACACTAATACCTTTACCACTAGTTATTAATACTTCTAATTCATCATTAGAATTTAATCTAATACCATAACCAGAGGTATCGATTGGCACAAATTTCTTTTCAATTTTATGAACAATTTCTTCAGTAGTTGGAATTAATGATAATCCTGAAATATATAAATCGCCTACGTCTGAACTTGAGAATGGATTATTATAACCGGTAAATAAGTGAATTCTATTTGGATATGCTCCATTTTCATTCATTACATAAAATTCATAAGTTCCATCTCATGAACTTCCACCTTGAGTATATGTAATATGTAATGCTTGTTCATTAGTACCTAATTCAGTAGCAGTTTTATTAGTGAAATATAACCAAGCTGCTGTAATTTCGCAGTCATCTAAAATTGCAGGACCAGATAGTGTAATACCATATCTTGTATCTGTTTCTAAGTTGAATAAGATAGCAGCATTAGCAGCATCATATAAATCGAATTCACCACTATTAGTTCTTGGAACAATAGTATAATTACGTGTAATGTTTTCACTATAGCCACCAACAGCAGTTTCTAAATCACCATCATTATTGACAACAATTGTCTTATTATCAATATCAGGTGTATTGCTGTAATCTGGTAATGTAATATTACCTTGAGATTGTGTATAAGTAGTTCCATTAACTGTAATTGTTACTGGATCACCAGCTGGACCGGCAGGACCTTGAATACCTTGGATACCTTGTGGACCAGTTGCACCTTGAGGGCCTTCTGGACCTTGAATACCTTGAGGTCCTTGAATACCAGTAGCACCAGACATATCAGTAACATAGTTGAATGAACCAAGATTATTTTTAACATATAACTTTGCATTGTCTGGGTCTTCAACAGTAGAGCTAATTAATACAAATTTGCCTTCTGGAACATTAGCAGCATCTGCATTCATAGCAGTAACACTTGCGTATACTTTATAAATACTAAATGCTTCACCTGCAGGACCTTGAGGACCAGTAGCACCTGTATCACCTTTAGGACCTTGTAAACCTTGAATTCCTTGTGGGCCTTGTGCACCAGTATCGCCCTTAGGACCTTGTGGGCCAGCAGGACCGGTAGGACCTGTAGCACCTGTTGCACCAGCTGGACCTTGATCACCAGTATCGCCCTTATCGCCTTTTGGACCTTGAGGACCTAAAGCAACAGGACCAGCATTAAACCATTCAAGTGTAGAGGTTCCGATAATAACATATAAATCATATGGTTCCTCAGAACCTACTAAATAAGCACTATGTCTATCTACGATACTTGGATCTGGTAAGCTAGATACACTAGCAGTTTGTCCTAAGATAGTATATGTAGTTCCAGGAACACCTTGAGGACCTTGATCACCGGTATCACCTTTATCACCTTTTGGTCCTTGTTCACCACGTGGTCCTTGTAAACCTTGTTCACCTCTTGGACCTTGAGCGCCTGTTAAACCTCTAGGACCTTGGGCACCATCTTGACCATCAGCACCGGCTGGGCCTTGTGGACCTGGTGCAGGGAAGATACCAATATTAATCCATTGTGGTTCACTTCCTTCAAAAGCTCTTGTAAAAATATAATAATCGTATGGAGTTTGAGTACCTACTAAATAGGCGTCACCATACTCACCTTCATAATCGGCAGGATCTGGTAAGTCACCTGGGTCTTCTACTTGACCAATAACTTTAATACCAAATTCACCAATGACAAGAGCGCCACCTTCAATAGCAGCGATGTCATCCATGTTCTTCAATACCTGTTCTTGAAGATTTCTAAACTCTTTGTTTCCAAATGCTAACATGCTTTAATTCTCCTTTTTAGTTCTTGTTTGCATCTTATTAAATAGGCTTTTAACACCTATAGTAACCATTATACAGATTACCATGAATGGAGTGCCAGGACCTAATCAGAATAGTCAACAGGCACTACCAACACCTAGTAATCATTTATTGTTTAGAATGAATCCTAATAGATAAGGAACTCATACTTCACTGGATAATGTAAGAAATACTATCACAAATATAATAGCAGTTCTTCAGTCTCTAATGTTGTAAAATACTCATACTCATGGAAATGCAATTAAGTATCAGACTCACTTAAGAAATCGTTTGAACTTCTTCGGTTCCTGCTTTATTTTGCTCTTCCACTCGCTCTGTTTCTGGTTGTAACTTTCCAGAATCTTGTTTGGTTTCTTTTGCTTCATTTAATTTGTTGATCATGTATGGAACATGATTATTGTTGTAAAAGTCATATGCATTGACGAGACTGATAAATCCAAAACACATGAACATTAATAAGTTAACGATAGCTAAGAATAGTAAGTTATAATCATTACTACCCTGTACAACTATATATATTAAACCAATAGTAGTAGCGGACAATGTAGCGCACTTTGTTATTACATCTTTAATAACAGAAGTAGTCCAGAAAAATGTAATACTATGTGGTTTTTTATCTTTTGTTTTAGTACTATAATATTCTTTAATGACCCGTTGGTTCTCAGGGAGCATCTTGGCGAATGACACTCCCTGTATCTTTAAGAACTGCATGATTACAAAGCCTGTAGCAGCATTAACACAACCAAATATTGTAGTCTGCATTAATGCTTCTGCTTTAAAGCCCCGAATTAATACAAATACTGCTATAAGATAAGCGACTACCATAATAGCAGCGCCTATAATACCAACATAATTAAGAATTGGCAGTACCTTCTTCTCTAGCGTTGTCTTCTCTATCATAATCTATTTCCTTCCTAATACTTAATTTGCTTTGGTAATGTTTGAATAACTTATGTATTACATAATCATCTAATAACCAAACACCTAAAACGATATACATTCCAACAGCACCAAATACAATTGAGCTCAATACGACACAAACAATCCAAATGAAGGTTCTCATACCTTCTTTTAAGAAAAATGTTAGTATGGTGCCAATAATCGCTGTTATGGACATACTTAAGAATAATGTCTTAGCTTCATCTGTAAAGATTTGAACACCGTCTTTAACTGCATTGAAGTTTATACCACCTGCAATTAAACAGACAGCCATTGTGATGAATAATGCAGCATAAGATATAACACCAAAGATAATTGTTTTCTTTCTTAAACTTTTATATCTTTCACTTTTAGCCATACTATTCACCTACTTTTTTCTTACTTTTTACATGAATATTGTGCAATTCAAGCATTAAATTTCTTAAATCTTCTCTAAGCTCTTCGTTAGCTTCTCTAAGTTCACCGTTTTCTTCAGCTAACTTTTTATTTAATTCTTTTAATTCGCTAACGGTATTTTCATTATCTCTTCTCATATTATTATATGTAACTGTATTACTATTTTTTATTCTAGCAATACCAACTATGAGACTTACCATAACGCCAATAAGAGCTGTAATAACTGGAGCAAATTCAATAATCATTTGAGTTATTTGATTAATTTCCATCGTCTTCGTCCTCCTCAGTGACATATATTAATGGTCTTTCACTGCTAACAAATTTCTTGAAGCAGTTATTAAATCTTTGTAGGAAGCTTTCGGTAACGTCAGTTTCTAACATTCCGATTAACATATCATAGCCTTCTAAAAGGCCTCTATTCAAGTGTGTTGTATTTTGTTGATTAATATAAGTCAATTCTTCGTTTGAAGCCGTAGAAGGCTCAGTAGATGGGTTTACAGCTGCATTATAGATAGCTCTACTACCTTTTAATATTTCAGCTTCTGTCAAGCCTCTTAATTTGTATTGAAGTTCTAATTTCTTTTGCCAATCTGGTCCATATTGATAGATAATAGAGAATACTTTGTATTTAAATTGTGTAACATCTCTATTAGCTAGTGGGCTATTTCCATATTTAGCATATAATAAGTAGAATAATGTTTGAATATTAGAATCAGATACTGTTTGAACTGTAATAGTATTTCCATCTTTTACATAAGAATATTGATATGGAATACCATTATTCTTATAGTCTTGAACGAAGTCTTCAACTACATCCCAAACATCTGTAAATAATAATGTGCTATATTGTGGAATCATTCTATTACTCATTTTCAGAACCTCCATTAACTACTTCTTTTTCAGCAGGTTTTTCAGTTTCTTCAGCATCTTCTTCTGCTAATTGTTGATTATTACCTTGAATATCATCAGCAACTCTACAAGAAATATTTAGACCCCAAATTTTATTAACAATATCGCAGAAGTTTTTTCTAATAGTTAATCCATCTTGCATAACTAATCCAACTGGACCACCATTGATATCTGCTTCACTTTGTAATTCGTGGGCTTTTTTCTCAAAGAGACCTCCGTTACTTATTCCATACGTGCTAAGTCTGAAGTTATCTAAGCTTTGCATTGCTAACATATACTCTTCAGCTTTTAATGTAGCGCCATCAGTTAGTTCTTGGAATTCTACATTACCTTCTAGTGCAACCCATGGTTCTTGAGTAAGTGCTGCATTTTTTAAGCCTCTTGCGCCATCTTGAACTGCAGCAGCTTGATCAGCATCATTGACCCTGATACCTTTGATGCCAGAACCAGCTAATAAGCATGTTTGCATGTAAGGGATGCATTCACTCATAACATCAAGTAATGGGTCTTGAATTTGAGCTCTTGGTAATATTAATTGACTTAATTGCTTACTATAATCGTGAAGTAAAACACAAACTTTATCTTTTTCTTGTTCTTCTTCATCTGCTTTAATACCGTAGATACATTTTAATTTTTTACCAGCAAAATACTCTGCTAATGCTTTATTACCTTTGTCTTCTGTTCCTGAAGTCATTGGGACTGGATGAATGCTATTATAACGTCCATAAACGTCGATTGTACCATCTAAAGCATATGGTGTTATAAAATATTCACCTAAATCTTTATCGTAGAAGAAACATAACTGTCCTTTATAATAGAGCATTCTTTCTACTTCTTGACTTGGAAGATTCATTGGTAGGTTTTCTCAAATGTATCTATTGACAGCGTCTTGTCTATCAATATTTCTTAGTTGAATTTTAATACTTTCCTTAGAATTACATTTAGACAATCTGTTAGGAAGACCTGTTTTTAAGTCTATACCAGCTTGAATAAATGGTTCTAAATTTGGTAAATATGGTCCTCTATTCTTTGCCATTAAATATAAGCTCCTTTAATTAATTCGTTATATATATCATTCACTACGTGACTATCGTCTGGAATTTCTAATCTAATTAGTTGTGCTTTAATGAAACGTTTCTCACTATTGTCCATGTAATCTTCAATCTTACCAATTACATTGACAGACATACCATTGTATTTTAATTTGTCTCTAAATGCTTGTTTTTCGATATCAGAACATGTGAAGTATTCAACCATTGGGAATATCTTATTGTTAGCATTATAAGCACCTACTTTAGTTAAACCGTAAGGTAATGCTTGAACATTCTGTAATCCATAATTGAACATGTCATATGCGAATGATCTGTTTTCTCCTTGGCCTCTAAGCATTAAATCTTGGTTAAATATTGCACTTCCAATAGCCTTTATTTCATTTATTGCCAAACTAGCTCCAGCAGCTCCAACACCTAACATATTACCTTTAGCGCCAGCACCAATCATACTGTTAACTCCAGATTGTGCAGCATTAAATATATTCATTCCACTTGACCAAGCAAGATTATCAGCTTGAATGCTATTATTAACATCCATATGTTCAATTTGTCTATCAAATATCTCTTGATAATTCTTATTTTGAACTTGATATTCTGTCCAAGCGTCTGTAATAATTGGAAGACTGAAATCACCACCACAAATAAGACCTCTTGCATCATCGAAATCAGTTCCATATAGCTTAGAAAAGATTGGTGTTACATGAATATATGGTGTATGTGGCTTATATGTAAAGTCAATGTTGAATATATTGCTTACGCCAGAGCTTTTTGCAAGGCTCCATTCAAATTGACCATTATAGTTAGGTGAAACTAATCTATAGACATCACATTGATTAGAAACTTTATAATCTAAGTATTCTGGATACAAATATTTGTGATAAGTAAATGTAATACGCGCTGTCCAGCCATTTGAAGACCCTGTTGGGAATCCAGGCGTATAAATTTTACCCATAATATAACCTGTGTCTGGATTATAGCCAAAATTACTAATTCCTTGACTTGATGCGTTATAAGAGTCTTTACTAACTGATACACCAGTTACAGTAACATCTGCAAGACCTTTAATTGACGGGTCAGTAAATGAAACACTTGAATATCCGCCAGATGTTCCACAGCTAGCATTGGTAGAAGAAGCAGTCATTGTAGTTGCAGTACTTTCTGTTGGTCTATTAAGTTCTATAGTGCTTTCTGCTAACACATTAATGCTTCCAGTTGATTTTTCACACCATAATACAATAGATTTTATATTACTATTACTATCATAAATGTAATTATAGTCTCTACCATTTGTTCCAAGAATTTCATATACTCTACCTGATAAAATCATGTCTTGTTTTGGACAATATGGTAATAATTGTAAATCATAGATAGATTCTTTACCTAAATCTTTGGCAAATTCAAACGCAATTGCCATTGCAGCATCTTTTGTTGTTGTTATATTGGCCGTATTTAGCCTTATTTCGCCAAATGGGATACAAAACATATCGTATGGAGCATCTTGTAAGTGATTTCTACTTTCGTCTCCCGGTGGGGTCATTTTATAAGTGCCATCATTTACTTCACCAACTGAAGTATAAATAGTATACATTGCTACTGTTTGGCCTCTCCATAAATATTGACTAATAGTATAGGTTAAAACGCCTGACATATCATCAAAACTATATGTGAATCCAGAGTCTCCACCATATACTCTTGTACCGTTATATTCTATATAAATTTTACTAAATGAAGTAGAAGCAGTATAAACAAAAGATCCAGTTGCATATCCTGCATTATTTAAAGGAATTGTAGTTATTTGAGTTTCTTTTGAACCAGTTGATAATTTACTTGACACATATCCGACAATCCATGGTACACCACTGCTATCTTTAATTAGAGTTTCACTAGTTTTAATTTGGTTTACATTAAAACCTTCATTATTATATAAAAGAACGTTATTAGTATCAGTAATAGTTGCTTTTTCAATAAAGCATGGAGCTTCTTTGATATCATCAAAATAGTCAACTAAGCTATCTCTCTTAAGACTAAGCTTATATTGGCCATTTCTGACTCTATCGCACTCAGTAATAAACCATCTTGACTTGATAATTGGTCCATCATTTGTTGTATTTACGTATGCAATCAAATAATCTGGGCTTCCAGAGTCTTCAAAGTCTAAAACTTGGACAGTGTCTAGTTTTTGTGTTGGTCCGCCAACTACTAAAGATGTAATAACGCCATCATTTGGGTCAAAATTAACATTAGGATACTCTAAATAAGAAGTACTTGCTTCTTTATATGCTGTAATACTATCTTCTTTTTTAACAATTCTATTGAAATAGTTATTATAACCTTTTAATAATAATATTATCATTTAAATACTCCTTAATTAAAGTGAGCAGTTTTGTGTCGTGCTCAGGACGGAAGGAAAACTTTATGAGACTACTCATTTACTTCACGGACTGTGACAAATGGGTAATTCTTTAAGTAAGCAAGAGAGTTGTGACCGAATGTTAAGTAGTGATTTTCGGTTAAGCTTCTTGGGTTGAAGAAGGTTGTACCAACTTCGAAAGCACTCATGAATGGAGGTAATTTGACTAAAATCTTACAAATGACTTTATCATCAACTTCATAAGCTGTGCCTTTAGAAATAGCAACACCAGCTGGAATTAAATCGCCTGGGAATACGTGTTGAGCAGCTGTGCCAGCAGAAGCTGTGCCAGAACCTGCACCAATATCCATTTCAACTAAAGAACGATAGTGACCATCATTAGCATCAGCAGCAACATCAGCTGCGATTGGGGTACCAAAGTAACGTTCGTTGAGTGAATCAGCTTCGAATTTTTCGATTAAACCATCTTTATGGAAGATAGCTGGTAAATCGACTTTACGGATTTCATTGAGATATTTCTTATTCCAGATAACTTTAATAGCATCTCTAGCATAAGAACGGAAATAGCCATAGTCATTGAAATCTCTGTTGTAGTCGGACATAGAATCGAATAAATCAGCAACTTGTCTTGCAACTTCAAGAGCTCTGACTTTGCTAACTTCTAAGCTACCATCAGCAGCTGGTAATTTGATTTCTTGTTCTTGTTCGCCAACACTGGATTCAGTTGTACCAATGAAGACATTGTAGAGTGTGCCATCATAGACACGTTTTGTTTCTCTCATCCAACCTAACATAATGCCATTGAAGGAACTGAAAGCACCTTCATTCATCCAAGCACGTTTGGTTAAGTAGTTGTCGAGGGTTAATCTAATTTGTTTGAAGACATCAAGTTTGATAGCTTGAACTTCTGGATCTTGTGGTCTTTCGATCGCAAGCAAGTTTGCAGCTTCAGCGTCATTTAATCAGTCATGTGATTTTAAGACGTCAGTTGCGTAGTATAATTTTGTATCGCCATATAAACCACCGTCGACTCTAGCCTTGTCAACGAGAGTTTGATGTTCACCAAGATTGTCGGCGAAAACTTCTTGGGAAATAATCATGTTAGCTAATGTTTCATAAATTTCATTAGCAGTTAATGTAAAAGCAGGGTTAATGCTTGCCATGTTTAATTTTCTCCTTATTTAACTCGTTTATTTAGCTCTGCAAGGAAAGTAGCATCATCGCCTTCAGCTCTATCAACACAGTCTTGTAATATAGCTGCAACTCGGTGCGCTCTATCATAATCTAGTTGTGTTGGACTGTATTGTGAACCTTTAGCAACAAATGGGTCCTCTTCACCTTCTTCAAGTAAGCGTTCTCTTAGTTTCAACATGGTATCAGCGTATTCTAAGCTAGATAAGCCATCTTCACTAGAATTAGCTAGCTTCTTTCTTAGATCGTTGATATCAGCTTTCTCAGCTAATTGCGACTGAGCGATCTCAGTGCCATTAACGATAGAATCTAATAACTTCTTATTCTCGGCCTTAAGCTTGTCATAATCGGCCTTATCGACGCTATTTGCTTTTAATTGATTTAATGCCTCAATATACTGGTTGTTGTCGACTGTTTCAGTGTCTTGGCTCGTAACGTTGTTTAATTCTTCTTCTTTCATAAAATTCTCCTTTTAACAACTTTGTCAGTTGGGTTTGTGAGGGTAACATTACTAGAGATATCCCAGCTTAAGTCACTGGTCTACTCCCGTGCCTCTTCGGCCCTATTCGTTACATAGATTATACCAAATATTAATAAGTACCGCACCCATATTAATTTAGCTGATTGTTTCTCTCAGCTATTATATTATACAGTACTTTTCTTTATTTCTTTTATATTAAGGGCGAGTTTTCCCAGCCTGCCTGTTTTGCTGCTCGTTTTGCTACTCTGCAGCGTGGCTCTGTCTGCGCCTGTTCCTGCTTTGCTTTTCTGCTTT
>Ga0326512_10002062_pt1 | contig 14991 bp, 7 predicted proteins | sample 1_2617_0518_D_FD_203652 | JGI IMG/M metagenome (GOLD analysis project Ga0326512, IMG submission 203652) | Bovine rumen microbial communities from UC Davis, California, United States - 1_2617_0518 | ecosystem: Host-associated > Mammals > Digestive system > Stomach > Rumen | place: USA: California... | reverse complement strand
AGCTTTCTTCGGAGTATTCAATCTAAGATTACGCAATTGGAAAAATTATTGATTTCAAATTATATGAAAAAGATTTTCTTTTTGGCTTTTACGCTGACTCTCTCGGTCAGCGTTTTTTCTCAGGATAAGATGCTTAGTTCCAAGCAGCTTATGTCCTACAATCTCTATCCCCAGTCCCCCATGAGGGCACTTCAATTCGTTGGCAAGGGTAACCAAATTGCCTATATTCAAGACACTGTTCTTTACACAGGACAGCCCGGCAAGACCAAGCCCTGTATTACCCTTTCTCAGCTCAACAAGGTAATGCTGGCTTCTGGCAGGGAGTCGTTGCGCTATATTCCTAATGTCAAATTCCTTAGTGCTAAAGAGATTCAGTTCAACGCTCAAGGGACAGTCCTGCGCTACAACCTCTCAAAAAAGACCTTGACCAAGGTGGCCGATTATCCTACTGAGGAGGCTGAAAACCTCGACATGGAACCCACTACATTCAAATCGGCATACACGGCCAACAACAATCTTTACATCTATGAAAATGGCAACGTTCACGCCATTGAAAGTTCCGACCAAGACATCGTTTACGGCCAGTCGGTGCATCGTAACGAATTTGGCATCAACAAAGGCACCTTTTGGTCCCCGGAAGGCTCCTATCTGGCCTTCTACCGTATGGACCAATCTATGGTAACCGACTATCCTCTGGTTAACACCACTGCCCGCATTGCTCGCGAGCAGCCTTTCAAATACCCCATGGCTGGCATGAAGAGCCACGAGGTTACCGTGGGCATCTACAACACCGCCAATGATTCAATTCTTTATCTTGACACCCGTCGCGACGAGAGTATTGCCGAGCGCGAAAATTACCTTACAAATCTAGCCTGGGATCCAAACGAAGAGTATCTCTACATTGCCAAAATCAACCGCGATCAAAACCACATGTGGCTTGAGAGGTACGATGTCTCAGACGGCGAGTTCGACACCGTTCTTTTCGAGGAAACCAATGCCCGCTACACCGAGCCCTGCGACCCCATGATTTTCGTCCCCAACCATCCCGACCAATTCCTCTGGTTCAGTCTCCGTGATGGCTACAAGCACCTATACCTTTACAATACCGATGGCCAGCTTCTCAAACAGGTGACTTCAGGCAAATACGAAGTTGAAGAATTTATCGGTTTCGACGCCAAAGCAGAAAACATTTTCATCTATGCTAATCGTGAGTCTGCCACAGGCCGTGCCGCCTACAAAGTCAACCTCAAAAACGGCCAAATGACGCTTCTCACTCCTGCCAAGGGCACCCATAGAGTGGTTGTCAATGAGGCAGGCACAGCATTAATTGATATTTTCAATAGTGTCGACAACCCAGGCACCGCTCAAGTCCTCGATGTCAAAGGTAAAGTTCTTTCCAACCTCTATCAGCTCGAAAATCCTCTTGCCGACTATGCCATGCCTGGCATTCAGATGGGTTCCATCAAAGCCGCCGATGGCGTTACCGACCTTTACTATCGCCTCATTACCCCTCCCAACATGAAAAAGGGTGAAAAGTACCCCACTTTAGTTTACGTCTATGGAGGCCCCCACAGTCAGTTAGTAACCGACTCCTGGCTTGGCGGTGGCAATCTCTATTTTCTCTATCTGGCTCAGCAAGGCTATGTCGTATTCACCGTCGACAATCGTGGCACCGACAACCGCGGATTTGAATTCGAGAGCTGCACCCATCGCCATTTGGGCGAAATCGAAATGGCCGACCAGTTGGAAGGTGTCAAATTTCTCCAATCCCTTCCCTACGTCGACAAGGATCGTATGGGTGTTGAAGGGTGGAGTTTCGGTGGCTTCATGACCATTACAATGAAACTGGCCCATCCCGAAATCTTCAAAGTGGGTTGTGCCGGTGGCCCTGTCATCGACTGGAAATGGTATGAAGTCATGTATGGCGAGCGTTATATGGACACTCCTCAGGAAAACCCCGAAGGCTATGCCAACAATTCCCTTCTTGCCAAGGCCAAAGACCTAGAAGGTCGCCTCCTCGTCATCCATGGGGCAGAGGACAACACTGTCGTATGGCAGAATAGTATCGAATTCATCGACGCCTGCATCAAGGCTGGCAAACAGGTCGACTATTTCGTCTATCCCCATCACGAGCATAACGTCCGCGGAATCGACCGCATCCACCTTTACGAAAAAATGTTCGACTACTACGAAACCTTTTTAAAGTAGAAGCAATAATCTCAAACCTAAAGCCGGGCGCATGACGAAATTAGTTGCGTCCGGCTTTTTCTTTATATAGGAACGGCACACAGAGGTTCCCTTTTTTTCAAAAAGCCAGAAAGATATTAGGAAACACTTAAGAAAGCAAAATAAGGCTCAACTACTACGGCACTGGGTCGTACCCGCTCCCTCCCCAGGGATTACAGCGAAGTATGCGCTTAAATGCAAGCCAACCGCCTTTGAACGGGCCATACTTCTTTATGGCCTCCACCGCATATTGCGAACAGGTAGGGGTATAGCGGCAGGCGGCAGGGGTTAGTGGCGAAATGCAGTGGCGATAAAACCAAAGTAGAGCCAGCAGCACCTTCGACAGCAGGGCGCAAATCAGCCTCCAGAGCTGGTACACCCCACGGCTGGCCATATCCCATATTTGGCGCAAAGCGTTCATGGCTTTTGCCCGTTCAGCTGTTTGTTTAGGAGTGAAGTCAATTGTGAGGTCAGTTTGTCAAACTTGTGATACAGCACTTCGTAGTCGAAAATCTCATTATGCACATAGTTTACGGCCAGAAGCAGGGCTGCGTCGTGCTCTTCAAGGGGCTGATATATCAAATGCTTGTGCAGTCGGTAGCACTCTCTAGTCAACCTCTTCACCCGGTTCCTGTCCACTGCGTGGTGGAAATATTTTTTCGAAGTCGCAATCAAAACTTGTGCCGGAACCGGATAAGGGAGCGAATCCTTCGAACACACCTTCCAGCGGACGCTGTAAGGAAACACCATCAATCGATGGCCTGTGCGAAACAAGTCCTCCATAAGTTTCTCGCTGCACAAGTGCTCCTTTTTTCCGAAAGTGTAGTCTTCTCGCTCCATAGTGCTATTAGGGCCCGTCTGTATCCATTTCAGCGGGCCCTTTTTTTCTTATGTTTCTTTATTCTGCTTTGGCAGTCGTCTTAGCTACTGCTTTTGTGTCATTGCCTATGGCCTCGGCTTCTTTTGCAGCCTTGGCGGCCAGTCGTTCTGCGCGGCGGGCAGCGGCCTGCGCCTTGCGCTCTTCCTGCAGTTGCTTATATTTGGCCTTATTGGCAAACACCGACTTCGGCTTCTTTGTCGCCCCGGTCGTAGTGGTGGTGCGGCTGGCGTGGCTATCCTTTTTAGTAGAGGTGGGACGGGATATGACCACGTCATCCTGCCCCTTCCCGTTAATGTAATTCTCAATGGCCATGGCCATAGAAGGCGAAGTCTTGGTGGGGGCTGCAATGGTCAGTTTTATACCGGCGGCCTTAAGGGCAGCATGGGTCGAAGTACCGAATGCAGCAATATTCAGGTTCATGTCGGCTGCATCAGGATAATTCTTCAACAGAGAGCGCACGCCAATGGGCGAGAATAGGCAGACAATGTCGTAATCCTTCAGGTTGAATTTGCTCAGGTCCTTCGGAACCGAAGTGTACATAGTAGCCTTTGTGTATTTAAATTTATTCTTATCCAGCAGCTTGGTATATTCTGTCTGCTTCTCGTCACTGCAGGGGAAGAGGAATTTCTCATCGCGGTGCTTGCCCAGAATCTCAATGAGGTCGGCAAAGTACTGCGTTCCAAAGAAAATCTTGCGCTTGCGGTACTGAATGTAGTTCTGCAGGTAGAGGGCAATAGCCTCCGAGGTGCAGAAATACTTCATCGTGTCGGGAATCACCTCGCGCAGCTCTTTCGCTAGGCGGAAAAAGTGGTCTATCGAGTTTTTACTATTGAAAATAATGGCAGTGTATTCGGACAGGTGGATGCGGCTTTTGCGAAATTCCGATACGGTCAGTCCTACGACATCAAAGAATTTGTAGAAAGTAATGTCTACTCCGTATTTATTAACCAAATTCTTATAGGGTGATTTCTCCAAATCAGCAGGCTCGGGCTGCGAAACAAGGATCTTTTTGACTTTCATGTAATCTTTATCTATTTACACAATTCTCTGTCTATAACGAAGTTGTAATCTTAATAATTATCACAATGGGTACAATTTCAAGAATGCAAAGATAGTAAAATAAATAGAATTTAGAAGTTTTTGCGAGTGTTAAAATTATTTGCATTCCCCTTATGAAGCGCACCAAAACCAGCAGCCCAATCATGCCCAACATTATGTACAAAAAGGTTTTCCCCACCTCTCCCGTGAAGCACACAAAAAACGCCATCGAAGCCCCCACAATGGCATACAGCAGGTGGAAAATATAATTACTTGAAAGGTACACATTCACCGGCTCGCTGTTGCCGAAAGCGTTGCCCACCAATCGGAAAATGCCGTTGCGCGTAAAGTACACCGCATAGCATCCCACCAGCAGCAGGGCGTAACTCAGCACATCGGTCAAGAACTTGCTGTTGTGGGGCATAAACGAGTAGTACCCCACCAGTGACAGGGGTATCATCATGATAAGGGCTATCGGTGCCTGCGAAGTAGGGTGGGTCAGGTTGGCGTCGCGCAGCAGCCGGTCCAGTGCGCGGTGGTCAATGGCCGAGTGCAACAGGTCGACCAGACTAATCTGTTTATGCCGTAAATAATTGCATATTAAGAAAATCGAAATAACGATAATGCCGAAATACCAGCCTGGGGCGTCGTGGTGCTGAATGCTTCTCTCATGGCTGCTCGTTACCTGCAGTTCGTGGTGTGTGAAAAGGCTTCTGTGCAGCACTGGTTCTTTCGCTACCAAAGGGGTGAAAATCGTATCGTAGGCGCACACTATCGACTGCACCTCTGCGGCTGAGGTGGCCGAGTCTGTCGTTAGCGCCGTCGAGTCGGCGATGGGGGCAAAGGCTGGCAATGTGTCTATTTGCAGCATAGGGTTACTTCGTTACTATCAGTTTTCTCACTTGGCTGCCGGCTCTGTCGTGCAGCACCAAAGTGTAAATCCCAAAACGTAAATGGTGGGTCAAATATTGTGTCGCCTCGCAGTTATCTTCAATTTTTATTTCGTCCACCCTTCGCCCATAGGTGTCATATATCGTCAGCCGTCGTCCGTAGGGCCTTGCCCCGTGTTTGAGGGTCACGGCGCCGACTGCCGGATTGGGACTTATCGTAAAGCGCTCCGCCACGTTTCTCCCTCCGGCTATGCCAACCCCAACGCTGTCGGCCACGCCGTGCCCATAGGGCTGGCTCCACCAAGCCAGTGGCAGCCTAATGTCGTCCACATGGGCGCAGTCGTCCCGTTCGCTTCTCGAAGCGTCCTTCTGGTATATCCACTGCAGCGTGTGCTTCCCGGCAGGCAGTGCGCGGGCGTAGTATTGCCAGCCGCTGTTGCCGCTCCAGTAACCGCGTCTGCGGCCGTCCAGGAAGAAGTAAAGCCAGTCGCTTCCCTCGCTCGAAACGCGGTAGTAGAACGTCACGCTGTCGTCCGCCAAGGTCTCAATTTCAAGCGTCAGGGTGGACCGTTGCGCGTCGCCTATTGTGGCCGACCGGGCGCTGAAATGTCCGCCATGCACCGTCGTGCTGTCAATCTGCCAAGGATTGAGGGTGGTCCACTGCCAGGGGTAGTTGCTAAAATCGCCGCTCTCAAAGTCCTCCATATTGTTATGGGCTAGCAGCCAGCCGCCGTAGCTCTCCTGCCAGCGGTCTTTCCTCACCGCCAGCTCCACGTGGAGGCGCTCCTCCGTACTGTCGGTCGTATAGTGAGCGGTCAGTTGGTCCGTGTCCAGGCTTGTGGCCACAGGCAGCTGATTAATAGTCAGCATGGCGCTGTCTGCCATGGCCGCCAACGTTGCCTGCAACGTGCATTTCTCTCCGGGCACAAATTTCCTCATCGGCCTTCCCTCCTCATCCAGCAGTTGCAGCCCTGTCAGCCGGGGTCTGCGGTCGTCCATCTCCAATGCCACGGGCAGCAGTGCATAAGCCTCCTCCCGTTCGTCCCGAAGGGTCAACAGGCCTTTCAACACAGGCAGCGCCCCAATCGAGTAGTCGCCCAGGGGCAGGCTCAGCGTAGTGTCTTCACTTGAGGCCAGTGTCGGCAGGGGCAGGAGGTCAATTTCCGCCTCTAGGGCGGCTCCCAAACTTCTGTCCGTGCTGTCTTGCGTCAGTGTCAGTCGGTGTCCGGCGGCAGTGTCGGCGCCCACGTTCTGCAGGGTCAGCTCTATGCGGCTCCCGTCGGCGCTTGCCGCGGTGTTTGTCACCGCCAATCGGCCTCGGTTGGGTGCGTTTATGGGGAGAACCATCTGTCTAAAAATACGTTCGGGCCGGGTGGCCGTCAGCGTCAGGCTGTCGCCCGCCAACCCTTGGGTCAAAGCCAAGGAGCCCCGTCCTTCCGAGTCGGTGAGCACGGTGCCCAGCAAGGTGCCTCCTTGGGTAGCGCTGATGCGGCTCCAAGGCTGGCTCTCCACATGCAGGAGCGTCATGCCTGCCACAATGCTGTCGCCCACTGCCAGGTGAAGGCTGTCGGTGCTGCCCATCGTCAGCGTCATAGACGGGTCGCCCAGCAGGCAGTAGGTTTCCCAGTAGAAAGCGTCGTATGGCGACCCAACCAATGTCACCGCGCTGCATCCTGCATAAATCAGCGCTCCCAGCGAAACCGCATCGGGGTCGAGGCGGCTGCCCGTCAGCAGGCCGTCGAACGCGCCCGGGCGTCCGCTTTCAAAGGTCGGGTGCAGCGTTGGGGGGTATTTGGCCCCCACGGCCCAGTAGTAGTCCTCGTCCCAGAGGGTCTCGTTGGTGGCGCCTATCACGCCCACGGCGCCCCCCTCGGCCTTGCGCAGCAGCCGCTCGCCGAAGCAGGTGGCGCTGAAGGCATTGCTCAGACAGCAGTTATTGACAAAAATCGTCGGCACCGCATTGGGCAGGGTGTCCAACGTGGCGTATGTCACCGCCGGGCTGTTCCACCCTTGGGCAGTGCAGTGGGCGGTGTAGTTCACCAAAGCGTTGGCCTTGTCCAGCGCCTTCACCAGGGTGTCCTGTTGCCCGCCCGACGACGGATTGTAGAAGCAGACCGTGTCCAGTTCGGGTCGGAATTCGGCCGTCAGGTTGGCCAGGTAGTGCACCTGCCCGTTCGTGGTGGTGGGAGCGTTGTCGCGGCTCTCGTTCCCGGCCGTCAGCAGCACCCGTTCTGCCGCGGCCCACCGCCCCTGCTCGTAAGCAATGATTTTGGCCACCACGTCGGCCAGTTGCCCGCTGTCGGCCACCGAAAGCCGTCCTACCAGGGCTTCGGGCACATAGTCGCCCGTGTACTCGCCATAGTAGAGGTCGGTCACGCTGCTGCTCAGCCCGCCCGGGGTGTATCTTCCGGGGCATGCCTGCAGGCGGTCCACGTCGCCCACCAGCAGCACATATTTTTGGGCTGGGCGCAGCGGGGTGCTCCCCTCGTAGCGCTGCCGCAGGGCTGAGCGGATGCTGTCGCTCTCGCGGGTGGACATCACCAGGGTCTCTACACGAAAACCCTCCTGCCGCTTCCATGCTATCAGTGGCTGTATGGCCGTCAGCAAGTCCTCGCGCGTCACCACCACATAGGTGCCAGCCGTGGGGTCGGGTAGGGGGGTGGCGCTCTTGCGCAGCAGAGCGGGGGCAGCGGAAGTGCGGTCGGCCGGGGTCACCGGTGTGCCCGACTTGGTCACGCTCCCTTGCCCCATTGCCGTTTGGCCGGCAAGGGCCAGTAGTGCCACCACCAGCAGGGTGGCTGTCTTGTGTGGTTTCATAATCAACTGCAAAAGTAGCAAAAAAAAACGATATAAAGAAAAAAACAACTCAACGGCCGCCTCCGTTTGCCCTGCCAATCCTCCCCCGTTGCAGTCGTGCGCACCGTCCCTCCGCGAGCCACCCTTTCCCTCGCCAAGCCATAACAGCTGACTCCAGGTCCGCCCCCATTCTGCCTGAGGCGTTGCGCTTCTTCTGCAGTTCTTTGTTGCCTGTAACCAAAGAACGATAGACGAGCTACAGGCGAACGATAGAGGATAGGGCGAAGCCTCGGCGGCCCTTATATAGGCCGCCCCTGTCACTTTCGTCGCCAACGCAAAATGCCACATCTCGTGCGGACTATATTTAATATGTTGTTTCATTGGCGGTTAAGAATATTTTTTCGTCATTGTGGTGTGAATTCGTTTTTTTTGTGTATATTTGCAACTTCAAATTGAGCAATAATAAAAACGTATTAATATGAAAAAATCAATTCGCTTGTTACTGTTGATGGCAATGTCCCTTATGCCTTTCATTGCCAGCGCTCAGGTGTATGTTAGCGACTACGCTTTTTCGTACTATCCGGGCTCTTTTAGTTCCATAGCCTCCTCCGGCACCCGCCTCACCGCCGCCGAGGATGACGACGTGTCCGCAGCCGTTTCACTACCCTTCACCTTCCCCTTCGGCCAGGAGAGCTGCACCCAGGTCATGGTTGCGTCCAACGGTCAGATAGGCATCGGCAATGTCGATCCTACCTCCTCCGGCTATCAGGTCCACGGCGATGACATGAGCATCATAGTCCCCCTGGGGCTCGACCTCATACTCGACTCATCCAGCGGTGCCACTGGAAAAATATACTATGAATCCTTCGGCACCACCCCCAACCAGTATACCGTCATTGAGTACAACCAAGTGCAGCCCTATAGCTACATGTCTAGCAATTCTTACACCTTTCAGGTTGTCCTCTATGAAAGCGGCGACATTGAATTTAAGTACGACTCCTCTACCGTGGCCAACACCTTTCAGCCCTACGTCTTCCTGCACGAACTCGGAGTCAACCGCACCATAGGCATTTCGGGCTCTTGGGCAGCGCCCTCCGTAGCCTACACCGCCGTCCCTATCACCCTCAGCCCCACGAACAAACCCGCTCCGGGTCTCACCCTTTCTTTCATCCGTCCCGAAGACCCCTCCTGCCTCCGTCCGCTCAACTTTGCTTGCGTGTCCCCGGCTCCGGCCGACCAGGTGACCTTTGCTTGGACTCCCGCGCCTTCCACCGTGGCGTGGGAATTCCGTTGGGACACCGTGGGCACCCATGTCGACAGCATGCGCAATGTCTTCCCCCTCCTCAGCGACACATTCTTTGTCTGCTCCACGATGGTTTCTGGTGGCCGCTACGATGTCTACGTCCGCACCGACTGCGGCTCCGACTATAGTTTTTGGCAAGGACCCCTCACCGTCACCGCAGGTTCTTATAATATGCCTGTCAGCGGCGTGAGCCATATTTACGCTTGCGAAGGCACCCTCTATGACAACGGCGGCGCCACCGCCAACTACAGCAGCGGCTGCGACGCCACCCTCGTGGTTCATCCTACCGACCCCGATTCCATTGTGGTCCTTTCGGGCACCCTCAGCGCCCGCAATAATTATGACTACCTCTATATTTACGACGGCGAAGGCACCTCTGGCACACTTCTCTATCGCGGCACCGGCCTTAACCAGATTGTACCCCAGATACGTTCTTCTCTGGGTCCGCTCACGCTCAAGTTCCAGTCGAGCACCAGCAGCATTACCTATGCCGGTTTCGCGCTTCATGTATCTTGCCAGCGGGCTCCGCTTTGCCGCTATGTCAGCAGCGTCGATGTTGACCACGTGGCCGGCGGCTCGGCTTTCCTCAGTTGGGAAGTGCGGGGCGTGGTTCCCGAACCTTCCTTCTACCAGGTGGTTCTATTTAACGACGATGACTCCACCGCCCTCCCCTTCACCGATACCACTACCGCCCATGACTACTTCTTCTACTACCTCAATCCCACCACACATTACCGTGCCACCGTTTTCAGTGTCTGCAACGGCGACACCGTCCGGGGCGACACCGTAGCCTTCTACACTCGCTGCCGTGCGGGTGGCACCAGCGAAGTTTCCGGCACGGGCACCACTACTACCTATCTGCCTGCCTACTCTTCCTGGGGCAACACTTTCAGCCAGAGCATCTATACCGCCGCCGAACTTACGGCTATGGGTCTCACCGCCGGCCCCATTATGGGCATTACCTACAACTGGAGTTCCGGCGGCTCCTATGAGAAAGAGCTGGTCATTTTCCTTGGCCATACCACTAACTCCACCTTCACCTCTTTCGCCCCCCTCACTGGCAGCATGACCCAGGTCTACTCCGGCATCCGTCCCACCACCCACGTGGGCGTCACCGAGTACCTATTTTCCACCCCGTTCGTATGGGACGGCGTGTCCAATCTGGTGCTCTCCTCATTCGTCAACCAACCTTCGGGCTCCAACCACACCTCTTCAGGCTTCTACGGCTATTCCACCAATGCCGGTGCCACCCGAAGCATCTATAGCTACCGCGACAACTCCCCCTACACCGTCGCAGGCCTAACCACCATCACCAGCACCCGCAGCACCAGCTCCTATCGCCCCAATGTTTCTTTCATTACCCCCTGCGACAGTCTTGCCACCTGCGTCTCTCCCAACGTCTTTGTTTCGCGGGTGCTCTCCGACACCGTTGAGCTCCGCTGGGCTGCTGGCGGGAGCGAACTTGCCTGGGATGTTGCCTTCCGTGCCGACGACGACACCGCCTGGACCACTGTGGCTACCTTTACTTCGGCCACTACCCACACTTTCGGCGGTCTCACCCCGCAGACCCACTACCTCTTCCGCATCATCCCAGAATGCGGCGGCGACAGCGTCTTTACCATAACCGAGGCCACCACCACCTGTGTCCCCGTCGGTTCGCTTCCTTTCACCGAAAACTTCGAAAACTTCGAAGCCCCCTCAACCATCGGCAGTCCCATAACACAATGCTGGTTCCGCGGCACCAACTACACCTACACTAGCTATCCTTACCTCAACACTTCGCGCGGCCACAGCGGCACCAAGTCGCTCTACTTCTATAGCTCCGGCTCCTACTACTCCTACCTCGCACTCCCCGCCATAGACTACCCCATCGACACCCTCCAAGTCAGTTTCGCCGCGTACGTCACTTATGCAGGCTACTCCCTTCAGGTAGGCGTTATGACCGACCCCGAAGATTACCTCACCTTCACCCCCCTCGCCGTCGTCACTCCCTCTGCAGTCAACACTTGGGAAATGTTCGAAGTGCCCCTCAGTGGCTATACGGGTTCCGCCCGCTACATAGCCCTGGCCGCCGGCCCAAGCAGCTATCCCTACGTCGACGATATTGAAGTCAGCCTCATCCCCAATTGTCCCCGTCCCACCGGAGTCAGCGTCGTCCGCGCCACTACTACCACCGCCACTGTGCACTGGAGCGCTCCCAGCGCCACCTATTTCCAAATCGAATACGGTCCCACCGGTTTCGCCCACGGCACCGGCACCTTAGTCACCAGTTCGCTCGACAGCGTCAACCTCTACGGTCTTTCCCACTCCACTTCTTATGACGTTTATATCCGCGGCCTCTGCTCCGCCACCGACACTTCCAACTGGTCCTTCGTCACCTCCTTCAGCACCCTTTGCGGCATTATAGACTCCCTCCCATACAGCCAGAACTTCTCCGCCTGGGGCTCCGGTACCGGCGCCCGCCCCAACTGCTGGGCCATGGGCGGCTACAGCAGCTACCCCTACATCGTCGACATTACCGACGACCTCGGTCAAGTCCTCGGCCACTCTCTCTACATGTATTCCTATAGCTCCAACTCCACCTACGCCTCCCTCCCCGAGCTCGACAGCATATCCTACCCCATTAACATGGTACAGACCGTCTTCCGTGCCTGGACCAACAATACAGAGTACACCTCCTACTCCCACCAGCTGCTAGTAGGCCTCTGCACTGTCGCCGGCGACCTCTCCACCTTCACCGCCATCGACACCTTCCAACTCACCGCCAACCCCATGACCTACGAAGTCGCCTTCGACACCGCCGCCGGCCTGGGCAAATACGTCACCTTCGTCTCTCAAATCCGCCCCTCGACCGACCCCAACTACACCGTCTATTACAACATAGTATACATCGACAGCATCGCCCTTGAGCTCATCCCCGACTGCCAGAGCCCCAACCGCCTCCAAGGCACACCGCTCTCCAGCAGTTCGGCCATCCTTTCCTGGAACGAGCGCAATACTCCTCTGGGCGTACAAATCGAATACGGCCCCAACGGATTCCTCCTCGGCACCGGCACTCGCGTTTCAGTCGCCTCCAGCCCCTATACTGCCACTGGCCTCAACCCTGCCACCACCTATCAATTCTACGTCCGCAGCATCTGCGGCCTAGCCGACACCTCGCAGTGGTCGCTCACTCCCGGCATCTTCACCACCCGCCAAAACCCCGCCCAAGTCCCCTACTTCTATGACTTCGAATCTGGCGACGAGTGGAACAACTGGCAGACCTGCAGCAACTCCACCATCAACTGGTATCGCGACACCGCCGCCGGCAACGGCACCAACGGCTACAACGCCCCTGGCCATTTCGCCATGTTCATCTCGCCCGACTCCGGCGCCACCTACGCCACCCGCAACACCGAAGTAGTCAACGCCTCCGCCTACCGCGACATTGACTTTGGCACCGTCGACTCCAGCTACCTCCTCTCGTTCCGTGCTAAAGCCGGCGGCACCACCAGCGCAGGCTACGATGGCCTCATGGTCTTCCTTGTCGACCCCGACATTCCCGTCACCCCGCCTTCGGGCAACCTCGAATCGCCCTGGGGCAACATCAATAACATGACCTACCTCGCCTTCGTCCGCCTCAGCACCAACTGGAACACCTACACCGCCGTCCTCGATACCCTCACCGGCGTCCACCGTCTGGCCTTCTACTGGTTCAACCAAAATACCGCCTCCCTAGGCACCTTCGTCGGAGGCCCCGGCGCCATCGACGATATCAGCATCACCCATGTCGCCTGCCCGCGCCCGGTTGGCATCCATGCCACCCACCGCACCATGGCCTCTGCCACCGTCACCTGGCATGGTCCCGAAGCGGCCGACTACCGTGTCACCTGCCGCACACGCACCGGCATGATCGTAGCCTCCGAGCTGGTCCACACCAACAGCATATCCTTCAGCGGTCTCGAACCTGCCACCACCTACAGCGTCTATGTCCGCCGCCTCTGCAGCCCCACCGACAGCTCCACCCTCTCCGCTGGCGGCAGCTTCACCACCCTGGTATGCAACAACTCCAGCATCGACACCATCGGCAATCCCGCCACCACCACCACTTCCACCACCCTGCCCCTGGCCACCTACTACTCCTACTCCTACACCCAGTCTATCATCCCGTCCAGCCAAATACCCCACGGGGGCGAAATCTCCTCCATCAACCTCTACTACTCCTCTGCCACAGCCCTCACCAGCAAAACCAACTGCACCATCTACCTAGGCCACACCACCCGCACCTCCTTCACCGACCCCGACCAATTCGTCGACCCCTCAACCCTACAGGCAGTCTACACCGGCTCGCTCAACTGCACCCAAGGCTGGAACACCTTCTTTTTCGAGACCCCCTTCGCCTATAATGGCAGCAGCAACCTCATCGTTGCCATCGACGACAACAGCGGCAACTACAACAACAGCGCCACCTTCCTCGTCAGCCCCACCTCTGCCATCACCTCCCTTGCCTACTACTCCGACGCCGTCAACCCCGACCCCACCTCCGCCAGCCTTGCTGCCTTCACCGGCAACAAAAACGTCTACTCGCTAGTTCCCCTCATGTCCTTCCAAACCTGCCCTCCCAACGCCTGCCCCACTCCCCTCGTCCGCCAGCCCCTCGTCCGTTCCTCCAGCGTCACGCTCCGCTGGTTCAACACCTCCCACCAATACCAAGTCGGCTATCGTCGCGCCTCCACCAGCAGCTGGACCGTCTCGGCCCTCACCACCCAAGACACCTTCCACGTCCTCCACAACCTCTTCCCCAACACCGACTACGTCTACCGTGTCCGCCAGTACTGCGACTCCACCGGCGTGTCCAACTGGTACGAAGGCACCTTCAACACCGGCGACATCCCCTGCCTCTCCCCCATGGGACTTGAAGTCACCTCCGTCACCAACAACAAAGCCTCCTTCAACTGGGACCCCGAAGAAAACAACGTAAGCTACCGCCTGCACGTCTTCAACACCGCCTTTGACCGCGTCATCAACCGTTACGTCCACACCGCCACCGTCACCGGCCTCGAACCCAACGTCACCTACTACGCCGCCGTACAAGCCGAGTGCCAAGACTTCGACGACCCCAGCGAGTGGAGCGACACCATCCGTTTCACCACCGACTTCTGCCCCGACGTAACCAACCTCACCTACAGCAACCTCCAAGGCAACAGCGTCGACCTTGACTGGACCGAAGGCGGCCGAGCCGAACAATGGGAAATCCAGTACGGTCCCATCGGATTCTCCGAAGGCAGCGGTATCACGGTCGTAGTCGACCACCACCCCTACACCCTCACTGGGCTCACCGGCGAAACCGAGTACGACATCTACGTCCGTGCCATCTGTGGCGAAAACTTCTACAGCGAGCACTGGTCCAACCGCATCACCATCGAAACCCCCTACAGCGGCCTCTCCCCCGTTGCCGACGACCCCCGCCTCCAGCTCTACCCCAACCCTGCCGCCTCCAGCGTCACCCTCGTCCTCACCCAGACGGGCGGCCCCGTCCTCGTCACCCTCCTCGACCTCACCGGGCGTGAAGTGCGCCGCCTTGCCGTCCCCGATGCCGCCGCCCAACCCACCCTGCAGCTCAACCTCGACGGAGTAGCGGCCGGCGCCTATTTCGTGCAAGTCACCGCCAGCACCATCAACACCATCCGCAAACTCATTGTCAACCCCTAATCCCCCTCAACACAAGTAGGCCAACCCCCTACGACCCATTCACACAAGACCGCCCCCGTGGCGGTCTTTTTTTTGTCATCAACAACCTTACTATTCGCTGCGGATAAAAGCAGCCAGAGTTCGTTCTAAACGCCATTCCAATTCCCAGTGCGGAATGCACTATTCGG
>Ga0326512_10002061_pt1 | contig 14992 bp, 18 predicted proteins | sample 1_2617_0518_D_FD_203652 | JGI IMG/M metagenome (GOLD analysis project Ga0326512, IMG submission 203652) | Bovine rumen microbial communities from UC Davis, California, United States - 1_2617_0518 | ecosystem: Host-associated > Mammals > Digestive system > Stomach > Rumen | place: USA... | reverse complement strand
CGTATAGGTGATAGGGAGAACCGTGGGTTTCCAATATTGGTTGAGGCTCTCAACGTCACTAATCGTATCGCTGACGCTGCCCCAGCTGAGGCCATTTGCGGTACGAATAAGCACATAGTCGCCGTTCTCACTCGGTGCAACAGGGAGATCGGGGCAGTTTCGCCGTTCGTAGCTGATATAGCCGTTCTGGTCGAACCTGTACTGCTCGTACAGACAAGCACCAGCGATACTGACGACGCGGGAAACCTCAAGCACGCCGTTGGTAATCAGTTTGCCGATCTGCGGGTACATACGGTAGCTCTCGCCGTTGAACGTGTATTCGTCGTCGGGGAAGCTGACAAGAATCGTCTTGCCGTGTTCGCTCACGTTCTGAACCATCTCGTCATACTCTGCGCCGCTCACGTCCAATTCAGGCGTATTGCCCCCGTTGCTGATTTGCACCAGATACGGTGCAGAGCTCGTCATATACTCGTGCAGTTCTTCGGCGGCCTGCTTGTCAACCGCGATAAGCGCGGAGATAGCTTCTTGCAGGTAGTTTTTGTTCTGGCCAGCGATAATCAGAGGGGGATTCAGGGGGACACTCGGAGCGTCAACGATAACGCCGCCCTCGGCGTCAGGATATTTTCCGTTTACGCTCTTAACCATTCCTGCGTTGATACCGTCAACGATTTCGCGGATATGCGTGACTTCCTCTGTGCTGAGATTGGCAGACTCAATGGTCTCGTTCAGCTTCTGCGCTACCTTGCACAAAACCTCGTAATACGAAAGGCTTTCTTCGTACACCAGAGGGAGAATTTTGTGCGTCCAGAATTTCAGCGGCGCGATTTTATCGCCCGTGAAACCCGAAGAATAAGGCGTACTCATTCAAACATCTCCTTTACCATAAATTGAAGAACAGTGGTGCAAGGTCGTTAATAATCATCATGTCAATATTCAAAAGCGCATTTCTGTACTCTTGAATCATCTTGGCATAAGACGCGCCGCCCTGCTTACCCTTAACATGAAGCACATACGAATCTGTGCTATCAATGCTTCCGCTACCAGCGGATTCTCTGTTCACTGTACTGTTAGATTCTCCTTCTCTTTCTTGCGTACCATTTTTGGTTCCGCTCACGTTGTCCGTCGTGTTTTCAGTAGTGTTACTGCTTGCGCTATCAGTGTTGTTCCGTGCGTTCGTCAAGTATTCTCTATTTGAGACATTGCTAAGAGCGCCCTGTGGCGTGTCAGAATACAAGTCCCACTTGTTGTCCGAAGCAGTACCATTCTCCGTTCTATTGATTGTCCTTTTGCTGGAATCGGTTTCCGCTGTAGTCGTGCTGTCATTTGCTGTAGTCTTGGTAGTATCCTTGCTATTCTCCGTTGTAGTCGTATCTGAATGATTTTCGCCCTCCCGTGTGGTTGTCATATCCACATCATACAATGGGTTAAATTCAAGCCGCTCACTTGCATAGAGTTTGTTATAATACGGCATGATTTCATTCATCTTAGTTTCAAGACGAAGTTTCCACAAGCCGTAGGTTTCTTCTGAAATCTCTCTTGTATAGTAGTGGCGAATGATTTTGCGCTCAAGAATGGGGCGATAGGCTTCATCGTCAATCGGAAAAGGGAAAGAGAAAATGATGGGAGCGGCCTGCTCGATAACGTGCGCAGTATCGGCATAGCCAACGCTTTCCTTTAATCCCGCGAGGGTTTCACAAATGAAGCGTAATTCAGTAGTGTATTTACTCATTTACTTCCCCTCCTTCGCCGTCAGTATTCGGCTCACCTTCAACTGTATCGTCAGCCACTGGGTCAATGCTCTGATAGTCCTCTCTGTAGTCGCACCAAATATCAAGGTTGAACATTTCGTTGATCTGCTTACAGGCTTCGCGTCTTGCTTCAAGGCGTGAATATCTGCTTGCAATAACGCCACCTTGATTTCGTGTAACCTCGTCAGTGATAAGGCGCTCTTTCTTTTGCACGTTGATATTGCTAATTCCTAAGTACGTCAGCGCTTCATTCCAGATTTGCGTTTTGAGCGTGTACAGTTTGTCAGCCACAAAGGGCGCCCCTGTGGTAACAACTTTGATAGAATTTGGGCTTAACTGCTTGTCGCCGTAGATAACAGGCGCGTTGCCGTCATATTCCTTGTACATATTCTTAACCGTAAGTCTCTGCGTTTCCTCACATTGCAGAAGAATAGGTGTCTTTTGTGCCCTTGCGTTGATCTCAATAGTCCTGTCAAGGTCTGCCAAACGCTCTGCAAAGATACGAACATCAAGCATAGAGTTTGTATGGAGCATATTATTGAAGATAAGTACGCTATTGTTTTTGTTCAGGGCATTGTGATAGCCGTTTACTGCGATTGCTTCCCGCTGTGTAGGAATCCTGTATACGTTCATTTTGCTTCCGATAGTGCATTGCAGAGCAAGCGGGCCAAGTTCTTCGTCAACAAAGAAGATAGCGCGGCCTTCTGCAAACAATGTCAACTCAAGGAAGCGCGGGTCAACTGACGCAGGTAGGTTCTTCCATTCAAACATACTGATTGAAAGTTCGGTCAGTCTATTGTAATACTGCCGGTGTACCATATTGTTCCTGCCAGCGGATTCCCAAAACTCCCTATCTCGTCTTGCCATGTTTGTCCTCCTTTCTACCATTCTTCGTTATCAAGGGAATAATTTCCCACATGATTTGCGTGTTGCCAGACGGTTACGCCGTTGTCAAGGATTTGCTCCCATGCTCTTCGAGCATCGTTCGGCATACGTCCATCAACTTTAGCGCCGCGCGTCTTGATAAATGTCCACTCTGTTCTTGCGTTTAGATTAGGCGTTGCGACAATGTGCATAGCGTACCCATACTTGGTGAAATAGTCGTCAATGATTCTTGCAAATTCGGCGCGGATTGTTTTTACACGGAAGAAGAAATCTTGTTTACGCATAGCGGTCATTGTGCTTGCTCCACCTTTGTGCGCGGCGCGCGGGAGAACCTCCGCTTGCTTTCTCTGGGCAAGAATGCCCATGACATTGCTAAAAGCGGAAGATAACTGCGTAGCGCCAGAAGCCATTTGGATCATACCCACGGGATTGCCCAAGGCCGCCAACGGCGCACCGCTCGCCATCTGGCCTAATCCACCTAATGCGCTGGCTCCTGTACTGATCAACTGTGCGCGTTGTACCGTTTCGTGCTGTGCCAGCCATGCGCGATAGGTGTCAGTGCTGTACGGCAACTGCGGGAAACCAGTCAGCATAAGTTTTTCGTCCCAGTTGTCCAGTTCTCCGCGATAATGCCGAGGCCAAAGAACAACTTGTGTGTCCGGCGCCATGTTGCAGGTTAAGCGTAATGTGACGTCATTATTTGCGTCAAAGTATTCGTATTTGTATTCACTGTCCGATCCGTCAGGTGTGCTGACGGTAAAGAAATAGTACGGGTACGTGTAGAGCTTCATATTTTTAGGCGTGTAACCATCAATAGTCATGCCCCGTGTGGGGCGACCGGGCACGTTGAAATTGTACCCAATGGGTTCTTCACCGGCGTGTGAAGTGGCAAAGATTCGAGGCATGGTAGAAATGCACACCATAGCGTTAGCATTTGCACCGAGCCAGCTAATAATCAAATTAGCCGCGTCTTTACCATCAGGCGTACAAGGAATGGGTAAACCGTTTACGCCGCAATACAAGCCAGAAATGTACTTGCCCTCGTATTTGTTGGTAGCACCGTCGTCAGTAAGAGCAAATGCACCCCAAAGAACCATATAGAGGGGGTCGTACCCATCGGGAGAAAGGCTCTTGATGATGTCACGCTGTGTGCCGCTCACGTAGTCGCCAAGTTCAAGTCCTTCGTCAACCAGATTGTTCCCGATTCGGTCAAAAGCTGGCGTCTGTCTTTCGATAAAACAATCGCCAATCTGTTTCTCGAACCACCACGTTTGCAGAATGTCAATTTCGTAACTGATTTCACTCGTCACGTTATTCACGTATTCAACGTTAGTGATGAACGCATAGAAATACTTATTGCCGAACCCGGTATTCTGGAAAACCATGTAGTTGCAGTCGTACAGATCGTTTACAGGTTTTTGCAGTCTGATTTTTCCGAGCGATACGCGCTGATATGACACATTATTGAACGCAAATGGTACGCCATTAACTTTCTTGACTTTGCTAAGGAAGTAGTCAGTCTGATTAGTGGTAAGTCCCCATGCAATAGTATGCTCATAGGAATTATCAAGGGGAATATCCCTACAAATCCACACTTTACTATTAGGTTCAATAATCACATTCTCACCTTCTTTTAATTTGGTGTGTGGCCCATGCCGCCTTGCGGCGGCATGGGCGGTGTGGGTTTAGTTCTGAGCGAGGGTAAGAGTGACGCTGGCGCCCGGAGTCAGCATATCGTCAATATTCGGGCTGGCGGTGTACAAAACATCACCCATTCGGGTATGAATGTCCACAGCAGTAGAGGGAGTGGGCGTGGTGGACATCACAAGCGCACCGTACTTGTGCATAGCAATGCCCACCCGGGTCAGCGATTCGGTTTGCACAAACACAAGATTGTCGTACGGAGAAGTGAACGTAACGACCTTGCGATCCTCGTCGTCGGTAGATACCGTATCAACGGTAATAGTGACGCTCGCGGGGGTGCCAGCAGGACTAGCCACGAACACGACCGCATTGGAGAACGGGGAGTAGGAGACGGTTTTCCACACGTTGAGGAAATAGTTCCAGTAGAGACCGGAGGCGACCTGCGTCTCGCTCATCTGCTGAAGGTTGTCGTAGACTTGGAACCACTCGCTGTCAAGGATAACAGCTTTGACGTTCCGCATACGGTTCAATTCCTCGGCGGTCACTTCCTCGATCATGTCGGAGTTCGCGCGGATAACGTCGAACCGCTCGTTGTCGAACGTGGTGAAGTCGTCCATGAGCATCAGCTTGCCCATGAAGTTGGCCTTGTCCATGTTGAACGCGCCGGCCAGCACGTTCACATCGAATTCCGCATTGAATGCGGCGTCCATGATGATAAGCTGGGCGTCCTTGTTGGTGTTCGTGGTCACACCAGCGGCGTTGTACATGGTGGACATGAAGGGGAGCTTGTTGGAGACCGCGCGGAACGCAGTAGCGGCGTTGAGGATATTCCCCGTGTTGACGGGTTGCGGGTACATAGCACCGGCGTTCACGCCCTTGATAATAAGGTACTTGAAAAGCAGGTACTCATCGTACTCGGCGGCGGTGGAAAGGGAACCCACCACCCGGGCGATCAGATCGGTCACGCCGTCGGGAGAAAGGAACGCACGTTCAAGGTCACGGTGCTGGATGGTCAGCGGGTACTGTACTCTCCAATTCATAATGTGCATAGCGGAACGCACATCGGGGACAGAGCGTTTCAGTTCGCGGGCCTCGGCCTTCTCCGCGGAAAATTCTCTGGCTTTGCAGATATTGACGAAAACCTCTTCCACGGTCTCGCCAAATTCCAGATACCCCTTCTTAAACTGCGCGTAGGCGTTGTTGAAGGTGGCGCTCTTGACGCGGACGGCGGCGATTCTGTTCATCAGAGCGCTGAGAAACTGGTTGGCAAGGCCGGGGTAGCCCATGACGACCTCACCGACGCGGGGGATCTCGTCTGCTTTGGTGATTTCAGGAACCAGATTCTGGTACTCCTGAGACGCATTAGCGCGGATAGTGTTGAGAATGTCAACCGTACTCGCGTTAAGCGTACTAACGGCAATTTTTCTCGGCATATTATACGCCCTCCTTAAATAAATTTTCAAAGGTCAGTTTACGCGGTTCTTGCTCTCCTGTTTGCTCCTGTTCGGGTACACCTTCAACCTCTGCGTTGTAGAAACGTTCTGTGTACTTCTTTCTCCAGCTTGCGTCGTTGTCCTTGTATTTCTGTTCCCAGTTTATACCATCGCCATTTGCCCTCGTTTCGGCGTCGGTAAGCGTATCGGAAATATCCTCGATAAGGGCAATCGAATCGTCAGCGGTTTCGTCTGCCAGATTCGCTCTCAAGGACAGAAGGATTTCTTCTTTTGTTCTGACTGCCATGTCAAATACTCCTTCCTGTAGTTGTCAGAATGGTGGGCGAAGATAGAACCAGATAGGCATTGACTTTCGTGCCGCAGGTGAAGGGCCGGGGCCGGGGCCGGGCGGGGTATCTGTGAAATATTCATACCAGCCCCGTGCGTCTTGTTGACGACTTGCCAGCGAACGCGCAGAACCTTCCGCGTTACCCTTGCCAAAACACAATAGCAATGCGCCTGTCAGATAGTCAATACTAAGGTTCCCGGCTATGAAATCTTCATAGGTAATCCAGTAAAAGTTAGAAATGTAATCTGTGGGCCAAAGGCCGCTTGCGTTGAATGCATTATTGTAGTAATTGTATAGGTTGTGCGTCCAGCCCCGCCTAACAAGCGTACTCAGAAACAGCGTTTGTGCATTACCGTCACTCGGTTGTCCGGGTCTGTCTGAGAAATTCGGCGCATACCCTTCAAGCGAAGCGTTGTCTTGGTTTATGTACAGACTTGGGGGAGTAAAACCCGCAAGGCCGTAACCATGAACCCTTGCTTGTTCTGCCGTCCAGCCTTGAAATTCTGCTACAGTAGGCGTGTGCGCTCCTTCCCACGACCACGGGTTCAGTCCGCTTTCATGCGACCACACACCTAATGCCGCAGAGGTTGACTTGATAGACCAGCCAACACTTGCAAATACGCTCGCCATTTCGTTACCGTTATCGCGGCATTCGGGGGAAGTGATCGGCAAGAAGCCGGACATATCAGCAGTTTTCGCATGCCACATATCAATACCCCGTGAAGTGCAATTCCATGCCGGAATACTTGGACAGATCAACGTCAACTTTGAGGACTTTCTTTTCTGGCTTCTCCTCGTCGTATTTGGGATGTCCGTATCCGCAGATTTTCACATAGTTGCGTTTGTACGTGCGGCGCTTGACCTCGTTGTCTGCGTTCCCTTCGACGGTGTACACATAGTCGTCGGATACGCCAACCACGATACCGGTATGGAACGCGGTTTTGCCGTGGTCGTTACTGAAAAAGATCTGCGCGCCGGGTTCGGGGTTCTTGTCGAATTGGTGCTTGTCCTCGTAATATCTTTTGGAAAATGTACAACCTGCTCCGAGGGATTTCTCCGGCTGACAAAGAAGCCTTCTGGCCTCCTTCTCTCCGAAGCAGATCAGGAACATATAGTCCACGAAAATGTCGCACCAGTCGAAGCCGTTCTTTTTGCCGTTGTAGAAGTTGGGATAGTTTGCGTCAATGTATGCGGCGTATTTGTTCTTGTTTCCTGCTTGCTCTTTGTAACCTACTTCTTTCTGCGCCTGTTCGATCAAGTACCGGGCCGTATTACTCACTGACATTCGCCTCCAATTTGTCAATTAACTGTTGCATAACAAGCGTGTTGTTATTAACAGCTTCGGACAACTCCTTGACTTCACGTGCGTGTTGCTCGGTCATCTGCTTGATATACTTGAAGAACATCAAGCACATGACAATCGGGAATCCAAGCGTTCCCACGATGGTAGTAAGACTGTTCGCGTCCATTTGGCATTACCTCCTTCCTATGATATTATAGCATAGGTCTTGACAAAAATCAATAGGTATGATATAATTATTTATATGAAAAGGAGGCATGACGCATGGGCGCGTACTATGATGGTACTAAGCTATTGTCTATGTTGGACATAAACGGGAAAAAGCCTGAAATCTATATGTGTACCACGAATCGCACCGGCGGCAAAACCACCTATTTCTCCCGACTGTGCGTCAATAGATTCATGGATAAGGGAGAAAAGTTCTGCCTTGTCTACAGGTACAACTATGAATTGGACGACGTTGCAGAAAAATTCTTTAAGGACATTTCAACCTTGTTCTTCAAAGGTGCAACAATGACTTCCAAGCGTAGAGCATCTGGCATATTCCATGAATTGTTCATTGACGAAGAACCGTGCGGGTACGCAGTTTCACTTAACAGCGCCGACCAGTTGAAGAAGTACAGTCACTTATTTAGTGATGTTCGACGTATGATGTTTGACGAGTTTCAGAGCGAAACGAATCACTATTGTACAGATGAAATACGCAAGCTGATTTCTGTGCATACCAGTATAGCCAGAGGACAGGGCAAGCAGATAAGATATGTGCCCATCTATATGTGCGCAAATCCGGTTACAATAATCAATCCGTATTATGTAGAAATGGGAATAAGTGAACGGCTAAAAGACGATACAAAATTTTTGCGCGGAGATGGTTTCGTACTTGAACAAGGCTTTGTTGATTCCGCGAGTAAAGCGCAGAAAGAAAGCGGTTTCAATAGAGCGTTCGCAAGAAATAGCTATGTTGCGTATTCTGCTGAATGCGTTTATTTGAACGACAATCAAGCGTTCATTGAGAAGCCGCACGGTGCCGGAAGATACCTTGCAACACTTAGGTATAAGGGCGTTGATTATGGTATCAGAGAGTACGCGGAAGCCGGTGTGATTTATTGTGACGACCGGTGTGATTCCAGTTTTCGCCTCAAAATTACAGTCACCACCGGGGACCACGGTGTAAACTATGTCATGCTGAAACGGAACGATATGTTCCTATCTTCTATGCGGTATTTCTTTGAACGCGGTTGCTTCCGCTTCAAGGATATGCGGTGCAAAGAAGCGGTTCTAAAAGCATTATCTTATTAGGTATCTACCAGTGTAAAGCGCACTCAACAAATAGGGAAGCACGGTTTGAATGTACCGCCTATATTGTTTTATCGGTTTCGCTTGCCGGTTTGCGTTTGCATTGGATTTAGATATAGCAATACCCCAGTCATCAGACTGGGGTATTGTGTTTACCGCATTTCGTAGTACGTTCCGACAAGCAATGTGCCGCCGGGTATGCGTTTTGGTAACAGCTTTCCGGGTACGCGGAGGCCAACATTGAAGTCCTCCAGTTTTCGCAACTGTTTGACAAAATCAAGCTCTGGGCCTTGTAAAACTATTGGCTTTCCGTTGGGGTCTACAGGCGGATTCTCCGGGTCATACCCTGACATACTGAGAAGGAACAAGTCCTTGCATCTTTGCGGCATACCAGCACACTTAATGTTGTAATAGGGGGATTCGATTGGGTGTAAATCCTCTGCTATAACGTGTTCAATGTAGGTTTTCTGACGGATGAACCAGCCCTCGTCCCATGTACTTTCAAGTTTCCAACAACAGAAGTCTTTTGGATGTACTTTAATTCCTTGCACCTGTTCGGGAAGAAGGTCACAATGAATGCTATCGGTATCAGCGTAAATGAAACCCGGCTTGTCGGGGCCGTGGTAGTTCTTTTGCGCGGCGCGAATGGTGAAGTTTCGTGCATAGCTTGTGATTGCCGAACCGATGGGGATATAACCCGGCTTTTTGTTATTCTCTTGTACTTCGTAGAAGCCCAAAGAGCGATCTTCTTTCACATATGCTACCTTGAAACTACTTGAAGTATTAGCGGCCATTTTTCCGTACAGATTATTGAGGAACAACTTTGCTAATTCTCTTAGCGCTCCTTTGCTTTCCAGTTTCAGCTTTTTATATTTGTCAATGTACTCGTCAAAGATACCTATTACGCTTGAAAACCAACAACCATCTAATATCTCAAAGTCAACCAGTTCATAATGTTCAACAAGCAACTGGAAGTCAGTCATAGTCAGCGTCATTTCTACCACGGCTGGCCTAAGATTTCCGTGTATGTCGTAGTAAAAGGGATAGCGCTTGCCATCTTTCCTATTAAGCACATCGGAAGTTTCAAGCATTTCAGTGGGCTTGTACATTAGATTGGATTTCATTTGGACGAATGGTAGCTTGTCTTTCTTTAGATAAAAGCGGGTTCTTATGCGTACAAAGTAATAAGAGGAACCAGACAATGCTTCATCTGGAATTATGTTTCCCTTCCAGAAATGGGGCATTCCAACCGGATAACGATTAAGGCTTTCACTGGACATCATGCTTGGGTACAGACTGTTTACATCAGCCGTGACGCCTTGTTTGAACAGTTTTTTCTCCTTTCCTCTGCACAAATAGCACCATCCACCACGATACGATTTGTGGATATATTCACCGGTACTCGGAGCGCCAAAAGCCGGGTCAATTTCAAGTGCATATAGATCAGGGAAATAGTCATCGTAGTATTTACGTCCAACTGTTTTCTTAAATTCGGCAAGGCAACAGCTACCTATTGTCAGCCTCTTGTGGTCATTTTGGAACATTATTTCAAGCGCCTCTTTGACCACCAGTACGTCATTTGCTATGTACTCTTGCTCTTGCTCAGTTATTTCGCACCCTGCGTATCTGAATCCGGTGTATTCCATCTCCAGTTTTCTATGCTTCGTCTTAAAACTATCGCCTATTCGCTTTACACTGAATGGTAACAGCTTTAGTGAATCTCTGATTTCAATAAAACGCTCGTCACATTTCAAAACGATCTGATACCATTGGCCCATGTTAGAGATGGAATAGGTGAACGTGTTGTTCTTCATATCCTTTTGTCGAAGAAAGGAGAAATCCTCGTACACGTTTCCGTTTTCATCTGTGTGCGTTTCACGTGTGCAGGCTTCGGGCCATCCGAGATTAACCTTTAAATATGACAGCCAGAAACTACCGTCAAATTTCAAGTTGTGGTAGTATACAACAATGTTGCCGGGTATTGAGCGAAGATATTCAAATTGTTCAGCGATTGAATGAAAAATGTGAACATCTTCTGTGAACAATTCAACACAAGCGGCGGCCCATACTTCTGTGTTAGTCTGACCGTCGTACACGGTGGTCTCAAAGTCGCACATGAAATACCGATATTTCCGTATTTTCATGGGACATTAGATATACACGTCGTAGTCAGGTTCGTCGTCAACGCCTGTGTCAAAACTATAGTTCATGCTTTCCTGCAAGTCCGTCAAGTACAGAGACTCGGAAGCATCCAGTGGAGCGCCCTTCAAAATCGTAGCAAATTTGCTCAGCTCAATCTGCATACCGTGTACACCAGTGGTGCGATAATCTCCACCACTTTCATACATAACCTTTTGCATGATTGCGGCGATTTCTTCGCTATGTTCTTGCAGTCTCTTTGCGACGGCATCTATGCCGTCTTGTTCAACCGCTGAATCAAGCAAACGAACAAGCAGATTGACGTCATTTTGTTTGAGGCGTTGCAGGTCATTTGACCATTGGGAAGAAGGTGTCCACGTGGACAAGTCAGACTTAACACTATCGTACTTTCCGCGGGCGGCAAGGTCAGCGGCAGATTCTTGCCAGCTTTTGGCAAGGTCAGTGACGTTTCCTACTACGTTGTCAGATTCATACGGATAGTCAGCTTGTGCGCCAACTGTGCCGCCGTCTGTTCTGTCAGAATAGAAATTATCTCGCGCACGTTTTAGCCTTGTTGCCGCCGCTTTTTTCGCGGAAGCCTTGCGCTCTTGCTTGCGCGCCGTTGTGCCTCTTGTTGTCTTTCCTCCGACCTGTTTTGTCGCGTGTCTGTAGACCGTGTCCATGCTGATTCTGGACAACTGACCTACACTTTTAGTTGATAAAGAGCTAACCCACGCGGAATCAACTGTGTACCCACGCTTTGTCAAGTCTCTGACGCGGCGTTTGTTCTTTTGTAACAGCTTTCTCCGCTTTTTCTCTTGTTTGTCGCCGCGTAAAACGTCAATCAGCGGTTCCTGCGACGGTATTTGCAAAGGGTTCGCCATACCATTTGCATTTTTTGGCATTGTAAGCACCTCCGAACATTGTATAATGAAAACCGCCGCAAGGATTATTCCCTGCGGCGGTGTCTTGGGCGGTTAGGCGAGGGAACAGGTGATAAAGTCCTTGCCCTTGTAGTTCTTGCTGGGTTTGCGGTAGCACTCGATCACGATTTCGCCGGGTTCGATCTCCCCTTCGCACTCGGTCAGAATGTCCTTGAGGGATCGGATGAAGGCGGCAGAGCCGGTCACGTACTTCGTGCCGCTGGGGTCGACAACGACGCACTTGTCGTACTCCGGGTTGTCGCTCTTGTCGTTATGAACGTGGCAGAGAACGTGGTAGTCATAGGTGATCAGAACAGGGCCGCTCTGCGTGGCGTCATCCAGACTGACGGCGTTGGAAAAATCCTTGACGCGAATGCGGTCACGAGCGTTCAGTTCCTTGCTGGATTCGGTAATGGTAACTTCGTAGTTCATAGTTTTGCTCCTTTATTTTTTGTAGATTTTTGGATTTTGAGGGTGCGGGTTTACTCGTTGTCAGCGTCGGTTTCGCCCTTGCGCGGCGGCAGAATGTCGGCCAGTTCCATGAATTTGGCTTCGCTCATGCCGTACAGGGTTTCACTCTCGACGCGGGACATAATGCGGACAGCCTTAAGATTCTCGGTGTCGATCATGTTGCGGGCGACCTTGAGCGCGTCCTCGTCGCACTTGTAGGTACGGGGAAGCATGACCTCAGTGATGTAGGTTTTCTGCTCCACGGTGTCCACGCAGAGGACGATAGCCTTGGTGGCCTTGAGGGTACGAGTGACCATCGGTTTCCGTGCCATGTTTTTTCCTCCTTTCGTTCAATAGTTTGTAAGTTGGTGCAAGGTGGAATTGAACCACCTAAGCGGCCTACCGTTTGCACCATGTGGGGCGGCAAGGTTTTTGGCGTTCCCTTGCCGCCAGTGAATGCTCGGAGTTCATAACCCCTACCGGGATTATAGATATTTTACCATAAAAGACGCAGTTTGTCAAGTGCTTAGGAAAATTATTTTTTGTTAAAACCGTGTTCGCCTATCAGCTTGATAACGTGTCTTTTTAGGCGCCGCACATCGTCGCAAGCGCGTTTCTTATTGCAAGAATCACACTTTGCAGAATCATAATGCTCACATTCGCCGCGCTGAATTACTCTGATTAGATAATTCAAGTCTGATTCTGTGTATAAGCCAGAGCGCAGAGTAAGCATTGTTCTTGTTCACCTCCTTGCGCTTGTTGTTTTGCGTTATCTTGCTAACATATTAGCTACCACCAGCACACAGTATTCCGCACACCCGGTAGCAATAAAGACAAGGAACGCAAGCCAAAACAGGTCTGACTTTTTGGGCTTCACCTAATCGCCTCCTACTTTGTATTTGGTGTACCAGACGCGGGCAAGCGTTTGCAAGGTGTAGTTGCAAACGCTTGCTCTGTAGTTGATTCAAGGCAGATGTTTGTAATAAAGTTCTCCGTTAAATTGACAGAGTTCAGATTCTTCGTGTGGTGTAATAAGTTTACACTCGCGCCATTTGTGAATATCTATAGCGCTTCTTTGGGCGGCTTCATAGGGAATGAAACATAGATAATACGTTCTTTCAATTTTGGCTTTTAAGAAGCCGAACAATGTCTTTTCAACTGTACAGTTACTGCATTGTGCGTGCGCGTTGCATTTTCCGTCTACATATGGACAATTTGCAATGTTCATATTTTGTACTCCTTTGTGTTTATTGTTTGAACGTACCAGACGCGGCAGAGCGATTGCAGGTGTAGCTTGCAATCGCTCTGTATTTTATTATACGGTTTTTCTATCAGCGTGATACTCTTTGAGCACAAGTTCGGTATCAGCGATATATACCGCATTTTGCAAGACAAGCGTGACTTTTTCGTAGCACATACTTTTAACACATTTATCAAAACATTTTTCAGCCCATTTTCGCGTTTTATATGCCACGCTCAAATTTTCACTCTTGCTACCATCGCAGAATGCTTTTACGCAATAAAACCAGTTTTCCATTGTTACATCTCCTTATAATTATTGCGATTATGTTTGAACGTACCAGACGCGGAGCAAGCGCAAGATTTGTCTTGCGCTTGCTTTGCATTTTGGATATTTATGCTACTAATTCGCCTGTTTTGAAGTTTACCCACATTTCAGCCTCTGCTGACATTTTCGCAACTTGATACGTGCTTTTGGCGTATTCCCGCATGAACCACCCTATGTGCTTCCTTGTTGTCGCCGTTCCATTAAAGAAGCAATACACAAGATCGCCTTTAATGGTACAAACGTGCGTTGCATAAGACCACAGTTGGATTGTGCCGTCAGGCGCGAAGATAACACCTGCCTGCGCGGATTCGTGTCCGGATAGCGGCTTGCATACAGCCATTTTAGTATCCTTGCAAAAATAGCCGATCTGCTCATGTGCAATATACTTATACATTGTTTTTACTCTCCTTTGTATTTATTGCGGTAGTGTTTGAACGTACCAGACGCGGACAGTCACGCGCAAGGTTTACTTGCGCGTGACTGCTCTGTAATTATTCGGACTTTTCGCCAGAGCGCGGCGGCAGAACCTTTGCCAGCCGGATGAAATCGCTCTCCGGCATTCCGTAAAGAATCTCTTTCACGGAATGGGCGACAACGGTGACGACCTTGAAGGTGTCGGTGTTGTACTGCTTCTGAAAATGCTTGAGCGCCGCGTCGTCGGTGTCAAATTCAACGCCCACCACGAAATCACGGTTGATGATTTCGGCGCTGATGGTGTCAACGCACATACAGGTGTAAGTGTTCTCGTTGACCGTTCTCGTAACCATTCTCATTCTTGCCATTGTTTTTGTACTCCTTTATAATTATAAATTATTTCGGTACTGTTTGAACCGTACCAGACGCCGGTCTCTAACCAGACCGTCACGCCGGACGGTCTGGCTGTTTCCGCGTTTCGTATTAATTTTCAAATACTCATCGGTGGTACTTTGTCCAAACTACAAAGCAATTTTCACTTGAAAGTGAATCTACAGTTTGTTATTATCGCGTATTCATTGTAAACCGCATTGCGGAATGGTGTACGCTAAACGCTCTGCATTTCACTAACACTTATTCCCGGATATTCTTGTCAAGATTCAATGAAACAGTTTGCTTCCCCCTTCCGGGTTCACCTTATTTTACCACACATTCTCGCGTTTGTCAAGTACTTTCTGAAACTTTTTTCAAGTTTTTTCTTGTGCTTCACGCTGCGCGATCTGCGGTATCTTGCTTCCCCCTTCCGGGTTCACCTTATTTTACCACACATTCTCGCGTTTGTCAA
>Ga0326512_10002059_pt1 | contig 14995 bp, 20 predicted proteins | sample 1_2617_0518_D_FD_203652 | JGI IMG/M metagenome (GOLD analysis project Ga0326512, IMG submission 203652) | Bovine rumen microbial communities from UC Davis, California, United States - 1_2617_0518 | ecosystem: Host-associated > Mammals > Digestive system > Stomach > Rumen | place: USA... | reverse complement strand
TCTATCAGAAATAACTACGGAGGAAATAGACTATGCCTTTTACACCGTCTAAGACTACTTCTCTTACCGGAGTAGATACCCTGAATCAGGGATTCATCTCCAACGAAATCGAAGATACTTATCTGTCCCATCTGGATCTGAACGGCTTCTGCACCGTTGACAACTCCCTTCAGGGTGTTGCCGGTGATCGCAGGACCATCTACAAGTACACACCGTCTGGCACTGCGGTTGATGTCGCAGAAGGTGTCGGTAACACGGCTTCCATCGCTGTCGGCCTGACCGGCGCAGAGTATGTGATCAAGTGCATCCAGGACTGGTTCCAGTACTCTGACGAGGCGATGATGCGTGATCCGGTCGCTGTCCAGGCTGGCATTCAGCACATGGGCATCGCTCTGTTCAACAAGGTAAATGCTGACATCTATGCTGAGATGGCGAATGCCACGCTCGGAAACGGCACTGCTGTTCCGTTCACTTTTGATGCAATGGTCGATGCAGTATCTGCCCTGACGATCAAGGACGGAGCAGGCGAAACTGCACTCGATGCACAGAAGAGATTTGTCCCGACCGTATGGGCAATCGCAGGCAAGGCTGAAATCGGCAAGATCCGTAAGGCTTGCAAGGATCAGCTTGAATATGTGCCGGAACATGCATGGAATCCCGGATACATAGGCGAGGTGGCCGGCGTCACCATCTACTTTAAACAGGACGGGACCGCTAACACGATCTATGTCGGCACGAACAAGGCTATCACCGTCTTCAACAAGACTGGTGTTCAGACTGAGATTGCTGCAAGAGCAGGCGGAGCGACCGGCGCTGCGAACACTCGCCTGAACGACATCTTCGCTCGGAAGTACTACATCGCTGCTCTGACGGATGCGACCCAGATCTACAAGCTGACGATTTCGTAAGCAACCCACTAAGCAACCCACAGGAGGGCATCAACCATGACAGACAGTGAAAAGCTCACAATGCTTAAAGCCTTGATAGGCGATACGAATCTGACGGACGATGCCCTCCTTGTCTATTTGCAGATAGCCGGAGATGAGGTGCTTCGCAGGTGCTACCCGTATGCAGCCGACACGCAGGACTACTACGTTCCTCAGAGGTACGAAACCATCCAGGTCCGCCTCGCACGGAACGAATACTGGAAGCGTGACGGTGCAGAAGGGCAGTCCTCGATGTCAGATAACGGTGTGACAAGGGTGTATGAGTCCGATGATGTACTGCTGAGGCGGATCGTACCGTATGCACATGTACCGGGGGTGGTAGCCGATGAGACTACTTGAACGGGATAAACGGGACTTTTGGTACTCGCAGTACACAGGCAGGACGATGATTCTCGACAGCAACGGGAATCCCACTGGTGAGTACACAGGCGAGTATGCGGAACCGCAGAAGGCCAGAGGCACGTTCTCACTGCCCACGGGAGCGGCAACTCCCCGTGAATTTGGCAACTACATAGACTATGACTATGTAGTCCACATGGACGAGAAGCCGTGTCCGTTCGATGAAAACGCCGCTATCTGGTATCGGAAAGACCCGACCACAGATGACCCGAACTTCCGGGCGGTCCGCATCGCCGAAACTGCCACGTACACACTGGTAGCACTTAGGGAGATACGGCAATGAAGGGTGCAACAAGCCTGCTCAGACGGCTCGGCAAGCTCCAAAACGCAGTTGAGAATGACATTCCAAACTTTGTCACGAACACTTGTGAGGACAGAGCGAAGGGTGCGCAGCTTGAGTATGCGAATGGTGGCGATGTCACCGGTGATAAGCAGGAAGGCCCTGTGGATGTGATTTCCACAAGACAGGGCGATACTTGGAGCATCGTTGCTTCTGGAGAGGCATTGCTCTTCCTGGAGTACGGTACTGGTATTGTGTATCCCAGAACGAATCCCGATGATCCGTATGGAGCAGGTTCGTGGTCGATTGAACATGAACAGTATCTGACGGATTCTGACAAACTTGCGAAGTACAAGGGCGGATGGCCTCTCGGCAACGGGCAAATCTCATACGGTAATAAGTCGTACAACACCATGTACAACACACGGAAAATCCTAGAGGATACTCTTCCGAAGGGAATTGAGAACATTCTAGCAAGGGCGAACAAATGATAGATGTTGAAAGTAAAATCTTCAAACTCATCTATGATGCAGCGATGGCTCATTCAAGTGCCATTTATGTCACTACGGAATCAGCGACCGCACCGCCGTCCTTTCCTGCCGTGTATGTGGAGTTTGTTGACAACTATGTACCGACCAGATACCACGTTTCATCCCGTACTGAGATATATGCCGCAGTAACTGTAGACGTCGAGGTTTACACCAACTCTCCCTCCGGCAAACGAGCGGAGGCTAAATCTATCCTGTCGGACATCGATGCTGTACTGGCCGTGCAAGGCTTCAGACGCAGTTCGATGAATTATACCGACTTAACTGATAACCGCAACAGCTCTGTATCTAACCGAAACCAATCGATCATTCGTCTGCTCGGACGATATGAAGTCCTTGTAGACCAGAATGGCAATTTCTACTCACGGAGGTAACGCACATGGCTGCTACTCTCACCGCTGGAACCTTCTTACTGCTTGGGTCCGGCACTGGATCTTCCACTGCTTATACAAAACTTGTCGATATCAGCGAGTACCCGGATATCGGATCCACTGTTGATTCTCAGGATGTCACGACTCTGAGTGATGCCAGTCACAAATACATCGACGCTCTTCCGGATGTTGGCGGATCCGTTGAGTTCAACGGCTGGCTGAACGATGAAGACTATACTGCTGTTACCGCACTTGCCGGTAAGGAATGCGATTTTGTTATCGCGTTTGGCGGTCATCCTGTTGAAGGTGACGCGTCAAGGCTTGAACCGGATACGATCACTGGTGCAGTTGGCGGACCGCTGACGATCACCAAGGCGACCGGACAGGCAGATGTTTCCACCTTCCTCGCCGTTTCCTTTAAGGGCAAGATCCGTGTCCGTCTGACAGGCGCAGGAACCGATGCGGCTCGCCCGGTCACATATACCGTGACCCCGACCACCGGTTTTGTTGATGATGCAGGAATCATGATCTGATCATCCTCTATCCATAATACCCATATTTAAGAGGCTGTGTACATACGTTGAGTGTGCACAGCCTCGCCTGCTAAAAGGAGGGCCTCATGGCAAAAACTATTACTTTCACGTACAAGAAGACTGCGTATACGCTTGAGTTCACGCGCGAGACGGTTACGCTTCTGGAGCAGAACGGTCTGACGCTGGCTGATGTTCAGAATATCGGAGATAAGCCGCTCACATCTTCCATGCTCCTGTTCCGTGGCGCGTTCATTGCGCATCATAAGAAGGCTGCGTCTATCGACAGTCTGATGGATGAGATCTGGAACAGCCTGCCCGACAAGAAGGGTCTGATCGGTGCGCTTCAGGACATGTATGCAGAACCTTTGGAAGCCCTTCTGGATGAACCGGACGAAGCGGGAAAAACGACCTGGACGGTGAACCAGTAAGCCAGTCACCGTCCGAAGACACATGGTCATTTTCGGTAAAGCGCATCTTTCGTGAACAGTGGCCGTATTACATCCATTTAGGCATGTCCTATGACGAGTATTGGCGAATGGACTGTGAACTGGTGCGCGATTATCGAAAGGCTTACGAATACAAGCAGGAATACGACAACTCTATGCTATGGCTGCAGGGGTTGTACGTTTATAAGGCGATGGAAGCGCAGCGTCCGGGATGGGCATTTTACGGGAAGAAGGCTCCGAAGCCGTCGGCGTATGAGGAAAAGCCGATCGCTATCACGAAACAGCTTCAGCAGAAGTATGCTGCTGAACGGACGAAGATGATGGCTCGGCAGTTCCGCGAAAAGCTTCATCGCAAAAACCAGAATCTGAACAAGAGTTCAGAGGAAGGCGGTAAACATGGCGAACACCAAGGTTGAAGAATTAACTATATCCATAAAGGTTGATGACCACAACTCTGCCAGCAAGATCGATGAAGTCGCACAAGCTGTCAGACGGCTTTCTAATGCTGCGAATGTTAGTGGCATGGGAAAACTTTCAACCGTAGCATCCAATCTGAAGGACCTGGCGAACGCCTCCGCAAGACTGAACACTGTATCGAAGAACTTTAATGCTGTTGCAACGTCAACCGCAAGTCTGCTGAATGTATTTCAGGGGTTCGGAAGCAGCGCAGGAGTTCAGGCTATAACTGCAGCAACGGATGCCCTGACAAAATTCGGGGATGCGGCGTCTGGAGTTGCTGCAAATGGCAACGGTTTGAAGGCGATGAGTGATGGGTTGCAGTCCATCATTGGTTCACTCCAGGCGCTTCCTGGTGCTCTTTCAGCATTCAACAAGAAGGGCATGGGAGGCATGTTCTCCGCTGGAATGGATGCGTATTCGAAGAATGTATCCAAAGTCATCCAGAACATGAGCATGGGACTTAATGGGGTCAATACAAAGGCATTTGATTCCATATCCAGATTTTCTAGGGGCTTGAGTGCACTTGCTAAGTTGTCGAAGGATGGGGACCTTGGCAGGAATCTGAAGGGACTTGCGCAGGATGTGGCGAATTTTGCACAGGAACTGTCAAAAGCAGTCCCGGACAGTGTACTGTCAAGAATCGAGCGACTTGGAAATGCGTTTGCGAATCTGCGTTCTGGTATGAGAGCAGGATTCGGAGGAGCGGCAGGCAGTGCGGCGAAAGCATCTGGTGGACTGTTCAGAGTCGGCGACCTTGCAAAGTCTGTTGGTAGTACGTTCGCTACTGCTTACCATTGGGGGATGAGACTTGCTAAGGTTCCATTCAGTATGATGTTTACTCCGCTGAAGGGCGTTGCGGGTATCGTCAAGAGCATCGGCAGCAGTTTTTCCGGTCTGCTTTCCAGAATTGGCAGAGTCGCATTCACAAGGGCGATTCGTGCGGCGATCAGGGCGGTTACGCAGGCGGTCCGGGAAGGTGTCAATAATCTTTACCTGTGGGCATCCGCTGTCGGAAACACATTCAAACCGACAATGGACAGCCTTGCAACATCGTTCCTATATCTGAAGAACAGTGTGGGCGCTGCGGTGTCTCCGATACTGGATGCACTTGCGCCGGCGATTGATACAGCAATCGACAAGTTTGTCGAGATGCTTAACACCTTTAATCAGGTGGTTGCTAATCTGACGGGCGCAACTTCATGGCGTAAGGCTGTGAAGAGTGCTGCGAATTACTCTGACAACATCAGTGGCCTTGGTCATGAGGCGGTCGGTGCGAATGATGCGGTCAAGGAACTGAAGCGGACTCTGCTTGGCTTTGACGAAATCAACCGCCTGGACGATGCGACGAAAACTACATCTCCTGCGTCTAATGGTAAGGATGCTACCGGATATTACGCGAAGCAGGGTGCGCTGTCCTTCGTGGAGATGCCGCTCTCTCAGCCGGTTAGGACCTTCGTTGACAGGTTAAAAGAGGCGTGGGCGAATGCAGACTTCACCGGCATCGGAAATACCATCGGAGAGAAGATAGGCGGCGCTCTGTTAAATGTGCCGTGGGCAACGAAGATCCAGCCTACCACCAAGCGGCTTGCATCGTCCTTCGGAACGCTCCTGAACGGTATGTTTGGGTATAGCAATTCCGGCGGCAAGGCCATGTGGGATGGTATTGCATATACCATCTACAACGCACTGAACACGGCGATACTCGGATATGTCACGTTCTTCTCCACGGTAGACTGGAGAGATATCGGAAGAGGCATCGGAGCGGCGCTGAAACGTGCACTCAATGGCATTGAATGGGGCATGGTCAGGGATGCGCTTGCGGCATTTCCGAATGCCGTAATCGAGGCGATTAACGGCTTTAACGCAGAGTTTTCTATCAGCGACTTTTATGACATCGGCCACAAGATTGGAGATTCGGTCGCAGGTGCTATCACGGATATCGAATGGAGTGACCTGTTTAAGGGCGCTGCCGGACTTGCGAGGAGAATCCTAAACGGCATCAACGGCGCTCTGGAAGGCTTCGGCGAACACTGGGGCGATATTAAGGACGGCATTACAAATGGCATTAAGAGTGTACCGCAGAAGACCTGGGACAACCTCGGTGAGGACATCGGAAATGTGCTGTTCAATATCGCATACTTCGGTGCAAACCTGCTTGATACTGCGATGAAAGCAATCGAATCGATCCATTGGGGACGACTCATCGGCAGCATCTGGAAGGGCATTGATGAGAAGGTTGGCAAGGTCTACGGCGGCTGGGGCGGAGCTGCAATTGCTCTGGGCAAGTGGATTGTGAACCATATTGGAGTGCTGTCGTTACTGCTTGCGTTTTCGATTGGGAAATTGCTATTTAAGCAGATTACAAAGGCAGTTATGTCCAGGATGATTGGTACTGGTCTTGCGACTGCATTACCTACGCTGTTCTCAATGGCAGGCCCACTCCTGACACTTACGCTGATTGTTGCTGCGGCATTGATTATTAAGAAGATCTCCGAAGTCAGGACTTCAGAAGAAGCCAAAAAGACGATGGAGGAGTTCGTCGGAGAAGGTGCGACAGCCGGGGATTATGATTCGTATTACACGCTTAATCCATTAGAAGGCGTTAATTATGATACTGCAGGGGGAAGTTCCAAGAAGAAGTCTACTTCAAAGAGCAGTCCACTCACTGTAAAGATCCCTGCGGAGCTTGCGCTGAACAATATTGAACAGCAGTTCAACAATTTGCAGACGCAGTGGAATCAGGAGACTTCTGGAAAGTCAGCAGGAACCTTTACGGTAGACCTGTTCCCGGAGCCGACTAAGTGGCACGAGCAGACAGAAAATCCGTGGCAGATAGTCATTGCGGAACCGTTCTCGCCGTTCAGGACAGAAGGGGTTAAGAACGAATCTGGTAATTGGAAGCAGCAGGCATACAACTGGTGGTACGAACAGACCAGACGCAACTACGCTGAGAAATTCCGTACCGGCGGCATCGTGGACGAAGGTGACAAATGGTGGAGTTCTGCGGAGCGTTTCTGGAAAAATGCTATGCACGGTGAAAGCCTGACAGCAAACGTAACGCTTGGCAGTTCCAGCGGCAGTCTGTGGAACCTGTTTGTCGGTGCATGGAATAAACTGCAGGGTTACTTCAACAATAATCCGCTGACCGCATGGATCCAGAAGGTGACGAGTCCCGGTAAGGCTGATGGCGGTGTCTTCCAGAATGGCAGATGGCGCGACATTACCAGGTATGCGGCGGGTGGTATGCCGTCGAGTGGTGAAATGTTCATCGCACGGGAGGCTGGGCCGGAGATGGTCGGAACGCTGAACGGCTCTACGGCTGTTGTCAATAACGAGCAGATAGTCAGTAGCATTGCAGATGGCGTCTACAGAGCGACCTTGGCAGCAATGGGTACGCAGAATCAGAACCCGATGAACGATATCACTATCAAACTGGATTCTGAGGTAATCTATAGGGCCGCTCGTAAGGGCGAGAAGATCGCCAACAACCGCTACGGTACTGTAGTGACGGTCGGGGGGTGATTGAATGACCGATAACGGAGCAGATGTTAAAAGAACGATTCTGAAGGTTGACGGTGTGTTCATCCCCGATCCGTCAGAACTGCAGTGGGGACTCCAGAGTGTGTCTGCCAGTAATGCCGGACGCACAATGGACGGCCTGATGCACGTTAATCTTGTTACTCGGAAACGTAAGTTGGAATTGAAGTGGAGCGGCGTTGATTTTGACGCTACTTCAGAGATCCTGAAGGCGGTTAATCCGGAGAAGTTTGAGGTTACATATTTCGATAATCTGAACAATCGCAATGAAACGCGGACATTCTATGTGGGCGACCGAACATCGATGGTTAAATCCTATGTAGAAGGTTATCGGAGATGCGACGTAGCATTCAACATCATCGAGGTATGACATGCTCGATTTTAACAGCGAATTCAGAAAAGGCATATCCAAGATCTCCAAGGTCTGGCTGGACATCACACTGTCTGACGGGACTCTGTTGGAGTACAACGAGTCCCGCGTCCTGCTGAATGGCCTTATCAGGGACTCCAGCACCACGGTTGACGGTGAGTTTACGGTGGGTGCTGCCGTAACCGGCAAGCTGTCTGTATCTCTGGACAACTCTGATACTGCTTTGTCGAAGTACGACTTCCGTGGCGCGACCATCGTTGCATGGCTCGGCGGAGAACTGTCTGACGGAACGATGGAGAAGGTGAACATCGGCAGATATTATGTCGATGAGTACACCTACAACGGGGTGAATGTTGACCTTGTGGCATATGACGATATGACTAAGTTCGATATTGATTTTAGCATGTCGTTCAACAGTATAACACTTGCCAGCCTGATTAACAGCGCATGTAACGCTGCGGAGATCACGCTATACGGTACTCTTCCGGACATCGCGTCGTCTTATAGGATTTACGAACTGCCAGAGCAGACTGACACAATGACCTGGCATGATGTAATCAGTTATGCCGCGCAGATTATGTGCTGCTTCGCGCATATCGTGTACGTGCCAAGCCCGGGCAACTACTGTCTGAAGTTTGACTGGTACAATCTGTCACAGATGACCGCCAATCAGTACGACGGCGGTTCTTTCGATACTACTACCACGCCTTATTCAGATGGTGCGGTCCTGGACGGAGGCACGTTCAATCCGTGGACGGATGGTGATGCTGTTGACGGTGGGGCTTTTGGTGATCGTGAAGCGGTGCATGTTATTGGCGCTCCGTATGATATGACTATCGATACGGATGACGTACTGATCACCGGCGTTTCCGTAGTCCTTGACCCATCCGACAACATCAATGCCACGGATGATACGAAGACCTATACGAAGACGCTCGGAGAAGCAGGATACGTCATCCAGATATCAGGGAATCCGCTTATCGAGACTACGGCTCTCGCGAACACGGTCTGTCAGTATCTGTATGATTGCCTTGTCGGAATGCGGTTCAGACCGCTGTCAGCATCCTGTGTTGAGAATCCTTCGATGGAGGCTGGTGATGTGGCGCTTATCGCCGACAATACCGGGAACACGTATTCATGCTTCCTGAGTCATGTAACGTATACGGTTAGCGCGTCAACGCAGGTGAGCTGCGATGCGGCATCTACCATGCAGAATCTGAAGGCTCGGTATTCGGGAGCGCAAAAAACGCAGGCGATGATGCAGAGGACGTTCGAGAAGTCTGTATCATCTGCGGAAGCGGCAATGAGCGGGATCATGGGAGCATTGTCCAATACTATGGGACTGTACGATTATTCAACCATAACATCCTCCGGAAAGATTTACCTGTTCGGTAACAACAGCACTCTGGAAACATCAGATATCCGATGGAGATTTTCTGCAGGCAATTTCTCGGTGTCGAACGATTACGGTCAGCACTGGGTATCTGCATTTTCTGCTGACGGAAGAGCGGTGCTTCAGGAAGTGTATGCGGTCAAGGTGAACGCAGATTTTATCGAGACGGGCACGCTGACAGTAGGCGGAAGTGATAAGGGCGTTGGGACAGTTTACATCAAGGACGAGAACGATGTGACGCTCGGCATCATCGACGATAGAGGTGTCTACTACGGAAAGCTCGGCATCAATGACACGACGAACACTGGCTTCTTCCTGTCGAAGGATGGTTTGATCATTGGAGATGGTACGTCAGGAAGATATATTCGTATTACTCCAGATGGCACGACTTATATCCATGACAGTTACGCGGGAGAAACAGAAACTCCAGATCCCAGCTTTATTGTTGAAGGGGCAGATGGCAGTGGATTCACCAGACGGTCATATATCACGCCTACTGAGATAGTGATAGGCGAAAGAGTAGGCGGAAGCAGTTTTCCGTTTATGGCCGACAGTCAGGGCAACGTTGCGGCGACCGGTAACTTCACGAATCAGTACGGCACACTCATAGCGACAGATTCATCAAATACAAATGATTTGATATTGACGATGGGTGTAGAAGAACGTGGCAGTGGAGTTGTTACGACTCCATACCTGAACGTTAGTGTCAAGAATGGCATGACATATGGTGTTGACTTCAACGGCTCCGACATCAAGCTGAAGAAGGATATACATGACAGCACTGTTAATGCTCTGGATGCCATCAACCGTATTGAGCATCGAGCATTTTCGTGGAAGCGCAGCGGTAAGGAAGTTGCAAACGGATATATCGCCCAGGAACTTGAAGAGGTGATTCCAGGTTCCACCTACGATGTCGATCAGGGTGACGGCTCCGCAATCAAACAGATTCGGCTCCTCGGAGTTGTCCCATATCTCTCAAAAGCAATTCAGGAACTGTCGGCGAAGGTCGATGCTCTTGAGGCACGGCTGGAAGAATTGGAGGGCAGATAATAAATGGCTATCCAAATGAGGCGAGGACTTCTCGCAAATTATGACGAGGACAAGATGGTTGCCGGAGAGTTGGCGGTGACCACGGACAGCACGGACGAAGATCAGAAGGTGTACGTTGCATTCGCTCCCGGAGTCAGCAAGCGGATTCTGACGGAAACGGATATGGAGGAGATGGGCGGTGACCTTACTGCCACGGGTGACGGCACAGTTACACTGAGCATTGCAAGAGGAGGGCAGACATGATTACTGAGGTTGTAACTGCGAATGAGTCTGCCTACCTTCTTGACATCGGCAGACAGGGCGAGAGAGAAGCACGGCAGGTGGTGTTTGACTTGTCGTGGATGGTCGAGAACTTCGGCGATGGCACAGCGGCACTTCTGCATCAGCGGTCGCAGGACGGCTTGCCTTATCAGGTGGATGCTGTGCAGGACGGGAACACGCTGACCTGGACGGTCACGGATATCGATACTGCGTATGTCGGTTACGGCAAGGCGGAGATACGATGGACGGTCGGGGATGCACTTGCGAAGACGGTCATCTATAAGACCAGAGTCGCTGAGAGCATCACGGGAGACACGGAGATTCCTGATCCGTATCAGAGTTGGTACGATGCGATGGTCGAAGCAGTAACAGAAGACATCGAGGACATTGTAGATGAGAAGATTGCTGATGTGTCTGCAACGGTGACAGCATCAGGAGATGGAACAGTTACGATTGGTGTAACGATTGGAGGGCAGTGATGGCAAGTAAGACAATGCACCATGTTGTGATAGGTAGTGATACCTATGAGATTGTGGATGAACAGGGGAGAGCAACGGCTGCCACAAACACGCAGGATATAACTGCGTTAAAGGAAGATATAAGTAAGATTGAGCCGGGACTATCAGATGATGCAAAAACCGCTCTTTTGAATTGTTTTCAGCATGTAGCATGGACAGATGAGCATGGGCAGACGTATTATAATGCGCTTGAATCCGCATTGTATGCTGACTCATATCCGAAGATTACGGCTAAATTCAATCCCGGTCTGAATGTGATTTATACGGACGATACTCTGGATTCGTTGAAGCAGTATTTGACTGTGAAGTATTATGAAACCGAAGAAAGTATAGGGACGGTAATTGCGTCAGCAAGCTATAGCTTATCCGGTTCTCTTGTAGAAGGCGCAAGCACGGTGTTTGTATCATATAGTGGATTAACGACTTCATTTGTTATTGATGGGGTGGTTGATTATTATAATATTTGGCATTGGTCAATGGCCAATGGTGATTTTAGTGTAAGATCCGGAACCATAGATTATTGGATCAATGAGACAAAAGTAAGGTACACATTTAGGGCGTCTTGGGATACAAGACGAGGAGTTACAGCTCCTAAAGGATTATTACCGTATAGGGTATGGGGAACAGATGCTGATATGACTCCCTACTACCCAATTCCAATACCAAAGGATGCGAACAAGGTTACAATATCAATAACTCCCAATACACAATATATTTATACGCAGGTTATGCATGTTAGCAATGGCAATGTTACGAGGATTACCTCGAAAGGTTGGACACAGGGCACAACAGAAGTAACATTTGATAAAGACGAAAACAACGCTGTGTTCTTTAATACAAAGTATGATTCCGATGGCTCAACATATCCAACCGATCCAACAGAAATAACTATTGCTTTTGAGGAGGTGTAACATATGCAAGAACTATATAAGTATGATGGTGCGAAGCTAGAAATTCGCAATTATGTAACGCCTGAACAGTTTGGAGCAAAAGGAGATGGAACCACAAATGACACAACCGCAATACAATCTGCGGTAAATAATGGTGGTTTTGTTTTGTTTGCTCCCGGGAAGCATTACGTTACTAATGATGTTGTAAGGCTTGTCGGAAATACAGTATTAGACTTGAACGGGTGTACCATTGAATGTACCAACAAACATATGTTCTTTAATTTCTTGGGAAATTCTACTGTGACAGAATACAACGGAAATGGAAATATTGTAATCAGGAATGGCACCCTTGTTGGCGGGGCAACATCTTTTGGCCATGCAAAGAATGTGCTGTTTGAAAATGTTACTTTCCAAAACTCGCACAATGACCACTTCCTTGAGATATGCGCTTGCAATAATTACATTATCAGGAATTGCAGTTTTATCGGAATGGAATATCTTACCACTAGCGTTATGGAATATATTAACATTGATCCGTGCGCAAGAGCCCCGTTCCCATGGCTCGATAATGCAAGCTCCGCTTTTTATGACGGGACCGTGAATGATGGTATATATATTGATAACTGTCGTTTTTCTATCGGTAGTGGTAACTATGCGTATGGCTACAATGCTATTGGAGTTCATGCAAATGACGGAGCAAAACATCAAAATATTAGAATTACCAATAGCGAAGTTTCTGGTTTTACGGGGTGTGGACTGAGAATCAATAACATGAATAATGTTCTTGTCAGTGATAACACAATAAAATTAACGGAGAATGATAGCAATGGGATACGTGTTGGTGATGTAAGACAAAGCACGAATGTTGTTATTAAAGGAAACGTCATCATCGCAGGTGGAACAGCAGTGACAAAAGCAAACAGCAGTACAGTGTTTCAATCGGCCGATAATGATATCAATCCGACATTTTCATAACTGACTTAAAGGGCAATTTAATCTAGTTGGGGCAGGCCGTGCGTCTGCCCTGAGAGAGGGCATAATCCGATGGACATTACTACATTATTATCATTACTCGCAGGTGGGGGTATCTTAACCTTCGTCCAGTTCCTCATCAGTCGGCACGACCAGAAGGTCGGCAAAAAGGATGATTTCCTCTCTGCAATCAAAACTCTGTCTGACAGAGTGGAGAAGATAGAGAAGTCACTGGATGAGAGAGATGCCGTCCTCGCACGGACACACATCCTCAGATTCAGTGATGAGTTGTACAACGGTGTGAAGCACTCACAGGAGTACTTCCAGCAACAGCTTGATGACATCCAGACTTACGACCTGTTCTGCTCGGAGCATCCGAAATTCGCAAACGGCAGAACCAAGGCTGCTGCGAAGTATATCCAGGATGAGTACGACAGGCTTTTCAAAGCACACAAACTTTGACGGAGGTATTCTATGCAGATTAATTCCAAAGTGTACGATATCTTAAAGTGGGTCACCATGATCGTCCTTCCGGCACTGGCCACCGCTTATGTCGGTCTGGCGGCAATCTGGGGATTTCCTTATGCGGACGAGGTGGCAAAAACGACCGCTGTGATCTGCACTCTGCTCGGTGCGCTTCTGGGCATCTCCTCCGCTCAGTATTATAAGGATGGCAACGGAGAGCATCTGGAAATCGACCGTATGGCTGACAAATACTGGGATGATCCCGAAGAGGACAAGCCATGACCGTCCCAGAATCTGCCCTTCAATGGGCAATCCAGATAGCCAACGACCAGCGGCACGGCTACAGCCAAGCAAGCAGATGGGGAAACCCAGATTATGACTGCTCCAGTCTGGTGCTGTCCGCCTACAAGCAAGCAGGCATCAACATCGGGCAGGCCACCTACACCGGGAACATGCGCTCCGAACTGCTGAAGCATGGTTTCACGGATGTCACGGCCTCCGTCAATCTCACTAATTGCAACGGAATGCAGAAGGGTGACATCTTGCTGTACCACCTGTCCGGCACTCAGGGGCACACCGCTCTCTACGCAGGCAACCGCCAGATTGTCCACGCACGAGGTCAGTCGTACGGATCTTCCGCACCGGGCGACCAGGGGAGCGAGATTGCCGTCACGCCGTACTCACGTTCCAGATGGGCAACGGTCTTGCGGTACACGGGCGGTGGTCAGGTGGCACATCCACAGCAGAAGCGGTATGCGGTTGAAACAACACTGCCCATAATCAAGTACGGGAGCACGGGATCTGCGGTCAAGGTCTGGCAGACAATCGTGGGATGTCCGGCGGACGGTGAGTTTGGGTATGTTACAAGGGGAGCGACCATGGCTTTTCAAACGGAACACTCGCTAGATCCTGATAGTGAAGTGGGGCCGCTGACCTGGAGCGAAGGATTCAAGACACTGATGTAAATCACGGAGGCACAGACTATGGCAGCTGCGAAGAAGGAAGTGAAGAAAGTATCTGTTGAGTATGGTCCTTTCAGGCATAGGCTGAAAGCGAAAGAGCTTGCCAAGAAGGGTGACAGCACAGTCGTGCAGAAGGACGGAGCGTTCTTTGTCCGGTCGGCGGAGATGCCGGAGAAGGATGCGAAGATCATGCTGAAGTCCCTGGCACAGGCAGGATACACAGCGGATATAGTATAGGAAGAGATTGTGAAAACCAAGCCGCAAGACCGTGATAGCCGGGATCATCCTCTCCCATTGCATGGAGGTCATCGACTTGCTGTATGGCTTGCCGGTGGCCTCTTCCTTATTGGTCATGCAAATAGTCACGCAGACTATGTGGTACTATACGATACTACGTGGAATAAGAATACCGTGGAATCCGCTAAAATCAGGACTCCACGGTACTACGTGGTACTATATGGACTTAGGAAGAAAACCCATCTTCCGCACGACAGATGTGTCAACTGCAAGGCAAAATGGCATTGGTCATGCAGTTGGTCATGCAAGGAGGGTAACTGAGGCAACTTCTCGGTTATCCTTCTTTTTATGTCCTTC
>Ga0326512_10002058_pt1 | contig 15005 bp, 8 predicted proteins | sample 1_2617_0518_D_FD_203652 | JGI IMG/M metagenome (GOLD analysis project Ga0326512, IMG submission 203652) | Bovine rumen microbial communities from UC Davis, California, United States - 1_2617_0518 | ecosystem: Host-associated > Mammals > Digestive system > Stomach > Rumen | place: USA: California... | reverse complement strand
GTTCAGATAAAGAAATTGATTGATGACGGACAGTATTTCACTATCAATCGGGGCAGACAGTACGGTAAAACAACAACCCTCTTTGCTTTACAGGAATATCTAAGTCCTGAATATATTGTGATTCGGCTTGATTTTGAGGGAAATATGAGTGAAGTAGAGTTTGAAAATCAGTATGAGTTTTCGACAGCGTTCGCTGATGCAATCAAACAAACCTTGAAACGAACCGGATATTATGCGGAACTGAAAGACCAGATAAAAGAAATAGACAGAAAGATTGATAAATTCGGAGAGCGTTTCCGTCTTGTCAAACTTTTTTCTTTGCTGAGTGACTTGTGTGCAGCAGCTCCAAAGCCGATGGTTTTGATGATTGATGAAGCAGACCAAGCCTCTAATAATCAGGTCTTTCTTGATTTTCTTGGTCAGCTTCGTTATTACTACATGGAAAGAAAGAATCTTCCGACATTTCAGTCAGTCATTCTTGCCGGAGTGCATGATGTTCGCAATCTGAAGCAGAAAATCAAGCGTGATACGGAACACAGATATAACAGTCCGTGGAATATTGCTGTTCCATTTGATATGGATATGAGTTTTTCCACAGAAGATATTGCCGGAATGCTTTCAGAATACGAATCTGATTATCATACAGGTATGAATATCTCCGAAATATCGCAGTTAATCTATGATTATACTTCCGGCTATCCGGTTCTGGTGTCCTCGTTCTGCAAGCTGATGGATGAGAAAGTCACCGGAACAGGACAATTTCCGACAAGAACAGAGGCATGGACAAAAACCGGATTTCTGAAAGCCGAGAAAATGATTTATGATGCAAATTCCGCTTTGTTCGGAAGCCTGTTCAATAAATTGGAAGATGATGAACAACTTCGTAAACTTCTGTATGAAATTCTTTTTACAGGTATTAAAGCACCGTATAATCAGTATGATGCCATTATTGGAATGGCTGTTATGTATGGATTTCTGAAAAAAGAAGATGAAAATGCTGTCATTGCGAACAGAATTTTTGAAACTGCCCTCTATAACTGGTTTATTTCAATTGAAATCAGAAAGTCAGATAACAAAATGTTCAAGGCTGGTTTGGCTGAAAAATCGCTGTTTATTCAAAATCATGGGCTTAATGTAGAATTGATATTAGAAAAATTTATCCAATATTTTGATGATATTTATGAAAACAGACTTCCGAAGTTCGTGGAAGAGGTTGGCAGACAGTATTTTCTGCTGTTTCTGAAACCTATCATTAACGGCACGGGAAACTATTATATCGAAGCAAGAACCAGAAATCAGCAAAGAACGGATATTGTCATTGATTATCTTGGCGAACAGCATATTATTGAACTGAAAATCTGGAGAGGACAGCAATATCATGCTGACGGAGAGAAACAGCTTTCTGACTATCTGGATTACTACCATTTGAAAAAAGGCTATATGCTGACATTTAATTTCAATCAGAAAAAAGAAATCGGGGTAAAACATGTTACTTACAAAGATAAAGAATTGATAGAAGCTACTGTATAAAAAAAGAAATTTCTCTGTTTTGCACAAAATTTTATTATTTTATTTGTGCAGAACGTAGAATTTTCAGAAAAAGGGAGAGAAACTATTACGAATATTTTTAGTATTACAGGAAATGACTTTTTTAAGGCATTTACAGGGAAATATCAGACTGTTTTTGCAGATTGCCTAGAAATTATTTATAATTCTTATCGGACAGAGCTGTCTTATGGGATTGAAAAAGAACTTCTGTTAATCCAACTAACTGATTATTTTGAGAAAAATAGTATTTCAGAAATTAAATTTGATGATGATACTGAAATATTTCGTGATTCACGAGCAAAAGCAAGCGAATTTCTAAGAAAATTAAAGCTGTATGGCTGGATAGAATACGAATATGGAAGCGACCAGAAAGCAAGAATTATCATGCCGAATCACTCTGTTATCATGATGCAGGCACTCAACGAGATTGCAAAAGGCAGAGAAATGGAGTATCAAAGCGAAGTTTCAGCAATTTATTCACTCCTGACAAACGAAATTTTATATGACAGACCTTATCCGCAAGTGATTAAGCCTGTTTATGACAGAACACTTTCTCTCTTTACAGGGTTAAAAAAATTAAATACTAGTATCAGAAAATATATTGATGAGCTGACAGACGGACAGCCTTTAGAAGAACTGATGGAGCATTTTTTTGAGTATAATGAGAAAATCGGCTCTAAAGCTTATTATCGTATGCAGACAAGTGACAATGTTTCCAGATTCCGTAATACCATAGAAAGCCGGCTTAGAAATATTTTTGGAAATCCTGATATTATGGAACGTGCTGTTCTTGGTTATCAGAACATTGAAGATGAGAACGACAAACAGGAAGCAGATGACAAGCTAAGAGAAATGATAACAAATATCATTGATTCTTTTCATTCTTATGATGAACTGGAGCAGGAAATCAGAAGAAAACATACAAAATATTTGAAAAGTGCTGTAAACAGGGCAAAACTTGCCTTATTAAGTTCAAATGATATAGAGGGAAAACTTTCTACTGTTTTGAGGTATCTCGCTAATGTTTTGGAAAATGAGCCGGAATTTGGTCTTTATGATGATATTCCGGAAGATGTTTGCAGAATTTTTAATATGTTCCCTCAAAGCTTTATCAGCGGAGAATCTTTGCATACTGTCCCAGTTTCAAGGAAAATGGGTGATGTAGAAGAAATCTTTACTCCACAGGCTATTTCAGAAGAAGAAACAGTTCAACGCCGAAAAGCCTTGAAAAAGAAAACAGAACAGCGGTTTTCAAGAAAAAATATTACTGCTTATGTCATGGATTTGCTGAAAGACAGACAGAGCATACAGGCTTCTGAACTTGAAATACATACCAGACGAGACATGATACGACTGATTTTTATCAGTATGTACGGAAAAAGCAAACGTTCTGAATTTGTTGTAATCCCTCAAGAGACGATGATTCAAAAGAATGGATTTACTTTTAAGGATTTTGAACTGAAACGGAGAGCGAAATAATGGAAATCAATATAGGAAATGTTTCAAAAGATAAATTTAAATTATATGCTAATAAATTATTAAACGAATGTTTTATCTTGAAAATCTGTGAAGATACGAAACAATGCTATTATTTTATTCAGAAAGAAAAAGAGCTGTTCTCTGCTTATTTTGAATTGCTTGGATATGATATTATCATCAATGAAGAATATGGAATCATTTGTTTAAATAATCCATACGGAACAGGCAGACTTCGGCTTAAAATGCAGGAAAGTATCATACTGCTGATTTTACGGATTATCTACATAGAAGAGCAGAAAAAGCTGTCAGACAGCGTGATTATCGGCTTGGATGAGGTCTATGACAGATATTACAGCCTCAAAGAGAAACGCCTCAGCAAGACGGATATGAAGTCTGTAATGGCGTTGTTAAAGCGTTATCATATTATCAGAAATATTGAAAATAAAGATATGGGAAATCCTGAAACGAATATACAAATTTATCCCTCTGTGATATTGGCGATTGATTCCATAGAGTTGAATAAAATCTATGAAAGTACACAAAACAAGCTGAATACTTATGTAAATGGTGGTGAAACAGATGCCAACGAAGAAGATTTTGACGAAACTGAGACTGATTAACTGGCATTATTTCCAGAATGAAACTATCTGCCTGAAAAATACGAACCTGTTTTCAGGTGACAACGGTGCTGGAAAGTCTACGATATTGGACGCAATTCAGCTTATTTTAACGACTAACAGCCGAAAATTCAATCTTGCCGCCAATGAGCGAAGCAATCGCAACTTGAAAAGCTATGTCAGAGGCAAGACAGGCGAAGAAGGCAGTGAATACCTGCGTAACGGTGCTGTAATTGCTTACATTGCTCTGGAAGTCTACGAAGAGGGGAAAGACCGCTATTTCGTAATTGGCTTGAAAATTGACTCTCCGGACTTGGAAAGCCCCACTAAACAGAAATGGTTCTGTGAAGAAGGAACACTGGAACAGCTTTCTTTTCTTACAGGAAACAAGCCTTCAACAGATGAACAATTCCATAACAATGGGAAAAAAGTAACTTTCATACAGCAAACATCCGCTGCAAAAGAGCGTTTTAAGCATCGGCTCGGTCATTTGCAGGACAATTTTTTTGAACTGCTTGCAAAATCAATCGCATTCAAGCCGATGAACAATGTCAAAGGCTTTGTTTCACAGTTTATTCTTCCTGAAAAGATGGTAGATATTAAATCTCTGAGAGAAAATATTCGTAATCTCAAAGAAATGCAGGACATTGTGGAAAAGTTGAAAAGACAAGTCAGCAGTTTAAAGGAAATCCAGAATACTTACGAAACTATAAAAAAATATGATGAATCAATCCTCATGATTGATATTCTCATGAAGATTGTAGACAAAGAATCAAAAAAATATCAAATTATTGAGGAAAACAAGGGAATTCAAGTGCTTGAACAATCTTTATTACAGGATAATCAAACTTGCACAGTTTTGGAATCTGATATTGACAGTATGAATGAACGCTATATCAGTATGCAAACGGCATTACAAACAGATGAAAACGCCTTGTTAATTCATTCAATCAAATCTGAAATCAAAGACAAACAGAAAGATAAGAGCGTATTTTCTGAAAATTTTCTCAGACTCAAAGAACAACTAAGACGAATCAAAAGCGTTTTGCCTTCTCTCCGTGAATATTGCCGGATTCAAGATATTTCTGGTCTGGAATCTACAGAACTGTCACCAGAAAACAGAAATCAGCTCGTCATTGAACTGGAGAATTCATTCTTACAGGCGGAAACTGTCTTAAATGATAAACTTTCACAGATTCGGGGTGAGTTAAGGCAACTTGAGAACATTCTCAAAAGCCTATCAGAAGAAATCAGAAACCTTGAAAGTAATAAAATCACTTATGACAGAAACGTTTCTGACCTGAAAAAAGCTATCGAAACGGAATTTTCAAGCCGTGGAATTACTTCTCCTGTCCATATTCTGGCGGATTTACTCGAAATTTCTGATACAAATTGGCAAAATGCTGTAGAAGGCTATCTGAATACACAAAGATTTTATATCATTGTTGAGCCTGCCTATTATGATATTGCTGCACAGGTATATGACAGAAACAAATCAAGAATTCATACTGCTGCCATCGTGAACACGGCAAAATTAAAACTTGACCTTGTACCTGACGAAAATACGCTTGCTGGCGTTGTAAAGAGTCAGAATCGCTATGCAACTGCCTATATTTCCCAAGTCTTAGGAAAAGTTGTCATGTGTTCCGATGTTCTGGAACTGAAACAACATACAATTGCGATTACACAAGGCTGTATGCTCTATCATGGGAATGCACTCCGGAAAATTAAGCCTGAAATTTATCGTATGCCATATATCGGCAAACATGCTTTACAGAAACAATTGGAGTTAAAAAAAGAGGAATATAGGCAAAAATCAAACAGTCAATCAGAACTGACCGGACAAAATACAAATTTACAGAAGATTTTAAGTATGATTCGGCAATGTAATTTTGAAATGTTGAAATCTGTAATTTCTGCTCCTGCCGATATTCAGAGAGTAACAACAGAAATCATTTCTCTGAATAATGACCTGAAAGAAGCAGAAAATGACCCTGCTTACCTGCAAATGAAGATAGATGCAGAAGACCTTGAACAACAAATCCGAAAAAAAAGAAATCAGCTTGATACTATCAAATCAGAAATCACAAGAAAAAAGATTGAAATCGGAACAGTTCGTAAACAAATTACACAGCTTGACGGCGAAATTCAGGAAATTGAAAAGCAAATTTCCGATATGAGCCATGAGCATGAATCGGCTCTGCAAGAGGCACAAAGACGCTTTGAAGAACGTCAAAGAAACAGAACTCTTGAAAATGATTTCGGAAACTATCAGCGTCAAAGAACAAGATATGTCAACAGCCGTGAAAATTCTGAACATCTCCTGATTCAACAGCAGACGAAGTACAAAAACGGCGATTTAGGGACAGGAGTTTCCATGATGTCTGCCTACTTTGAAGAGTACAGCAATCTGACAAAGCATAATCTCATCAGTTATGAAGAAAAATTAAGAACCATTCAAGAAAACTGCGAAACAGAGTTCAGAGAGAGCTTTCTAGCGAAAATGCGTGAAAATATTGAGATTGCAATTTCTATTTTCAAGGCACTGAACAAAACACTCAAGCCTATTTACTATGGGAATGATTCCTACAGATTTGACTATATTCCTGAAAAAAAGAAGAAACGCCTTTATGAAATGATAATGTCAGACTTCAATCTTGGAGGCGGTACGCTCTTTTCTACGCAATTTGAAGAAGAATATCACGACGAAATGAACGAACTGTTCTCAAAACTGACTGTATCTGATGAAAACGGTGATGATGTACTTCGGGAATATACGGATTATCGCAGTTATCTTGATTATGATATTGAAATTATCTCCAAAGACGGCAAATCACAGAAATTTTCAAAGATTTACAGGGAAAAAAGCGGCGGTGAAACACAAACACCCTACTATGTGGCAATTGCTGCATCATTTGCACAGCTCTACAACACAGGGGAAACTATCAGAGTTATCATGCTGGATGAAGCTTTTGACAAGATGGATGAAGAACGTATTGAAAGCATGATAAACTTTTTCAAATCGCAAGATTTTCAGATTATCCTCGCTGCACCTACTTCCAGACTGGAACTCATCGGTGAACAGGTTGATAACATCGTCATGGTGTATAGCGACAGCGAACATCATAGTTTCACAGACCCGTTTTCTTATGACGAACTATAGAAAAATAATATTGAATTGCCATGAATTATATAAGTTTTATATTAAATTATTTACTCGATAAGTATGAGCGAAGTAAAAGCTTTGTTCAGAATGACGAAATTCAAAGAAAAATTTCTGTAAAAGTAAACAAAATTTTTCCTGAATACGGTGATGAAGCGAAATATGAACTGTTTACACAAGTCAATACTGCTGTTCAGACTCTTGTATCAGAAAAATTTATCACAATATCCAGAAAAAAGAATGGACTTATAGACAGTATTGTCCTGAACTCGGATAAACTGGAAGAAATCTATGTCTTTCTTTCCAGAAAACCGAAATCTGAAACTAATCAGCAGCTTATTTCGCTTCTGGAACATTACATAGCCATAAGTGGCTCTGACAGCCTCTCAGAGCGTTTGGAACATAAAAAGCATAAAACTACTACCCTAAGCAGAACGCCTCTGTATGACCCCTTAGAATCGATTTCTGAGGGTGCTGCAAAAAATGAAGTGCTTTCCTCATTCTGCCAAGTACAGATAGAGCGAATCAAAAGCAATAAAAAGCCAGAGTTTTTCAGCGGCGACATCACGGAATATGCCAATATTCTAAAAGCCGTGTCAGAATTATATCAGCTTTCAGAAGAAACCTATGTCCGAGATTTTTCTGTCCGTATCTTCGGAGATTCCAAAACTTTTGAAAAAATTAAAAGCAAAGTTATCAGCTTATTGTTCCATTATGGCAATTTTCCGAAAGAAGAAGAAACTATCCTGCAAGAATTAAATCTTGTCAAAAATCAGGGGCATATCTATATCAAGGGAGCCTGCAGAATATCTATTAACGGACAGATGATTGATTTTTCTCAGTTTACCGGAGATATTGGAATTTCATCAGTACTTCTTGACAATATCAGCAAAATTGAAGTGTCTGGAAATAAAGTCATCACAGTAGAAAATCTCACAACTTTTAACCGATTTTGCGAAGAAAATGCTATGATTATCTACTTAGGAGGCTATCACAATACCCACAGACGAAATTTTATCCGGAAACTATATGTACAAAATCCTGATGTTTTGTATTATCACTACGGTGATATTGATGCAGGCGGTTTCTATATTCTTCTGCATCTGCGGAATAAAACAGATATTCATTTTCTGCCATATCACATGGATATTAACACATTACAGCAATATTCCCGCTTGACAAAACCATTGACAGATAACGATAAAAAGCGACTTCAAAACTTACTTGACAGCGAATTTTCAGAAGTAATCCAGTATATGCTTGAAAATAACTGCAAACTGGAACAAGAAGCATTAGACCTTACATAAAAATTCTGCTATTATTCCAAATCGCCACGTTTACGTTTCTTCTGCTGTTCCATGTCACGCTGCTGAGAAAGATACTGCTCCAGAGTTGTCCGTGCAAACTCCACTTCTTTCAGTGTAGCTTTGATTTCATTGTACTCATTATTTTTTTCAGAACGCTCTCGTAAGAGGGCTTTCTTTTTTTCTCTCATTTCCTCTAAAGAAGGCACTTTGCTATCAGGGTAGTCAGCTTTCAAAGCGGTTTTTGATTCGATATATTGAGAAATTTCCGTTTCATATTTCTTGTAATAACTTTTCTGAAAAAATTTCCCCTTAGATTTCCATTCTTCATGGAATGGTTTCAATTTTTCGCAAGTTTTCCGGAGATGAATATGGTCACTGATGATGTCAATTTCTTTGCTTAGGTCGTTCAATTCCTGCACAAGTTTTCCCCGTCTTGCGTATTCAGTCATGGCTGCCATTTCAAGCTGTCCCTCTGTTTCAGCCTGATACTTTGTCAAAACCATTGATAACCCTTGATGCCTCTTTCATATTCTGAATTTCTGCCCAGCGGTTCAGACCGAAACTGTCAATAAACTTGTGCTGACTTGTATCAATAATTCTCGTGCGTGGATGGTAGACAAATTCGCTGTGATAGAGGTCGATTCGTTTCTTGATTTGCTCCGTTTCATAATACCAGCCAAGAGTTTTCGCTCGGCTGAATTTCTGCTGACCTTCCATGCGGAATTTCAAATCAATCTTATGTTCAGGATTGTAGACAGCTTCGATATGATGAGTTTTGCAGACTTGCAGAAATTCTTCAAAATTATGACTTTCTTTCACACACTCATCAATCTCCCATTTCAGCTTAGTTTTCCATGAAATTCCCTGTCGGTGCATGTCCCATTCATAGTAACTCTTGCCTTTGGAGCGTTGAGGATTTTTAATCACTCGCAGTCCATGTTCTGCACAAATTTCATCACTGATTTTTCTGAGCCGTTCCCATGCACGGTCTGTTCCCTGATTTTCCAGAGTTTCAAAAGTTTTTCCATTAAAGAAATTGACATTGTTGAAAATGATATGATTGTGAATATTGTCGGTATCCGTATGAACGGCAATCACATATTGATACTGACTTTTTAGAAAACGTTGGCACAATTCCTGACCAATCTGTAAAGCCTCCTCTGGTGTAACTTCCTGCCCCTCAAAACTTTGAATAATATGCTGACAGAGTGTTCTGTATCTGCCCGTTCCTGCCTTTCTGGTTTGCTTAAATTCTTTGACTGTCTGCTTTGGTTCAGAACTGCAAAAACAACTGAACACATACAGACCATCTTTTGTTTTTTCCGGATTTGTGATATACTTCAAAGATTTCAGTTCTGTTTTTTTAATGCCGTGAATTTTTGTAACTGCCATAAATTTTTCTCCTCTTAATTTTTGAAAATTCGCTCATTTTTTCAGGGGTCTTAGGGGAAAATTTTCCCCTAACAAGCGACGTATAGTTTGGCGAAAATCGAGGATTTGTAGCCACACTATACAGTGCTTGCTATTATTGTTTTTCATCTTCCGTCACGATGCCCATTTCCTCAAAATAATTGAACATCGGATAATAGTGATATTTTATCTTTTTTCCGGTAACTCCGTTACGATTTTTCAGAATTACAAGCTCCACTTCTCTTGGATTTTTCGCCTTTTCTTTGGTCGCATCAAAACTTTTCTTGCCTACCCCCTGCAACTGCAAGCCGATGAGAACATCAGAACTATACTCAATCGCACCGGATTCCTTAAAACTCGACAGATTGACCGGAGCAGTATAATTTTCACGGTTAAAGCTTGAAATTGCTATGACAGGAATCTTAAAATCTCTGGAAAGTCGTTTCAGTTCAATAACTGCCTTGTCTGTGTTTTGTTTATCGGTCGCTCTGACATCTGCCGGAGATAAAATTTGCAGATAGTCAATCAAAACAACAGGCTCTCGTCCTGTAATAGAAATATGCTGATGCACGACTTCACGGACACGCTCTGCGCCAATATCCCCAATGCCCTCATGGATGAAAATATTATCCGCAAATTTTCCGTAACTCTGCACTGCTCGCTGTATCAAATCTTTCTCTCTCTGCGAATAATTGGCATAGCGTGAACCCGTTGTAATGCCTCTTGCAGTCTTGGCATCCTTGATACTGCCCTGATTCTGGATAACATCCAGAACTGTCAGTCTGGAAATACTTTTCGCCATGAGTTCTGTTCTTGCCATTTCCAAGGAAAATATTAAAACATCATGACCGCTTTGTGCTATCTGGTCACATATCTGCGTAAAGAAAGTAGTCTTACCCAGACTGCTGATTGCTCCGACAACATACAAGCCTTCATACAAACCGCCGTCAAGAACCGCATCCAAAACTTTGAATTTTGTCGGAATATATGGAGTATTTACAGAATTAGCAATGCCGTTAAGAAATTCCTGTAAATGAGAAGAAACTGCTGTTTCCATATATTTGCCTTCCTGTACCAGTCTTTCAGATTCTTCCGGATTCATCTCCACTTCTTCTACCTTATCGGCAAAGGCTTCTCTGTCAGCGTTCAGAGCCTCGTTAGCGTCCTTGTACGGCTCTGCAATGTTAATCTTGTGATAGGATACCCCTAACTCCTGCAAGCCGTCTGAGAGCCTCTGAGAGGCTTCTATGCCTGCCTTGTCGTTATCCAACGAAATAATTAACGGCTGTGTCAGCTCTTTCCGTTCCAGAAGTTCCAACAGCTTGTTGACATTGGAAGTACTGCCAAGAGCAATGGCTTCTCCGCCAACATCAATGATAGACAAGGCATCTATTTCACCCTCAACAACAAATATCGGTTTTTGGGCATTTTTTAATATTTCAACATTGAATATCGAAATTGACCCTACTTTAATTTTACTATATTTTTTCTGAATTTTGGTCAGATTTTCCCTTGTATCTCTTGCAAGATAACTGTACTTGCTTGTTGGAATAATTAGGCGAGGACTTGTAGGAACAGTATCCGGTGCTTTTGGATGCTTCCATTGTCCTGCAAACCCTATCTGAAAACGGTTGAGCGTTGCCAGAGTCAGCCCTCGGTGATAATCCGTCTGCATGAGATTCTGATTTGCCTGTAAAAAGAAATCTGAATAGTCAATTTTTGTCGCACCCTCATACAAGCCGTCAGAGCCGTTTTTAGAGCCGGTCTGCCTTAGGGGTATAGTTTTATGATTTTTGTGAACAAACGTCTCTACGGGCTTGTTAGACCACTCTACGGCGATTTGATAGTAATCATAAACAGTTCGGAACACTTCGGCAGGGTCTGAAATACCTGTATGACATTTCCAAAGCCCGATTACATCCTCGTACAGCCCGCACTTGTAACACTTCCAATGGGGATAATCAGCTTTTGGGTCAAACGTAATGCCGTCTCCATCCCTACCAGAACCGTTTTCGCATTCAGGACAGATATACGTTGCCTTGCCGTTCACTTTGCGTTTTGCAGGAGCGAGAAAATCCGGCTCTCTGAATCTAACTTCCTGCCTTGCTGTTTCCATGTCCATGTTATCAACCTCGCTTTTTGAATTTGGTAAATTATTCCAATATTGACGGCACATTTAGGGGCTGTCCGTTAAAACTTTAGTCCGATAAAGAGAAGATTTGCACCCGCCGGAACTATTATACCATGCAAGTGCCAACTCTGTTTTTTGGCACTTGCACTTGAATATATTGACTATATTGGATATATTCATTTTTTTCGGTATTAAAAAATGGCTATATATTGACGTAAAAAAAATTTCTTCCGCCAGTAACACTACCCTTTTCCGCCAGTAACACTACCCTTTTCCGCCAGTAACACTACCCTTTTCCGCCAGTAACACTACCCCCCCCTTCTATTTTTTTAAAATGTCATTTTTTGGCAAAAGAAATATTTTGACATCATTTATTTTTTTATGTGCTTAATAATTTGTCTATTTATAGGAAAAAAAAATAAAAATAACTATTTGTATAATTTAATTTTTTAGCAATTTTTTGATATTTTTTATGGTAATTTCTTGACATTTGCTCCGCCAGCAACACTACCCCCTCCGCCAGCAACACTACCCCTCTTTTGCTGAAGCCTTTATAGTATTAAAAAATACCTAAAAAGATTTTAGTATTATTTTTATAGAAATTCTTGACAATCATTATTATATGTGATAAAATATAAGTATGAAAAAAGAGGTAGGAGAAACAGCATGAAAATATTTGGATATTGTAGAATTAGTACTAAAAAACAGAGCATTGAAAGACAAGTAGAAAATATCTGTAAAGTATATAGTTCTGCCGAAATTTTTACAGAAATTTTTACAGGAAGTACTCTTGACCGTCCACAATGGCAGAAACTTAAGCAAAAAGCCTTAAAATTTGTCTTAAATGGAGAAGATGTTACTATTGTGTTCGACAGTGTATGCAGAATGAGTCGGAACGCTGACGAGGGATTTCAGGAATATCAGGAACTTTTCAAACAGAATGTTTCTCTTGTATTTTTGAAAGAACCACATATCAATACCGAAGTTTATCAGAGTATCATGAACCATCAGCTTGATATCATCGCAGATACGGGTGATATAGCAACGGATATTTTCATCAATGCTATTGTTGAAGCAGTTCAGAACTATCAGACAGCACTTGCTGAGAAACAGATACATCTTGCATTTGAACAAGCCGAAAGAGAAGTAAGAGCTCTTAGTGTAAGAACTCGTGAAGGTATGAAAATTAGCGGTGCAGCTAAAAAAATTAGCCAGAGTAAGAAAGGGACAAGTTACTCTGTTAAAAAAGCCAATTCTGCTAAGAAAATGATTATGAAATACTCTAAAAATTTTGATGGCTTGTTAAGCGATGTAGATTGTATGCGTTTGATTGGTCTTAGCCGGAATACTTACTACAAGTACAAACGGGAACTGAGTGAAGAATTGAAAAAAAATTTTTAATAGACATTTTTTTTTCAAAAAAATAAGAACAAAAGTTCTTAGTAGGGCATTTTTATTTAAAAATGCCCTACTTGAAACAAATGTTTGCCCTGCTTATGCCCTACTTCTATTGACAAATAAAAACCTTTGTGGTAGAATAAAAAACAGAGGGAGAAAAGTAGGCACCCCCCCCTAAAAGTAGGCACCTGAAACAAATGTTCTATGCACCCTTTTAGGCACCTGAATGAATGTTCGATTTCTAAAATAGTAAAAAACAGGGTTCACCGTCCAAAGTTAAACCCTGTTTTACAATAAGTATAATATGTAGACAAGCCAAGCAAAGAAATGTAAAAGAATGTAAAAGAATGTTTAGAATATTTAGAATGTTTTACAATTAAGCTTAGAATGTCTTACTGTTATCAGTATAGCACATTCTTTTCGGCTTGTCAAGTGAAAGGAATGTTTTTATGAGTGAAAAATTAACCAAGTCTGCACAGGCAGTATTGAATTATTTACAGGAACATGCCGAAAGCGGCAGTATTTCCATTGAACAGAAAGTATTAGCCTTTTGTTTACACTTATCAAGAGCCACTATTCAAAATGCATTAGAACAGCTTCAGAAAGCCGGACATATCCGCAAAGAAGTTGGAAAAGAAGAAGGTACAGCAAACACCTATTTTTTAATACAGTTTTCTTCTGCTCCTGTTCCGTCCAAGCCTGCAATGAAAGCTATTCCTTACAGTAAGCCCGCAGTTGCTATGGCAAAAATGAGAAGCAAAAACGGGAAACCAGATACCATTACTGGCATACTTTCAATTGAATGCAATGGAGTAAAGCTTCAAATTAAGAATTTTGCTGATATTGTCGGGTGTTTTAGCTTAAATACTCATAAACTGTTCTGTGCCGGATTGATACAATTTACAAACAATAATAATATTGGTGATAAATCTGATAAAATCAATTGTGGTGTGGCTATTTCCTTAAAGGAATATGCTGCTATGTGTGGCTATGATGTTGAAGAACATCAAACAGATAATCCTACTAAAGAAAAACAGCGTGTAAAGAATTTGCTCAAGCATGTTAGAAAGCAGATTGCATCAGATTTGGAAATTCTTTATACCAGCAGCTTAACATGGAGCGAAAATACAAATAAGAAAAGTAATGATTATTTAGATATTCGTATTATTACTGATAAAGGAATTAAAAATGGCTATATATACATGAAATTTAATGACAGCTTTGCAAGTTATTTAAAATTACGTCGGCTTACACAATATCCGGTAGCTTTATTCTCGGTAGATGCAAGAAGTGCGAATGCTTACAGGCTGGGACAGGCAATGTCGTTTCACTATAATAACGACAATAATATCAAATCTCATACGGCTAATCGGATGAAAATTAGTACTTTGCTTGAATATACTGATTTACCAACTATTTCTGAAATTCAAAAGGGAGAACATAGTTGGACAGACCGTATAAAAGAACCGTTTGAAACAGCACTTGACGAATTATATCGGAGAGAAATTCTGTCCGATTGGTGGTATTGCCACAGTGGAGATATTGTGCTTACAGATGATGAAGCACAGAATTTTCCGGATTTTGAAACATGGAGTAATATGCTTATCCATTTTGAAATCAGTCAGGCTACAGACCATTCGTCAAGATTAGCTACTAAAGAAGAGAAGAAAGATAAACGGGAAGTAAAGCGGAAGAATACAAGAACTAAAAAGTCAAAAGCAGATTAAAGTGTGATGAAAGGGGCGATAATATGCCGAAAAAATTCAATATCGTTGGTTCATGCAGTCCAGAGAAACACTATATGGTGAATCTTCAGAACAGGCTTGTTCAGATAAAAAAATTGATTGATGACGGACAGTATTTCACTATCAATCGGGGCAGACAGTACGGTAAAACAACAACCCTCTTTGCTTTACAGGAATATCTAAGTCCTGAATATATTGTGATTCGGC
>Ga0326512_10002057_pt1 | contig 15010 bp, 9 predicted proteins | sample 1_2617_0518_D_FD_203652 | JGI IMG/M metagenome (GOLD analysis project Ga0326512, IMG submission 203652) | Bovine rumen microbial communities from UC Davis, California, United States - 1_2617_0518 | ecosystem: Host-associated > Mammals > Digestive system > Stomach > Rumen | place: USA: California... | reverse complement strand
GACTGTTCGCCGGTTTCGTGATCCTGTCCGAGGTCGAAATAGACCTTGTCTATGGTAAAATGTTCAGAAATGCGTCGTTTGGACTCCTTCCACATCCACCAGCAGAACAGGAGAAGGATAATGAAGAGAATACCCGAGCCAAGGACTGATATGAACATACATATGGTGTCGTAAGTGCCATGCAGGAAGACGGGCACGAGAATCATGAGCCAGCGATAACGCTGGACATGGGTAGAAGCCTCAGGATCTGTCCGACGTCTGGCATCCCAGTGCTGGAGACTGTAATAATAGCCCATGGCAACTGCGAAGAAGAAGTGGGCTGGAACAGCAAGGAAAGCACGGATGAAAGCCACCGTAGTCCAGTCGGACAGATCATCAAAAACATACATAATGTTCTCGACAGCAGCAAAACCCATGCCCACGCAACATGCATAGACGATGCCGTCGAGGTGTTCGTCGAAGGCTTCACACTTACGCAGGAAGAGGCCCAACATGATAAGTTTGGCGAGTTCCTCAGGTACAGCGGCCTGCATAAAGGAGGTATAGACACAGCCCCAGAGAGTGTCAGTTCCCGGATTATAAATCATGGTTAGCGGCGTGGAAAAAAGCATGGACACGAAGACGGATCCGATGCCATAGAAGAAGGCTTTGAGAAGTTCATTGGCAGGTTCGGACTTCATGCTGTCCTGGTGGTAGATGAAGCTGAGGAGGACGATAACGGGCAGCAGAGCTGCAAGAAGAATGATTGACATTTCGAAATTGACAGTTATGTTGGTTACTTATGAGAGAAGTCCTTCGATGTGGATGGCTTTTGGGAGGGCGGGACAATAGAACTCGCAGGCGCCACATCCGGTACAACGGTTAACAGAGACCTTGGGGACCTTATGGTTGCCACGCACGACCATTGTGATGGCCTGGTGGGGACAATGGCGGACACAGGCGTCACAATCGACATCGTCGGTGGCTGTGACGCAGGTAAGCGAGTTAAAGACAGCTACACCCATCTTGTCACGCTGCTTGCGTGAGAGGGAGAAGGTTTGTATAGCTCCTGTTGGACAAACATCGGCACAGGCATTGCATTCCGGTCGGCAGAATCCGGTAGTGAAATTCACAGTGGGCACGAGCAATCCCTCCGGACCGTACTCTGTGGTGGAAGGCCGAAGGATATGCGTAGGACAATGTACTATGCATAGGTGGCAGGAGGTACAACGAGAGAGATAGCGGGCAATGTTGCCGGTGGACGGGGGCATGACCGGTTTGTATCGTTCGACGACGAGCTGCCCCTTTCGATTGTAGACTTTAACCCGTTTCTCATGTTCAGCATCCAGCTGTTCGGTGCGATAGTAAGTCCCTTCGTCAATCCACCCTTCCTCAATAATATCCTGCGCCCTGGACACGAAAGGAAGCTGCAGGAAGAGAGCCGAAGTAGCGAGAAACTGACGCCTGCTTTCGTCGTGGGCCTGCCCCTTCCCTGACAAAGCGGGACGGGTATAACGGAAACGATAGTGTATCGCACCCTTGTCGCAAGCCGAAATGCAGTCGAAGCATGAAACACAGCGCGAAGGGTCGATATGTAACTTCCGCGCATCGAGACACGAAGCCTTGCAACGGGCCTCACAACGTCCGCAATAATCACAGCGGGAAGCATCAAACGAGATTGTGAACAACGAGCATCGGGAGAGCCAGCTGAGCGTCCAGCCCACCGGACAAAGGCTGTTGCAGAAAGTACGACCCCATATCCAGGCCGTGAGGAACACAAATAGCGCCACAACGGCCGCAATGACCGATGCTTGGAAACTGGCAGTATGGAAGTCCTCATGCTCGAACCAGGTGCCGAGCGGACCATTGAGGCCGGAGAGCAGATCCCTGACCCAAAGCCAAAGGGGATAGAGACCTTGGGTGACCATGCGTCCGTACTCGCTCCAGGGATCGAGCAAAGCCGGCAGCCAATGGATGCCCTCGACAAAGCCCCATATACCTATTATTAATATAAGAGGACGGGTGAGGTGTCCCCAAAGCGGATGGGAATAGCGGTTGGCAGCAGGACGGACACGACGTGAGAGCCACCCCACGAGGTCCTGAAGGATGCCCATGGGACAGATGACCGAGCAATAGACACGACCGAAGACCAGCGTGACAATTGCCAGGAGCACAAGGATGCCCACATTGATGGCCAGGAGGGCCGGTACCAGCTGGATACGACCCACCCACGCAACCCTGAAAATGCCCAGGAGCGACAAAGTGGACAGGAGCCACAGGACAATTGCGATGGTTCTACGTACGGTTCTCAGCATTTTGTTCTACCCACTCCATCTGACGGAGAAAAACAGGAATCTGGATGTGCTGTGGACAAAGCGGTTCACAGCGGTGGCAATTGATACAATGGCCGGCACGGGCCAGCAGGGGGATGCGGTTGTGGTAGTCGGCCAGGAAGGAGCGAGTAAGGGCTGCATAATGGGGCGAAGCAGCCTTCTTGGGATCAGGCAGTTCGTTGTTATCGGCAGCATCGTTCCATACATCGAAACACCCCACGATATCGACACCGTAGGGACATGGCATACAGTCGCCACATGCTATACAGGGAATGTGGAGCGCAGCCTGGGTGACGGGGTTGGCTTGCAGAGCATCGGAAGACTTCCGCTGACGACATGCAGTGAGTCCGCCTGCTATAAGGAGTGTCGCCACCGAACCTCCCAGCAAACGTTCTATCGCCTCACGACGGTTCATTTTTTCGTCATGCAAAACCATTATTTTGTGCCTAATTGTTAATAATGGTGCAAATTTATCATTTTTTTCTGACATAATTGCTTTAATTCCGAAAAAAATACGATATTTGCCGCAAAATGTGATATATTTTGCCATTATAAACCAAAAAACGATACAAATTATTTATGAAACGAACCATCCACTCCTTATTACTGGCAGGTATCCTGCTGACAGGATGGGCTGCATGCAGCACAGCCCAACCCCGGTATGACTTTGAGCATTTGCAGATGGAAAAACTGAACCGCGGTCTCGTGGCCATACGTCAGAACGAGCATCAGGTTGCCGTGACTTGGCGATACCTGCGCGAAGACCCCGAAGACATCACTTTCCAACTGTATCGCGACGGCAAACTGATTGCAGACGATTTGAGAGAATCGACGTATTACACAGACGAATGGAGCGGCACAGAGGCCGCAACCTACAAACTGGTGGCCAAATCTGAAAGCGTGAAGAAGTTCGACAAACGGCTCAAAACGGCAGAATACGTACTGCCTGCGAACGCTCCCACCGGATATATAGACATACCCATCAACCGGCCCGATGACGGGTGGTTCAACCTGTATGAGAGTTACAGCTATTCGGCAGGCGATGCCTCGATAGGCGATGTGGACGGCGACGGCGAATATGAAATATTTCTGAAATGGGATCCCTCGAATGCGCATGACAACTCACATGCGGGTTATACCGGCAACGTATATATCGACTGTTACAAACTGAACGGACAGCAGTTGTGGCGTATCGACCTGGGGCCCAACATCCGTGCAGGTGCCCATTATACGCAGTTCATGGTTTATGACTTGGACGGCGACGGCAAGGCCGAGCTCGTGTGCAAGACGGCCGACGGCACGACAGACGCCACGGGTCAGGTGATTGGTAATCCCGATGTGGACTGGGCCAACAACTCAGGCTACATCATCGACGGTCCGGAATTCCTGACTGTCTTTGACGGACTCACGGGCAAGGCTCTGCAAACAACAGATTATATCCCGGCACGCGGCAACCTGAGCGGATGGGGTGACGAATACGGCAACCGCGTAGACCGTTTCCTGGCCTGTGTTGCCTACCTGGACGGCAAGCATCCCTCGGTGGTAATGTGCCGCGGCTACTACACCCGCACCGTTCTTGCAGCCTGGGACTGGGACGGCCAGAACCTGACTTCGCGCTGGGTATTCGACACGAACGAAGGCTGGAGCGACTATGCCGGACAGGGCAACCACAACCTGAGCGTAGCCGATGTGGACGGCGACGGTTGTGACGAAATCATCTACGGATCGATGGCAGTGAACAACGACGGCACAGGATTGCATACAGCGAAGACAGGTCACGGAGACGCCATCCATGTGACCGCCTTCTTCCCCCACTCGGACGCCCTGCAGGTATGGGACGTACATGAAAACCGGAGAGACGGTTCGACGCTGCGTGATGCCAAGACCGGCCGCAACATCTTCCGCATTCCCTCTAACATCGACGTAGGTCGCGGCATGGCCGCAGATATCGATCCCACGTCACCTGGTGTAGAGATGTGGTCAATTGCCTCGGAAGGCATCCGTTCGCCTTACGGGCAAGTGGTCTGCAAAGAACCCAAGAACCTGTCAATCAACATGGCCGTATGGTGGGACGGCGACGTACTGAGAGAACTCTATGACGGCACGTCCATCACCAAATGGAACTGGGAGAAAGGCGAAACCGAACTTCTGGTAAGATTCGAAGGGGTGAACCGCATCAATGGTACAAAGTCGAATCCATGTCTGGAAGGCGATATTCTGGGCGACTGGCGTGAGGAGGTGCTCCTCCCCACCCTGGACCAGCAGCATCTGCGACTGTATGTGACTCCCTACGAGACGCCCTTCCGATTCTGGACATTCCTGCAGGATCCGCCCTATCGTCACTGTCTGACCACCCAGAACGTGGCCTACAACCAGCCTCCGCAAGCAGGCTTCTACTTCGGTGCAGACCTGAAGAAAGGCAAGAAGTTCCGCGGCACAATCATCAAGTAATAACGAGACAAAAAATAAATTATCCGCTATGAATATCTCCATGCAAACGGCCGCCTATGCACTGGCAGCCATCCTCCTGACCGCATGCGGCCCCAAACGTCCCGACGAAAAGGCCACAGCCGTAGCCCCCGGCTCCGAGACCGGCACCCTTGCCACCAACAACGCATCGTCAGGCAACGACGTGATGCTACACCTGCTTGAACCACAGTATGAAACACCCTATGGTATCCCCAAAGAGGGAGATGTGAAGGCAGTGATGGACAGAGTGCTCAACTACCTGAACGAGGTTACCCCCGCTTCGATTGACGACGGGAAACTGCACCAGGGCACCTTCCGTCTGACCTCATACGAATGGGGCGTGACGTATGCCGCCATGCTGGATGCAGCCAAGGCGACAGGCGACGAGGCCTACCTGAAATACGTGAGCGACCGCTACAAACTGATTGCCCAGTTAGCCCCCGAGATGGATTCCATCATCGCCCAGAATCCGCGCTATGACGAACAGATGCGCCGTGTGGTAGCTCCCTCTGCCCTCGATGATGCCGGAGCAATGGCCACCGCCCTGATCCGATTGCAGATGACCCAGAAGGGCGATACAGGTCTGTACATGCCGTTGATACGCCGTTATATTAAATATGTGAACACAGTGCAGTACCGACTGAAGGACGGCACGTTTGCGCGACAACGGCCCCACTACAATACAGTCTGGTTGGACGATATGTACATGGGCATTCCGTGCCTAGCCTATTATGGCCGTTATACGGGGAAATTCGAATACATCAACGAGGCCATCCGCCAGGTGAAGCTGTTCCGCGATAAGATGTGGGTATCGGACAAGAAACTGTTCCGCCACGGATGGGTAGAGCAAATGACGCCCCATCCCTCCTTCCATTGGGGCCGCGCCAACGGCTGGGCCATCCTGACGCTCTGCGAAGTGCTGGACATGATATCGGAAGAGAATCCCTCGAGAGGCGAACTTATGAATCTGTTGAGAGCACACATCGAAGGTCTGTGCCAGTTGCAGGACAAGACCGGATTCTGGCACCAGTTGCTCGATCGTCCTGACACATACCTTGAGACATCATGCACCGCCATCTACTGCTATTGTATCGCACACGCCATCAGTCGGGGCTGGGTGGATGCTCAGGCCTACGGTTCGAACGTACTGCTTGCCTGGAATGCCGTAGCGACCAAGGTGAACAGTCTTGGTCAGGTAGAAGGCACCTGCGTAGGTACGGGCATGGGCTTCGATCCCGCCTTTTATGCCTACCGTCCCGTCTCGACAGTAGCTGCTCACGGCTATGGTCCTGTGATTTGGGCCGGCGCAGAGGTTATCCAGTTGCTGAAGAGCCAGCATCCCAAGATGAACGACTCGGCCGTTCACCTGTATCAATCCGAACAGAAAACCAAGGAGCCCATCTTCTCGGAAGATGTCGCTTCGGGCGAAATATTCTAAATTCCTAAAAATACCCTTTCCAAATGAAACGCGAAGCATTCAAAATGTTCCTGAATCCCGGACAGAAAGAAGAGTATAAGCGTCGTCATGCCAACCTCTTCCCCGAATTACGCAAGCTCCTATCTGAGAGCGGTGTACGTAACTATTCCATCTATCTTGACGAGGATACCAACATCCTCTTTGCCTATCAGGAACTAGAGGGCGATGGCGGAAGCCAGGATCTCGGCGGCACCAAAATCTGCCAGGAATGGTGGGCCTATATGGCCGACATCATGAAGACCAATCCCGACAACTCGCCTGTCTCGATTCCCCTGCCAGAGATGTTCCACATGGACTGATTTTCCGGCGCAGTCTTCAACAAACTGCCAAATCATTGCTGCAATCTGCAGCGACCTTTTGGCAACTGCCATTTCTTTGCTGCAATTTGCAGGAAGCTTTTGGCAGTTGCCATTTCTTTGCCGCAATTTGCAGGAAGCTTTTGGCAGTTGCCAAATCGTTGCCGCAATTTGCAGGAAGCTTTTGGCAGTTGCCAAATCGTTGCCGCAATCTGCAGGAAGCTTTTGGCAGTTGCCAAATCGTTGCTGCAATCTGCAGGAAGCTTTTGGCAGTTGCCAAATCGTTGCTGCAATCTGCGGCAAGCTTTTGACACTGAAGGAGCAGCTGCTGTGATAAAAATTTTTCCCCGACCGTGTCTTACGACAGGGCCGGGGATTTTTTTGACCTGACTCAATGGCTTCTTCACGAAGAAAAAAGCAACTGGTGCTGTGTTTTCTAAACCGGAATCAGAATTAATACGAAACTACATTCAAACAAACATACAAACAAACATACAAACAATGATGAAAGAAGAACCAGTTACCGAATCCAGGTCTATCGGAAATAATAACAAACTATATCATACATCTTTCACAGTGCAAAGATAAACAAAAAATTTCACATGTTGCCCATTTTTGGATTATGTTTAACACACATTAACACAACCATTTTGTTTTTTATGCTTTAAAGCAACTATTTGGCCGTTTTTTGTCGCTTTGATATTGTTGCATTGAGCTATTTAGTTTCATTGAGGCGCTCCTTAGGTGTCTGTCCGAAGTAGTCGCGATAGCAGCGTGAGAAATAGCTGGGAGACGAGAATCCGACGGCATATGCAACTTCCGATATGGACATATCTGTGGTTGACAGGAGTATGAAAGCCCGTTTAAGACGAATGGTACGGATGAATTCGTTCGGAGGCATCGAGGTGAGCTGTTTGCAACGGCGATAGAACTGTACTCGTCCCAATTTGAACTCGCGGCTAAGCTCCTCGACGGTAATGTCGGGATCGGAGATATGGTCCTGAACATAGGCATAGAGTTTCTCGGTCCACGTCTGTTCGGCTTTCGCAAAATCCTTCCGCGGATGAATTTGTGAAACTGCTGTCCCTTTGAGACTGTCTTTCTCGGCCCTGTTATTGCCGAGGAGATTCGCCACGGCTGCCTTGAGAACCTCGCCGTGGAAAGGTTTGGTTATATAGGTCTCCACACCGGACTCATAGGCTTTCTGCATGTGGTAATTGTCGGAATAAGCCGTCAGCATAATGACAGGAATATGCATCGTCTGGCGGTCGTCTCTGAGTTTGGCGGCCAGTTCCCAACCATTCATGACGGGCATCATACCTTCGGTGATGACTATAGCAGGCATCCGGCGGATGGCAATCTGGAAGCCTTCTTGTCCGTTGGCAGCCTCCACAATATTATAAGTATCCGACAACAACAGACGGAGGTAGCAACGCATGGCATGGTTGTCTGTCACAATAAGCACCTCGGGACGCGGGTCTCCATCGGACTGTTCGACGGACAATTCGGAATCGATGTTCACAATCACATCGTGATGCATGGTGGGTGTCTCGAGCGACGTAATGTCAGACATGGATTCCATCATCTCACGAGTGAGCCTATTCTCCTCCTCGAGGTAAATGTTGGCGGCCTGTCCCTGATCGGCAATTGCGGGTTGGGACATCGGGATACGAACCGTCACGACAGTACCGCGTCCGATGGGATTGTCGGATACGGATATTTCACCATGGTGCAATTCGGTGAACATTTTGGCGAGCACCAGTCCCATCGACGAAGCTCCTGCCGTCTCATTCTCGGACATATATGGATTGAAGAAGTGACGTTTGACACCTTTCGGAATACCGATACCGGTATCAGAGATGGTCACAACGAGGAAACGTTTTTCACCGGTTCCCTCCACTGCTGCGTTAAAGCCTACAGAACCGTTGATGGGCGTGAACTTGAAAGAGTAGCCCAGGAGGTCATAAACTATACGGACGATTTTGTCCTCATCGCCGGTCATCCGATAGTCGCCCTCAGCAAATTCGGCATTAAACGTCAGATGTTTAGGAACCGCCTGGTTTCTGAACTGGTCAATCCAATAGCCTATAATTTTCGCAAAGTCGAAATTCTGGAGGTTCAGGCGGTTCGTATCGTCTTTATAATGGATAATGTCGCTGAGCTGGCGTACGAGTCTGTATTGCATTCTGACATTCGGAACCATCAGATTGACGAGCCGACGATCCTCGGCAGAAAGTGTCTTGCTGGCCTGGAGCTGACGCATCGGGTCGAGAATAAGGGTCAGCGGGGTCCGCAAGTCATGACTTACAGCCGACACGAACCGGCGTCCCTGTTCGAGAGTTGTAGACTGTTCGCGGTTCTGGTCCTTCAGGCTGGAACGTTCCTTCTCAACACGGCTCTTGTCTACGGTGAGTTTTTCCAGGTTCTCTTTGCGTTTACCAAGATATCGCACAAGCATCCAAACCGACACCAGGAGAACAAAGATGAACACAGCCACGAAGATATTGATGTAGCGGTTTTTGAGGATAGATGCCTGCAAATCGTCATAAAGACGGTTCATCTCGTCGCTGTTCTTCATTTCGTTCTCCAAATCGGTTCGAAGAGTTGAGAGCAGGGTTTCGTTTCCGGCATCAATGATATTGGTAACCGAATAGTTATAACGGGAGAACTGGTTCCCGTCCAGAATCTTCCTTACCAGACGAATGACGTGTTCTCCGGCAGTGAGCGACTCCACAACGCCGGTAATCGTACCGGCGTTGAGGGCTTTGAGGGCATCGCTGCGGTATCCTTCCTTGTCGGCAACAATGACGGACACTTTCTCTGCCCCATGGCTGTACATAGCCTTGAGGGCTCCCTGCGCCAAATCATTCGACTCGGCTAAGATAAAATCGATGTGTTCCTGCTCTTCGATCACTTCAGACATCCGCTGAGTTGCTGCATCTGGATTGGAGGCTTCCACCTGGGCCACCACATGGATATCGGGATAATCGCGAAGCATATTGAGGATTCCGGCCAGTCCTGCGGCTACATTGGGACGGCTGTTCTCGTGAGAAACAGTAATCAGATTGCCTTTGGTCCCACATGTTCGAACAAGACATTCAACCATGGAACGACCCATATCGTAGAAATCTGCACCAATGAAGGCTGTATAGCAGTCTTTGGACAGCACATTGTCGACCAGCAGCACCGAGATACCTTGGTCGAAAATCTCCTCTATCACCGGCGCCATTGCCTCGGGATTGCCGGCACAGATAATGAGCATATCCACGTCGGATTCAGCCAACTCACGGATGTCGGTCAGTTGTTGTCCGGTATTTCCGTCAGCAATTCTGGTATCCAATTCGATACAGTTTGCATTGTCGGCCTCACGTTCCATCTCCTTCAGCAACTGCTGATGATGGGGACTCCAGCTACCTAAAGACACACCGACGCGATGAGTCTGCTTTGAATATTCCTTACAGCCTGTCAACCCTATTCCCAAAAAGAATGAAGTCAGCAAGTACAACAGAAAGTTAAGGCTACGGGACATCAATGTCTTGAAAATCTTAATACTTATATATAATAAGGTATCGTATCTGGACTATGAGTAACTCGTATCTGGCGAAGCAGAAGCCCGGTCGCGAAGTGTTTCGGCGTTTCTGCTATCTCGGGGTTGTTTATTTCTTGACGACCATAGGGCCGCTGTTTCCTCTCATTCCTTCGAACTTGAGTGTCAGTTTGCGTTTCATCTTTTCGGCCTTTCCGTCGATGGTTCCAGGTTTCCATTTGGGAAGACTCTTGCCGATTGTCTTAGCGCGGTCATTGAGAAGTTTGCAAGTCGAGCTCTCTATCTCGACATCCTTGGTATTTCCTTCCTTGTCGATGGTAAGTTCGAGCACTACGGTAGCTCCTGCCATCTGATCATATTCCTTCTCATGGGGATCAATCACCAAGTAGCGGAACAGAAACTTACGAAGCCCCATCGCACCGTTGTCGGCGAAATCGGGTTCAACTACGGCACGTCCTTTCTCGTCGGTATAGGAACGTGCAGCATTCATTTCGCTACGGAACCCGCCCTTGCCGCTCCCCTTCTTGAAACGGATGGGGACGATGAAATTGGCCTCGACTGCCTGGCCGTCAATCGTGGCGGGCTGGAATTTGGGGAAGAGTCCCACCACACGTTTGGCTTCGGCAATCAGGTCAGGATTGTCGGTGTTCTTGTGATGGGAGAAAACAGCAATATCACTGATGGACCCGTCGGGATGGACATTGAACTGTAGCATGACACTTCCAGATATGCCAGCCTGCTTTGCAGCCTCGGGATACTGGAGGTTCTCGCTGATAAACTGTTCCATTGCCTGTTTACCGCCGGGGAATTCCGGAGGAGTTCCTACAGCGTCCTGTTGTACCATAACCGGAGAGTTAGGAAGTGCGGTTGCAAATGTAACGCTAAGCCATAGTGCTGTGAATAAGAGAATACACTTTTTCATTTGAATTCTGGTTTTATTTCGGCAAAGATAGAAAAAAAACTTGAAACATCCAAATTTTTTGCCAAAAAACTTGTATTTTTATCAAAATATATGTATCTTTGCCACAAAATACATATCCAAAACTGAAATCAAACAACCGAAAATGTACAAGAACTTTCTCCTTTTACTGGCAATCGGCATTCTGACAGACACTGCCGCTGCACAGACACCCTCGGCCACTTGGAATCCCAACGTTTCCGCAAGTAAGTATCGCAATCCCGTCATCAATGCCGACTATTCCGACCCGGACGTTTGCCGTGTGGGCAACGACTACTGGATGACATCGTCGTCGTTTGCCAGTTTCCCCGGACTGCAGATTCTGCATTCTACCGATCTTGTGAATTGGGAAATAGTAGGAGCAGCCCTCACAGATTACTATCCGGACGAGTCTTGGAAGAAGGCTGTTCAGCACGGCAACTTCGTGTGGGCGCCCTCCATCCGCTACCACGACGGCTGGTTCTATATCTACTGCGGCGATCCCGACAACGGCCTCTTCATGACCAAGACGAAGGACCCCCGTGGCACATGGGAACCCATCGTATGGGTAAAGGAGGGCAAAGGCCTGATTGACTGCTGCCCGCTGTGGGATGAAGACGGAAAAGCCTATCTCTCACACGGCTGTGCAGGATCGCGTGCCGGTGTGAAGTCGGTTCTGTTCGTTGCTCCCCTCTCGCCCGACGGCACTAAAGTGACCGGTCCCTCGCAGATTGTGTACGACGGACATGAGACACAACCCACAATTGAAGGCACCAAGTTCTACAAACGCAACGGCTACTATTATATTATGTCGCCTGCGGGAGGCGTACCCACCGGCTGGCAAGTCACGCTGCGTTCACGTTCGCCCTTCGGTCCCTATGAGGAATACATCTCGATGGCTCAGGGTGGCGATCTGAATCACATCAACGGCCCTCATCAGGGTGCGTGGGTGGACACCCAGAACGGCGAGGACTGGTTCCTGCATTTCCAAGACAAGGATGCCTACGGACGTGTGGTACACCTGCAGCCCATGAAATGGGTGAATGACTGGCCGGTCATCGGAGAAGACAAAGACGGCGATGGTGTGGGCACACCCGTCAATGAATACCGGAAACCCAACCTCCCCTCGTCCGGCAATTACCAGCCTGCCGAGAGTGACGAATTCGACACGACAACCCTGGGGCTGCAGTGGCAGTGGCAGGGTCCGTGGAGCCACTATTGGTATTTCTGTGATGCCAACAACTCGAGGCTCCGTCTCTACGGTGTTGAGCATCTGCCCGGCTTCCGCAATCTGTCCGACTGTCCCAACCTGCTGCTCCAGAAACTGCCTGCCGAAAACTTCACGGTAACCGCCAAAGTCAAATTCGCACCCAATCCCGAATTCAAAGCACGCGGAGAAAATGCCGGTCTCATCATGATGGGGCAAGACTATGCTGCACTCAAGATTGTGGACATGGGAGACGGTAAGTTCAGACTCCAACGTGTGAACTGCAAGAAATGTCTCAAGGACGGCAAAGAAGAAGTCGAAGCTGAAGTGGAAATCGACGGAGTGAAGGGCGATGAGCCCTACACCGTGAAATACGCTTCCGTCGGCGTGGGTCAGGTCAAACCTTCGGCCCGCATCACCACTCCCGACCTCTGGCTCCGTGTCAAAGTACGCGGCCATCGTCCCAAGGGCAAAGTTGTACCCCAGACGCTCTGCCGTTTCTATTACAGTCTGGACGGCAAGAATTACAAGGAACTGGGTTCCGAATTTGCGGCCCAGCCTGGCAAATGGATCGGAGCCAAGGTTGGCCTCTTCAACTGCCGTCCCGGCACCAAGAACGATGCTGCCTGGCTCGATGTCGACAGTTTCATTTTCACGAAATAATATTATCTTACCATAAAAAAAAGGAGCCCTCGCCTGACAGCGGGGGCTTCTTCATTATCATTACCTATAAAAAGTTCAGTCGTCACGACCGCCCATGAAGATGGCAATGTAGTACATGAGCGTAGCGAGCGAACTCACGGCGGCAATCACATAGGTGTAGGCTGCAGAACGAAGTGCAGACTCGGCTTTTTTCTGGGTCTCGCCCGATGTCAGTCCGCTGTGATCCAGCCACGCAAGGGCGCGTTTGGACGCATCAATTTCAACCGGAAGGGTCACTACGGAGAACAGCGTTGTCACACCGAACAGAATGATACCCAATAGCATAATCTGGGGGAAGGTCTCAATCAGGAACATACCCACCAAAAGAACAATGGTCACCAATTTGCTGGAAATATTGACAGCCGGCACGAGCGCTGACCTCAGTTTGAGAGGGGCATAGCCATATTTGTGCTGAACGGCGTGACCGCACTCATGGGCAGCTACGGCAGCTGCCGCTACGGAAGCCACGTTATAGACGCCTTCACTAAGGTTCAGGGTTTTGTCAACCGGATTATAATGATCCGTCAGCATACCGCGTGTGCTTACTACCTTGACATCGGTGATGCCGTTGGAACGCAACATCTTCTCGGCCACTTCCTTACCTGTCATAATAACTGGCAGTTTGGAATATTCTTTGAATTTCTTCTCGAGATTTTTCTGAATCAGCCAGCTCGCAATGGCGATGCCGATGAAAAGAATCCAATACATCATAGTTTTTATTCTTTTTAATTATAAAATATTTCGTTATTTCGATAATTCGTTTCTCGATATTATCTGCAAAAAGCGTGCCATCTGGCATAAATGTCATTTTGTCAATCGCGGTTATTTCTTCGGATTACTCCGATTTCCGCGATCGTAGCGATTGGGTTTCTTCCGTTCGTTCTGTTTGCCGAACCTGGTCTGTCCTCCCCCTTTTGGCACAAAGTTTTTGGGTTGGGATCCAGCGTTGCCGGGTCCGTGGCTCATGCCTCCGAAAAGTTTGGCAACCAGATCAAGACGTCCTGCACGCTGGAGGGCCTTGGTGAGTGTTGCGCGGTTTTCTGGCTGATACCAGAAGAACCATTGGCGCTGGCGTAGTTTCTCTTCAGGCGTACGGGCACAGAAGACGTGTTCGAGCGTATAGGGATGATAGCCTGTGTAGTAAATTTCAGTCGAGACGGTCATGGGTGTCGGCGTGAAGTCCTGCACCTGTTCAAGTTTGAAATCCAGCCGTTTGGTTTCTGCTGCCAGTTCAGCCATGTCTATCTCGGTTGATCCCGGATGGGAAGAGATAAAGTACGGGATAATCTGCTGTTTGAGGCCGGCACGATGGTTTATCTCGTCAAAGAGGGCCTTGAAGCGATGGAACAACGCGAACGAGGGTTTTCGCATAATTCCGAGCACAGCATCGGAAGTGTGTTCGGGGGCCACTTTCAGGCGACCTGACACATGGTTGCGGATCAGTTCCTCAGCATACCGCATACCGCATTCACGGAACTCGCCGTTTTTCCCTTCGTGGAGCACAAGGTCATATCTCACACCGCTTCCCACGAACGATTTCTTTACGCCAGGCATCTGGTCAACGGCCTTATAAATATCGAGCAACGGCTGATGGTCAACATTCAGATTGGGGCAGATGACCGGGGCACAACATGATGGTTTCTTGCACTTCTCACAGAGTTTCATATCCTTACCGTGCATGCCATACATATTGGCACTCGGGCCGCCCAAATCGGAGATATATCCCTTGAAATCGGGCATTTGGGTCACCTTCTCCACCTCGCGCAGGATGCTTGCTTTGGAACGCGAAGCAATGAACTTGCCTTGATGGGCCGAGATTGTACAGAAGGAACAGCCGCCGAAACAGCCACGGTGCATACAGACGGAGTGGCGTATCATTTCGTAAGCCGGAATTCGTTTACCGTTATAACGGGGATGGGGCATACGGGTATACGGCAAATCGAAAGAAGCATCCACTTCGCGTGTTGTGAGCGGAGGCCATGGCTCGTTGACCAATACCGCCTCTTTGCCGGTCTGCTGCCAGATGCGGGCGGCGTGCCACTTATTGCTTTCCTCCTCGATAT
>Ga0326512_10002056_pt1 | contig 15018 bp, 25 predicted proteins | sample 1_2617_0518_D_FD_203652 | JGI IMG/M metagenome (GOLD analysis project Ga0326512, IMG submission 203652) | Bovine rumen microbial communities from UC Davis, California, United States - 1_2617_0518 | ecosystem: Host-associated > Mammals > Digestive system > Stomach > Rumen | place: USA... | reverse complement strand
TGTATTGTTTGCAGAACCTGTATCTGTTTTACCATCAGCTCTCCTAACAGTAATTTCAATACTGGTATCCTCTTGCATCTCGTCAAATACAGAAGTTTTACCAGACATATTTTTCCATTTGCTTTTGCTCCTATTATATAACCACATCTGAATGGCAGGTACATTCGGGGGCTGTTCTTTTTCAGTAACTTCTTTTGTTGTTTCTACTACTTTACCATAACGCATTACAGTAGTTACTTTTACTTCTTTGGTTTTATAACCTAAAGCAGATTTTAACAAAGCACTTTCTACTTTATAATCTACAAGTTCTTTACCATTATTTATTGCATCTGCTATCTCTTTATATTCTGACTTCCACTGATGAATGGTCTTATAAGAGACACCTATTTTCTCAGCAATATCATGTAATGAATATCCATCCCTTGCCCAACTTTCTATTAATAATAAATTGTCATCTTCTAACCATTTATCTACAGCAGAAGTATATCTGACTATTTTATTAGACATTATATACCTCCATAACTAATCATTATTTATTTCTATATACTACATAATACTATATATAAATTTAATACCTATATATACTATTATATATTATATATATTATATTGTCAAGAGGTTATATTATTGTCAATAGGTGAAATTGTGTGGAAATAGGGGTTGTTATATTTTGTGGGTATAGGCAGCAGTAGTTTTTGGGTGGTCGCATATATAAAAGGGGTATGGCTTATATATAGTCGCAACACAACAACACAACACAAATAATTTAATGCCTTATATTTTGCAGGAATACAGTATAGCAGGGTTACATACCCGAAAATTGAAATAGTCAGACTATTTAAGATATATGGCCCCATTATCTGATAATTGAGGTCAATTTGATGAATTATCTGAATAGTCTGACAATTTAAAAAAAGATGATAAAATAGTCTGACAATTTAAAGAGACGTGCGGAAGATTCTGATAATTAAGGTCATCTCTCTCTATTATCTGAAAATTATTCTTTTTCTCTCCTATTATCTGATAATTTCAATAAATTAGATAAAATTGTCACAAAATTTAAAATAATTAAAATAATTATCTGATAATTTAATAATCAAAAAGAGAATTATCTGATTATTTATTCTGATTCTATATTCTATCAGATAATTTCAGATAATTCTCTTTATTATCAATCAATATTCAATTTTCTAATCAATTTATCTGATAATTAATCTTCAAAATAGAAATTATCTAAACAATTAAAATATTCAATCTTATAATTCAGAAAATTCTCTATAATCTTATATAATAATGAGATATTATCTTCAAATTGAATCAAATTCATTGAAAATATTTCATATTCATCTTTATTTTCTGATAATTCATAGATAATTATATATTCATTCTGATAATTAATCTGATATCTGATAAATCTTCTGATATTATTCTCTTTAATATCAAATTCATCTAAAATATCAAATATAATCTTAAAATTTTCTGAATCTTTATCGATAATTCTGATTAATTCTGATTTTTTCAGATAATTTTCAATATTTTCTTCTAATTTATCAAATTCTCTTAAATATTCTTCATATTCTTTCATTTTCTCTATCCTCTCTGATAATTTTCTAAAATCTCTGAAATTTTCTGATAATTCTCTGAAATCTAAATCAATTTTCTGATTTTTCTCTGATAAATTTATCAATCATCTGAATATTTTTCTCTTCAATGATATTTTTCAGATAATTTCTCATTTTCTTTTCATTATTCTGAATCTTCATAATATCTTCATTTAATAATCTGAATCTTTTCAATTTATTATCTGAATTTTTATAAGATATGAAGATTCGATATTCTTTTTTCTGATTTTTCTTCATATGATAGATTAATTTCAGATTATATCTATCAATTTTCATCATTTCTAATTTAATATCTTGATTTTTCTGAATATGAATCTGAATAATTCGAATTTTCAGAATATTCTGATTATTATTGATATCTCTGATAATTTTCTGATTTTTCTCTTCATCAATTATCTGAAAATTCTGATTAAATTCATCATTATCTGATAATTCTCTAAATTCAGATATTTTCAGATTAATTTCTGAATCTTCATTAGAATATCTTAAATCGATATTCAATTCATTCATAATTCTTTCAATTTTCTGATTCTTCATGATTCTTTCTCTTCTTTCTCTGATAATTTGATAAATTAATTGAATTTTTATATATTTTAAGATAATTCATATAAATTATCAGAAAATTCTGAATTATCTCAAAACTCTTTTTTATTTTTATCATATCATAAAAGTTATCAAAAATCAATAGAAAAGTATAAAATTTATAATATTCAGAATTTTCTGAAAATTTAGGTTGTTTTCTGAATTTTCTGAATTGTTTGAATTTTTCAGAAAATTCTGAAAATTCTGATTTTTCTGAAAATTCTAATTTTTCAAATTTTTCTGAAAATTCTAAAACCTCAAAAAATTCCTATTTGGTTAAACTTGATTTTTCTTATAGGAGGAGTGAAATTTTTGCTATATATATTATTATAGTATAACTTATATATATAATGTACATAAAATATATTAAATACTTGGTTTATAATATACCACATAAAATAGGTTTAAGTATATAATATATTTTATATGTTGCACAACGATCATGAAGAATCAACTTAAGTATATATAATATAAAGCAATATATAATTGATACCAAAAGTTAAACTTATATTATATTAATATGTAATAAGTATATAATAATATAATAGTAAAACAATAGAATAATATAATAATATAAGTGTAATAATATTATAAATGTTTCCTAATATCTTTTTGGCATCATTTACTAATCCCTTCCTGGCAATACTTTTTACCAAATACCCTTTCGGCAAACTCATTTGATATGGTACTTATTTTTATAAGAGATCGTGTACTGCCTTATTTCTCATAAGAGATCGTGTTACGAATTATCTGATAATTTATCAAACTGTCTGAATTTTTTATTTTTAATGGCTTCATATTGAATTACTTAGTTTTGTATGATATAATAAAATAAAAAAAAAAAAATATAGTTAATTAAGGTGATTCTTCACCTTAATCATAAATCATTTATTTTAAGTTAGGGTCAAGGTACCCAGAAAGGAGTTCATAATGATGAACAAAGAGTTACAGAATGTTTTCGCAGTTGCAGGTATCGATTTCGAGGCGAGGTATGATGAAGATAACAACATCATGAATCTCAAGGTTGCCGAGTACAGAGATATCATCAATGATGAAGAGTTCACGAAGAAACTCGAATCCGGCGAGTTCAAGCTCCTCGAAGATAAAAAGGACACCAAGAAGAAGAGAATTAAGAGTGGTGATGAGTTCGTTGATATCAGGATTACCCAGTTCCATGAGAGTAAAGATCGTGACATCAAGATTGATTCTAATAAGGTCGGTACCTATGGTCTCAAGCTCATCTATCATAGAAAGAAGGGTGGTGAGAAGGAGTTCCGTCTCTTCATTTCTTTCAAGGATGCCTCCGGAAAACTCAGAAGAATCAGAATGAGAAATGAGTTCACCGAAGCCAACGACTCGAATGAAAAGAAGATGATTAAGTATTTCAACGACATCGTCAAAGCTCAGAACGTTGAGGTTATCAAGTCCGCCATCTGATTAATCATCAGTAACATCATCATCGGGAACCCTCTTCGGAGGGTTCCCACCCTTTTAATAAGATAGAAAGTAAAGCAGTAAACTTAGGAGGAAATCATGTATCTTATGTCTAAAAATTCTCTTATGAGCAAAGTAATCTATACCGGCACGGCTATACTCACCAAAGATATATCTATCGAAGTATTTGATGAAGATGATGGGTTCGTGGATGTTAAAATTCCGAGTGGTGAATATGAATATAGGGTTCTTGACATCAATGGTTGGAAACCTGCACAGATTCTACTCAAAGATGGTTACATTGATTTGGCAGGTATAAATTTTGAAACAGAAGGTATCTGGCTTGCATAATTAATCATATCGGGAGTTCCTTCGGGAACTCCCCTTTTTTATACTATATATGGCAAGTTATACACGTATTTCAAATTCACTGAATTTTCAGAATATTCTGAATTGTTTGAAAAGTTCAAACAGTTTAAGCAATTCGAATTTTCATGTTTTTTCTGAAAGTTTTACACCTCGATGTTATTCGAGTATAAAATAAAACATTAAATACATACATCATTTACTAATATCATTAACTTAATATTATTACTTATTAAATAAACAATCTATACTTTTTATTATACTATTTATATAATAACTTCATATTTATATGTTTATTATAAAAGTTATATATTATACACATCTGTATGTTTATAAATATAAGTTAATCTCGTATATATTATAAGTTAAACATATAATAATATAATAAAGTAAATAAAATGACACAAAAGAAAAAGAGTAGTATTTCATACTCTTAATCTTTTAATTTAAATGTTAATTAGTATATATTTATATTCAAGTATAATAGTATAATATAAACCAATAGTAATAATACAATAATAATATTATATATACTCTATTTTCTAAAAACCTCCCGGCAACTTTTCCAAATACACTTTTGGCAACATCTTAATACTATCATTATAAATATTATACTTCTCTTTACTAACACCTTTTCGGCGAACACCTCTTCTTAAACACCCACATGACTTAGTTATCCCCTCAAGTAAAGGGTCTCTTCTTACTAGCTTCTCTTCGCCACAATCACACTTTACCTTGTATAAATATCTATGTTTATCATGGTGTCTAATACCTTCATACTCTTCTCTGAAATCTCCGGCAAGTTCTACAACGACCAAGTTACCAAATCTTACACCAATTATGTCATTTACATTAACTCTATACTTACCATAATTACTATTTTTACTTTTATTCATTTTATTAACTCCTATAAACTTTATCTATATTATATAGTATCCTTTGTAATCAATGTATCACCAACGAAAATACCATCTTTGGCATACTTATCCATGATTCTAAGGAAGTGACCAACTGTGTGATTGAAACTTTCAATATCATCTGCAATCTCATTTAAGTCTTCATCTGTAGCTTCATCAGGAACATCATAAATCCAACTATTATAATATGCTCCCTCATTATTAAGCGAAAGTACAATCTCATTCATACCTTTAATAATTGTTCTTCTACTTTCTTTTAAAGACTTACCATAATTAACACCCATTATATAATACCTCCATATTAATATTATGAACTACACTACTTACTAATACCTTTTCGGCAAATCAACATACAATGATTAATGCAGAAACTATAATCCATGAAGTAATTACGATGAATGCTGCCGAAGCAATATCTTTCACTTTCTCAATCAAAGGTAAATCTAACCACATCTCAAACATCTTTCTTCTCCTTTACTTTAAAACAATGACAAACCTTTCTTATTCATAAAATACTCAATATTCTCTATTAACTCAATATTTGATACCATATAAAGATGAGTTTCTGCAAACTCTCTATCTTTCTCTGGCAAGTATTTTCTTGCCTCTGATAATGCTTTTAATACATCTGTATCTGAATACCTTTTCTTTTTCTTAAGTACTCCATTTTTCTTATACTCATAATCACTACAACCTGTACCATCATTATCTCGCTTACCAAGACATCTCTTAAAATATATACACGTCTTCCTCTTGCAACTCATATTACTCTCCTCTCATGTTATTATCAATAAACTTTTTAGCATACTCAACATTATCAAATATAATAAATTTACCTCCAACTTCAACTTTAAATCTTAAAACATTAAATTCAGAATCTACAATTATTCTATTACCATTGTATTCAATATCTGATGTATACGGTGATGCTAATCTAAAAATTAATGATGTAATAAGGTCTGTATTTTTATATGGCACTATATACACATCATTTTCAATTACTACTCTAATTACCCAATCATCGTAACAATTAAAATCATACCTGTAGTCAAAATCACCAACACTCATAATTTCTACTTCATTCTTTATATCTATACATATATTCAAAAACTCTTCAAGTCTATCTGAAATGTTATTTATACCATACTCATCTTTATTAAAATTTACAACATCAAACATTAAGGCTTTAAGACCTTTTTCATCATATACACTGCATTCAAGTTCCTCATTACCAAGTATAACGCCTATTACATACTCTGTACTCAGTTTCTTATACATCCTAAAACCCCATTCTTTATAATTAAGAATGCCAATAAGCTCTTTTAACTCTTTCTTCATTTCTTTTACTCTCCTTTTTTTTTACTTTATATCAGATTAACTTATAATCATAATATTTAACTACGCCTTCTTTTAAATAAGTATAGGCCTCTTTTATGGTGTCAAATGGTGTCTTATAATCATAACCATATTCTACTACAAAATAAACACCATTATATTTATATATATAACCATGTTCACATTCAATATCTAATGTTACATACAATTCATCTTCATCTTCGGGTTCTAATACTATATCGTAATCAATATCATCAACTACTACTACTTCCTGACCTCCATATAATGTTCTGATTTCATAGGCTTCGCCAGGCTCTAATCTAATCTCATTACCTTCTTCATCTATGACAAACATCTCTTCTTTAATAACTATATAATACTCCGGATACATATATTTTGATTTCATCTTGATACTCCTTTCAGCTTTCAAACTCTTCTAATTCTTCAAATGTCGTATTGATTGTATCAATCTCTAAATCTATAACATAATAATATTCTTCACTCTGTTCAAGATATTCTACACCAGAAGGCCAAATGTCATATTCTTTATCATCATCAAACTCTTCAAGCTTCATATCTTCAAACTTATCAATAATTGGCTCTCTTGTAACTCTCCAGAGGTCAATATTCCAACGATGTTCTGCAGATTCATTTATATTATACTCTTCATATAATATAGTTATATATACACCTTTATTCAATTCAATCTGAACTAACCTATAAGGCACCAGATGAATACCACATGTACAAGGCTCCACAACTGAGATTTCTCTCATTACAGACTCGATAACCTCATTATCTTCCCACTCTGGATTTTTAACATTTCTCATTTTTACTTACCTCTCTTATAATCAAATAACTTTATAATACACAAGATAATATTTGTTGTCATATGTGTAAAATTCTTCATAGATTGCAAACCTGTTATTTTTCTTCAGCTCATTCACAATCTTTCTTACCTTCTTCATTGAATTAACTCTTACTGTTGTAACCATCTTGATACTCCTTTCTTTTCTTCTTTCATTAAAACATGTAACTAACCCACGGATTTCTCTTTTTAAACCCGAAGAAATCATTTTCACTTGTTCTCTTCACCCTCTCCTGAGAGCCAATCAGGCAATTATCTAACTCACCTTTTTTAATCTTATTCAAGTCGTAGAATATAAACTCATCATTATACACGTTTGATGTTCTTAACGTTACAACGATATTATTATTGATACATACGAGAGATTCTGACATTTCAATTATGTCATCACCCTCATCTTCATAGATAATTCCTGCTTTTCTCAAATACTCTTTAATTCTATTCATCTTAATACTCCTTTCAAATATCTTTATGCTGAATATGATAAACAATAGTTCTGTCGAGTTCCTTAATCTTGAAAACCTTAATATCTGTTGTGAACCACTGACCGGTACAATCTCTACCATCTAAATATCTGAAATGCCACCATTCCTGAAGTCTGTATCTTTCCATTACTTCATCAGAATAAATACCTTCAAAAACGGTCTTACACCATCTTCTATCACCTTCATCATTGTAGTTCCAGAGGTCTTCTTCTTCAAGTCGCCTATCTTCTTCTTTCAATGCCTCTCTTAACCTTTTCTTAAAAGACTCTGTGTATCTCTCACACTCTTTCTTATCCTTACCTTCTTTTCTAAAATACTCCTCAATCATGTGGATACAATTGAAGTCATATCTCATACCTTCCCTTATATCTACGAACTTACCATAACCTAACATCTTGTAACTCCTTTCATTGAAAACTTACTATATATTACACAGGTTATATACTTCACATATATATCCCTATAATTATTATATCAAATCTGGTCAAGTACGTCAATAGAAAGTTATAATTATTTTATATTAGGGTATACAGCGTGTTATTCAATGTTGTATACCCCACAAAACTTATTCTACATTATCCCAGGCTTCTTCACTTGCTGTCTCTTCTTCTTGCTCTGCTTTTAAAATAGCTACATTAATTGCATCCCTAACATTATATAAACCTTCTAATGTATCTACGTGAAATGCACCTTTCATAAAAATAGGTGTAGTCATATCACCTTCTTTAATATTTACTTTCTGAGCTATTGTAAATCCACCTTTACTACATTTACTAACAACGATACTTCTTGTGTCAGTTATTTCTGCATTTGAAATCTCTGTGTATTTTATATTGCTTGCCCTTACCATATTACTCCTCTACATCCTCTACTTCAGCTGTAAGCATTACCACAAATTCTTTTACTTCGTCACTATTTAACGGTAACATATTTAAGTTATCCATTTCAATATAGTCTGATAAACCATTGAATCTTAATTTACTTTCACCATCACCATCAATAATAATCTGCTTAATTCTGAAAATACCAAGCGATAATACTTTTTTGTTTACCTTTGCCTTAATTGTAATATCATTATTTAACATCTGCATTGTCTGAATTGTATTAACCAATTCCGAATAAGCAGCTTTTAATGTAAAATCTACTGAACCATTGGCCTTTAAACTATGACCACCATACTGTACTACCTGTTTTACCTTTAAATTCATGTTGCCGATTTTCCTTTCTTTTTGTATTTATTGTCATTTTCAGACATAAAAGCTTTCCTTGACTCGTATCCTGATTTTATACGTCTTGTATTATTACTAATACCCTCCCGGCGACTACTATTTTCCATAGTTTCGAGACTTTCTAAACCGGTTGATATTTTATTAGGCCTATTACCTAAAATCAATCCTGAGACATCCTGGAGGTCTATTGGTCTAACCAATAAATATATCTCATTGTCTTGTAGGAATTGTATAGCGAATATCGGTATTTTATGTGATACCAAACCATGGTATATTAATGTGTCTATGTCTTTCTTGTTTATCTTAATGCTATTAGCATCTGTTGATTTTAACTGACATATAACATCTTCATTTTCACCATCTTCTTTTACTATCCAACCACTACCAGAATTAGGTGTAGGTGATAACCCTAAATGTTTCATTACATCTTTTTCATTTGTTCTATAAAACTTACCTGACCTCTTAATCATACCATACCTTTAAGTATTTCACTAATATTGAAATCTAACATTGTTTTATACTGTACTTCTTGTTTAATAGCATTCTGTAAGTTATACAAACCCATAGCAGCTACTGTTGTAATAGGCATGTTATTCTTTGGTGTTTGATATACCAGTCTGTATGTATGTACCTGAGTACCATGAATACTATTAGATGTGTAACTAGGAATATTTACCTCTAATAACCATGTAGGTAATATTATGTTGTCTCTGTAAATTCTTGTAAATATACATCTAATATACTTGTGGTCTTCATCTTCTCTGTCTACATCTTCACTACAATTGATTAGGTATTGAAAACTTACTAATTCATTATCAACATACTCTTTATTTGTTAAGTCTCTAATTTCTAACATTTATTTGGCTCCTTTAATTTGAGTTATAAAGTTTTAATATATGACCAGCAATGTTTGTTAAATATTGTTTGTCTTTGTCATTTAACATGTCATATATATAAAAACCTGTTGAACCATCAAAGTCTTTTAATACATAATAATATTTTGTTGTTTTGTATATTTCTGGATTTGTATTTTTTAGTTCTACCAATTGTTTAGATATTTCATCAAAACTTTTATCTGGTATACAACTCTGATTTAACTCATAATACATAATAGAGTATATTATTATTTTTCTCTGTATGTATTCTATAATTGTTTTTATATTCCAATACCTTATTGGTAAAACATCTAAATTAATTTTATACATGATATATAAATATACCTATTATACTATAAAGAAATATATATAAATATATATTAAGAAAGTTTGAGGAAGGAGAGTTCTTGGCAGATGGTATATACACTTCTCATAGTATAATAGGTATAATATTTATGTTATTCTTCTATTTCTGTATCTGTTTCTGTTCCTTTGTCTAATGCCTGGTTGATTGACATTGAAGGTTTAAGCATCATATTGCGTTTTCTTATTATTGCCATATCATGCTTGTCTTTTAATCTGCCTTGTAACATCACAGTAGCTTTTAATGTCTTCCTAAACAACTGGTCATTACATAAGTCACAAATAGTTATTATTTTGTCACCTATGGCTATGTCATAGATTTCGAGGCTATTTTTATTAGTGTTGCCGCAAACTATGCATTTTGAATGGCTTTTCTTATTTATTCGCATCTTTATAGTTTTCACTTTTTTATACTCCTAATTCCATTTTTATAAGCTCCTAATACCATTTATTATAGGCTCCTATTAGTCTTCGTCTTCAAGTTCTTCTATACTACTTACCTCTCCTACACCTAACATTTCTAATATATTGTTGATTGTATTTCTTACATCTAATAATTCAGAACCTAATACCATGACAGCATTATCTGATAAAGTTACTGATTCATCTTCATTAAATGTAATATCTGAGTTACTAAGACCATAACCATTAGGTATTAAATCTGCCTCTATTTCTGCTTCGATTGCTTTTAATTCTTCTTCTGTTGTTACTTCTCTATACATTGCATCTTCAATATTAACTACTTTATTATTAGACATATTAACTCCTTTATCAATTATACATTCATCACATATACCATAACTACATGGACATTTCATATTATCAGGAATGTAATAATTAGTGGTGTCTCTTATTAAGTTTGTATTATTTAAGTCTGTATTATTTGACATTATATACTCCTTATTAGGTATAGATGTATGGGCCTCATATTTGAGATATAGGAGGCTTTTATTATTAGGCCTATAAATATACCATCATATATATAAAAACCTCCTATTGAATCTGTTTAGTGGTTAATTTTACCTTTCCTTTCTAACCATTCTTCTAAATCATATACATATAAAATGAGTTCATTTAACATACCTTTTTTGATTACAACTTCATCATCATCAATAAGTACTGTAAATCTATGTTTAGGAATAGGCATTGTACTCTTTGAATTACCAGTTTTCTTTAATATACCTTTTATGATATAGATGATAATATAAGTTATAATAGGTAAGAGTAATATCAGGTCAATAACAATAAATTTATTTTCTAAACTATAAAAATATTGACCTATATAAAACATTGAATAAGGAAGAAATACATACAATATCATATTGGCAACAGTCTCAAGGCTATTATAAATAGCTCTTATGATAGTTGTGAATAATTCACATATAGTTTCTAATACTACATCTAACATATCCATTATAAGTTCCTCTTTATTTTTTCTCTATAGTATTCTTTCTTTATCGACATCTTCTGATTAAGTCTGTTCCTATAACCGTGTATATTACACCATTCACAATTAGTATTTGAACTACAGAATAAAGCATTATGGGCTGATTTACAAACATCACAATGTTCATCAATCAATGATTGTTCATAAAGTGTAGCAAACAAATGTAGTGTAACAGTTGGAGATTGCTTATCTTTCTCATACATTACTTCTATATTATGCAATTCATCTTTACTAAGAACATTTGTAGCATACCACTTACAAGCTTTAAGATAGGCATCTTTCATATTTTTGCCACTAAAGCTAATACTAAAGAACTCTGTAGAATATTTTATGTCATTCAAGCATACCACCTTCTTCCTTAGCTAACTCACACTGCCTTCTTGCCTCTTCATCGGCCTGCTCGTTAAAAGTATTACCAGAATGACCTTTAACCTTTTTAAAACTTAATGGTATACCTATGTTATCTATAATAGATACATACCTCTTGAATGACAACCATAAGTCTTTATTCTTTATGTCATCACCTCTTGTTGTTTTCCAACCATTGATGGTCCACCTACTTATCCACTGATTATTTATAGCATTAACAACATATGAAGAATCTGAAATTATCTCACATACATCAAACATAGTACTGTTATCACATATATACCTTAATGCCTCAACTACTGCTGTTAACTCCATTCTATTATTTGTTGTTTCACATTCATTACCAGATACCTTTTTGCAACCGTGGCTATCATAAATAATAAATGCCCAACCACCTGGGCCTGGGTTACCAGAACAGGCACCATCTGTAAAAAATCGTATTAACAATTACCTACCCCCTTTTGTAACAGAATACAACTTAATAATAGTCTTACTAAATACTTCATATACAGTACAACCATAAACAGAACCTATAACACTTAAGTCATCTATACTAAGTACCATACCTTTCCATATTATATAGTTATCTGCTGCTGTTGTATCTGGATATAACCTATAGTAATATTTATACTTATTACAATACTTCTTTATACATAACTCTAATAAACTTATCGGTATAATGTCTTCATCTACATTTGATAATTGCTTTATTCTTCTTAATGCTTTTTGAATAATTCTCGCATTGCGTTCATCACGACAATCGAGTTGTAATATATCATTAGTAGTCATAATAACACCATAATACAAGCTAAGGCCGGTATACACTACCGGCCAAAGCTATCAAATATAACTATTTATCAAACTATGACAGGCGGATTCATATATTTGCTAAAGCTTATATCAAATATCCCACTCGTCATCTTCATCTTCTGCAGGCTCTTCCTTCTTAACCTTCTTAGGTCTACCGGGCTTCTTTGCCTTAGGAGCCTTCTCTGCTTTCTCTGTCTTAGCTGCCTTATCGGCTGCCTTACGCTCTTCCTCTACATCGACCTCTTCCCACTCATCATCGTCATCAGCATCATCAGCCTCTGCTGCTTCTGCATCTGCCTTTCTCAGCAGGTCAGCATAGAACTTAGCCGGCTTCTTGGGTGCAGCCTTGATACCTCTCTTCTTGCACTCTTTAAAGAGCTCTGGAGCTGCCTTACCTTCATAAGGGTCTACCGGTGTATCTGCTTCATCGGCATCTTCCCAAGCATCATCTTCGGCTTCTTCCTCTTCCTCAACAACACCATCACCATGATGTTTCTTGAGATAACTAAGCATTGCGTCATGAGACAGGCTACCAAACTCTGCCTTGCACTGTTTCCTCTCACCAAACTCACCGAGAAGTTTGTACATCTGTGCATTGTTCATGTTATCGAAATCATATGCACCATCTTCTGTTTTCTCAGTAGCTTTAGTTTTCTTATCTGCAACAGTCTTCTTTGCCTTCTTAGGAGCTTCAACCTGCTCTTCAGTATCCTCTGCATCATCATCTTCATCTTCATCAGATGTTACACCTACGATAGAATCCTTGATGGCCTTATTCATCTTGTTAGCAGAAAGATAATCGGGAGAGAACTTAAACAGGTCTGTGGCCTCTGTGGGTGCCTTGGCGACAAGTCCTGCTACCTTGATAGCAAGGAGAGGAAACCTCTTACCAATGTCTGCCATTGCCTCCTGGTCTTTGTTAGCAACAAAAATCTCTACTACTTCTTTCATTGTGTAATTTCTTGCCATTGTTTTTTTCTCCTTTTCTTAAAAATATGTTTTTGGCAATGTTACCTTACAACTATATATGCTATAAAACCATATATATTTAACTATTATTGTGTGTCTATAAACAACAACTTAACACACTGTACATCAAGCAAATGTATATTGTACACATTTAATACACCGCCACATACAACTCCCGGTATGTTTTTCTGTAAAGTTTTCTTAAGTACATCAGTGTACAGTATCTGTACTTAATTGAAATAGGCCTATGCAGAATCGAACTACATACAATATATAATACTGCACCATCACCATATAGATGGTAGACCTTATATATTAAGCCTGAATGGCTCTCAATGCTCTAAGATATTTATTATTAGGCATACCATAAATATTTATAGTATTTATAGTATCCTGGTCAAGACCTTTAACTATAGCAATCTTCATAATCTTATTGAGGTCCATACCGGCGGCTTCTAACTTAATTGTTGCAATCATACATCTGTAAGAGAACACTGTCCTTATACCTTTGGTCTTGGCAACTTCTCTAATCTTATGTATGAAATCAATAAGCTCTGTATTATTGTTTGTTATCTTCTCTTCAATAACTCTACTATAATCAAACTCAATAAACTGAAATCTGTCAAGTGTGGCTACGTCAAGAGCATACCTACCTGTATACATATCATCTGCACCTGAACCTACCGTATTACCTGCCGCCACAAAATGAACATTACCAAGAGATACCCTACCTGTAGGAAACTCAAAATATCCATTTGCTATGGCGGCATTTAATAATACAAGCACAGACGGATCGGAAGCATCAACCTCGTCTAAGAAAAACATACATTCTTCTTCATCTGTACAGGCTTTATAAAATTCTGTTTCGTGGTACTTTCCACCTGCATCAATAAAACCAGAAAGCTTATACTCCTGCTGTATGCTATTGCTGAAATAGAAATTCCAACCTCTCTCACGAGCTATCTGCTCAAGAGTATAGTTTTTACCTGCACCAGCCGGTCCATAAAGGAAAACATTTAAACCTATATCCAGACACATAACAATGTCTTCATAGGCCTCATGCCTAATCTTCTTAGGCATCTTAACAACCGGCTCTTCTTCTTTAACATCTACCTTAGGCTCTTCTTCTTTGACTTCCTGTTCTGTAGCATCATCAGAACTTTCTTCAATAACCTGAACATTAGATACCACAGGTTCATCATCTGTGTTTTCCTCAATATCCTCAGGTGAGGTTACACGAATCTTATTACGATGTCTCTTACCAGACCTTTCGCTTTCTACGTCAACCTCTTCCCAAGACTCTTCCTTAGACTCAGATGTCCTGCCTTTTGTTTTAGAAAGACCTTT
>Ga0326512_10002055_pt1 | contig 15024 bp, 42 predicted proteins | sample 1_2617_0518_D_FD_203652 | JGI IMG/M metagenome (GOLD analysis project Ga0326512, IMG submission 203652) | Bovine rumen microbial communities from UC Davis, California, United States - 1_2617_0518 | ecosystem: Host-associated > Mammals > Digestive system > Stomach > Rumen | place: USA... | reverse complement strand
GCCTTACGCCGATTTGGTGCCAGAACGTAATAAACTGGTTTATTCTCATTATTTGGTCGATAATCAGCTGTAATAGCGAAGAGGCATTGGTCTTCATATTTAGCCATTTAGATGTCCTCGTTAATAATATTCATTTGACAAGACTTCATAGTCATCAATGCTGCTCTATGAAGTTCTGGAGTAGTACCAGCGCAACACGATGCATCAATAATGATTTCAGCTTCAGGAAATGCTTGACGAAGTGCAAAAGCATTAGAGACTACACAGATATCTGTGCAAAGTCCTATCAGTTCAAATTCAAGGTCTTCTCCTTTATAATCAAGAGAGACGTACATATCTAAAGATCGATTCAGAATATGAACAAACTCTCTCCAAATATTATCTTCAAGGGCGAAATTCTCTTTGACGAGAATATTATATCCTTCTTTCCCCTTAAACCATGGGGTAAGTTTCTCATCAAATATCTCATCAAATTCATCTATTAGAGCCTCACCCTTTATAGTCTGACAGTGCGGAACTGGCAAATGACGTCCTTCTCTAGTTTGAAGATAATTACCGTCATGTGTATCATAAGTAAATACTAGACGGTCATAATTGTTGGCTTTAATCTTTCCAACCACCTTTGGTACAATCGCCTGTGCCTCTGGAGTACCAAGAACGCCACTGATAAAATCATTTTGCATATCAATTATCATTAGAATTTTCTTTCTTTTGTTCATTTTTATACTCCTTAATTGAATTATTTAGTTTTTTACCTTGATGCAATTCTTTAAACACCGCTTGTTCGGGTGATGCCCCTCTTGCTAATCTATTATAAATAGTACTCGGTTTAATTCCTGAGATAACAGACCACTCTTTAATATTATGATATTCACCATTTATTATAAGCCCATCCCTATGTTTTTGAATTGGTTTTGTAAAAATTTCTTCATACAACATTCCTTGGTTTAATCTAGAACGAGCAGATTCATATTTAATTCCATACTGTTTACACCATTCTGTAAATTTCTTTGTCTCGCCATCTAGCGTTACATACAATTCCTTGCCATTACTTACTGGGTATAAATTTTTACCAACTTCTCTAAAAACAGCCTCTTTAGGTGAATAACCCCGCCGTAGTCTTCCTCTAATAGTATTTTTATTTGTTCCCGATATTTTAGCCCATTCAGATATAGTATGAAAGACTCCATCAATTTCAATTTGCTTAGTAGACTTCGTGGTTTTCAAAATAGGTTCTTTAAATGTTATCTTTTTAACCCTATCGCCTACATGGATAGTTTCGGTTCTCTTTTTGTATAACGGGGGTATATCACTAAGTGGAATATCACCGGCACTCCAGCGATATCCGAAAAATGTTTTATGATAAGGGTCTTTCACAGCTGCATACAAACCGCTTAATCCATGCTTCCCATACTTTTCTTCTTTATTTATGAAAATACATATGTCTTTAATATTATAGAAAGTTCGCAATAATTTACCATTATCATCATAACAATGATATGTACGGCGCATATCTGCATAACGATCACTTCTAATACGTCTACGCTCACTTTCTTCTAATTCATGATCAAAAAAATTATATTCTTGTATAGATGTTAAAGAATTATTTTTAACAGCAGAATATATGTCCTTCATCGAAATACCAGTTATTTTTGCAGCTTGACTTCTGCTATTTACCTGTTTATACAACAATGCATTTTTATAAATATATACCACTTGCTTTTTTTCATTAGTCCTTCTTATATAAGAAGAAAAGTCATTTACAGGGGTTAATGAAAAAATATATCCATTACGACTTCTTGAATTAGAATTATTAATCATAGAACTAACATCAGGGCGTCTCGTGTTTGTATAATTAGCTGCCTCTATAACAGAATCAAATTTTCCCACAAAATCATGAGTGTCATATTTATATACATATACTGTACGCTTATATGGTTTATATTTGTTCAAAGCATTTATAATCTTTTCTTGTTGTTCTTCCCCTAAATCCTCATAATTAACTTGCGTATATATAAAACCACCCCCCAACTTTTCTAGGTGTACCTATTACATGTGAAATAGAAGAGGGAATCACTCCTACATAATCTGCGGCATCTGTAATACTGTCAAATTTTAAGCATTCCTTAGCTTCATTGAAAGCAATAATACCATGTTTGAAACATGTCCCCTGATAACCACCCTCATCAACATTATAGCCATTAGGAACAAGCGTATTATATAATTTAATTAATTCTTTTTCTTTTTTGCAAGCTTCTTCATATGTTAAATCATGACATAATATTAAATGTGTAAAATTTTCCCAACCATATTTTTGAATAGCCGCATAAAATACAGGACTTTGTTTATATCCTTGCCCTTTACTTCGCCAACGCAAAGACGGTTTTTGATGGGTAATCCCTATATATTTTTTATTTGAGGGAGAAATGTGCATATATACTATATATTTATCATTTTTATATCCCAATATTAACCACCTTTATTAAATACTATATTTAATTATCACCAACTTCAATCATATCAACTGGATTCCCCTGAAGTTGCAGACCTTGTTTAGAAGCTTCCATCAAACGGTTCTGATAAAACGCTTCAATCTCACCTTTAGCTTCCTGAACTGTCTTCTCCATTTGTTCCTGAAATTGTTTAAGTTGAAAATCAACGTTTGATCCAATATCATATGAAAGAGTAGTAAGAGTAGATAATATCTCTTCTTTCTCTTTTTTAGTCAAAGCCTTTTTATCAGAAAACCGCTCTTTAACCTGTCGAAGCAATACCCGACTTTTTTCATAAGTCTTTCTAAGATGTTCCTGAAATTCTCTTTGATGAAGTTCGGTTTTACTTTCAAAAGGGCAAGGTTCAATTCTCTTTTGTGCTTCTGTAGATAAAATAGTAACAGGAATTCCATCTCCCATGTTTAAAGAAGTAATCAGTTCTGCAAACTGGCTCAATGACATTTCGACTTCAAAAAGTTGCTTACCACCAAAATACCAATCCTTGTTTAATGACCTTTTTACTTCTCCTTCTTTAAGAGTTAATCGAATGGTATCTCTGTGCTGAATAGAACTACCAAATAATGGAGTAGCTGCTCCAGTAACTCGATGAAAACTCAACATGCCATAAGAAGGATGTTTCTTAATAGTTTCTTGCATTAGTAATACCTCATAACATTGTATTTAATTATCACTTGCTAAAGACTATTATACAGATTCCACCAATGAAGTCAAGCGCTTTTTTACATTATTCTTCAGAATCTTCATCATCTTCATCCAACTCGTCATCTTCGATATATGCAGGATACTCTTTATTAGTTGCTACCACATCATCTTCACCTTCTTTGTTCTTACGAACCCTAAAAATAACAGAAGAGGGATCATCATCAAAAACCAACAAATCCAATGCGTTTATATCTTTTTTAGGCGGTTTACCAGTACGGAAGGGGTACAAAGCGCACCCCTGTACTGTACAATTTTTAGAATTAGCCGCACTAAGTGAACATTGTCTGCAACGAGCAATAGCAGCTAGTCTCCATGTAAGTTTCTTAAAGGGCTTCTTCTCATCTGCCATATTAGTCCCAATCCTCCGGCCATTCTTTACCTTCTAATTTATACACTGTCTTCCAATAATCTCTAGTTGGCTCTAATGTCTGGAAACAATAAGGCACTTCTTCTGATTCTTCAGGCATCTTGAACTCTCCGTCAGGAATAATCAAACGCCACACATATTCTGGTTTTTCAGCATATCCATTAATATACTGAAGATGCTTATCCACACGCAAATCTGCACCATCGCTAAACATTCCTTTAAGAATCATACCGTCTTCTAACTTTAACTGACCTGAAGCAATCTGACGAGCAATTTTTTCAAATAGAAAACTATAAGCATCTGGAGCATCAATTACAATTTGCAATTCATATGACCCATATTTATCTAAACCATGAGTGTGAGCATCACACATACCATTAATAAATTCTCTCTTTTTAGACATCTGCTTTTTAGTTTTCGGATCATAATCAGTTACCCAATGCACAGTATAATCTACTTTCTTCAACTTATTACTCATACTTATTCCTCCGATCATTAATCTCCATAATCTTACTAGCAATATTTAACCTGAACCCCGCAAGGGGTGGAAGAGTAGTGCCATAGTAATCCTGCATAAATGTCATCGGATTTGCATGCCACCTCTTAATCATCTCTTCCTTGCTTTGCTCCAATACATATTCTTTTTTAAAAATAGACAAAAAGAAGTATTTAATCCTGTTAATCAATCTTTTTCTGTAACATTTAACATTCATTACAACAAATCAACTCCATTTAATTTTTACATTATTCTTCTTGCAAGCTTCTAACACTTTAGACCACTCATACTTTTTAAAAGTAGTAAGTACTCTAATAACGCCAGCATTATCACCCCAAGCACCCTTTCCAATTTCTTTTGCAAGAACATCAAGACTAACTTTCTTTCTGCGATTAACTTCATCAACGGCACCCTGACCCATTTGTCGATAATCTCCAAGTGCTTTAGCACGAGCGTCACCAGAGCCAAAATATCCATTAATAATCGCAGCTGCAAAAGCATATTTTAAAGCCATCTTATCTTTATTTAAAATATTAACTCGGTTCTGAATCGCCTTAGCATTATTGGCACCAAACAAAGCAATAAGAGTATTACTACGCTGAGGGTCTTTACCATAAGCACCAGCAAATACCTTGCATGCGTATGCCGTAGTTTGGATCAAATTAAGCTGTCTGTTAATAGCTTTATACTTAATCCACTTAATCTTAGTAAGACTCTTTTCTGCGTAAATAGAGGCATAACCTTCATCATAAATATCACATGTAATATTTCCATACAAATAATTTCCAAGCACTCGGCAACCAGCCGTATTAAATCTATTAATAACCATTGTGCGCCCAGAACTTTTATAACTGCTATGATAGTCTAACAGACCATACTTAGCGCCCACAGCTTTACAAAACGCTAAACTGCTTGCATCCTGATCTCCATGCCACTGTACATGTACAAAATCAGGCTTTAGCGGATTCTTTCCATATCGCTCAATAAACTGATTATTTGCTTCTTTTGCGTTATCGCCACCACCATAATAAGTCCATGTGCGACCATGAATATCTGTCAGAGTAAACAACGTACCAAGAGATGTATTATTTACATAATGATGCGAATCTACCTCTTTTAGTTTCTTGTAATTAGACCTAAAAATTACATTGCATTTAATATTACCAAGTTTGAAGCCATCACCTTCTATAATATAATGAACATTCTCTTCACCGCATTCTGTGATACACTGCTTACGAATTTTATCTATATAATTCGCACGACCTTTAAGAGAAGAGTGATACAAAAATGGTTCTTTAGATGGAAGATAAAAAGATTTTACTTTAAACGCCTTTGTATATCTTGTTGTATCCCCCATATGGTCTTCATGTGGATGTGTAAATACAACAGCATCAACCTCTCCAGATTTAATAATAGATTGATACGCTTTTAGCGCATCACAATCCGCGCTACCAGTATCAATAATTACACAATGTGCAACATTACCTTTATCATCATATTCAATAATTGCAGTACTACTTCCTGACTCTTCAGGATGATACTTAAAAAGTGACGGTTGAAAAATACAAAATCTCTTACTCATTTCTTAACTCCTTCGCTTTACGTTTGCTATACTCTAACTGTAAATACATTCTTACAGTATCAATTGATACCATCTTATTAGTGAGTTTATTTTCGATCCATGGATGCAATGGCTGTACTAAATCTTTGGATTCCCAAAAACCTATAATTGGCTTCTTTAAAAGCCATGCAAACATAATCTCCTGACATGTACCGACAGACTGTGCTGCCTTATTAAGATTCACAATAAAATAATCACAATTAATTATTCCGTATAAATCATATACATGTCCCAACTCTTGCGTCTCTTTATCTTCATCTTCTGCATCAAAAACAGTAGGATCGATAATGTAATATGTTCCTTCAAAATGGTCGATAAAATATTTACGCCAATTTTTCTGTTCTAATTCAGATAATCCAGTCATAGCGCCAGATAAGAATATTACTGGCATTGACCATCGACAATGAGAAGAAGACAGACTATATTCCTCTACCAGTTCATCCAATCTATTCATTATTCACCTCGTGTTATATCTTCCATAATAACTATAGCAACTACTGTCATAACCAAACATCCACATATAAATCCAATAAAAAAAGTCATTCTTTATTCTCCCCCAACACATATTCTTCAGTCTCAGCTTCTTGTAATTCAGCCAGATACGTATCAATAGCAGTAATTAACTGTTTCTGTGTAACGTCTCCTTCAATGATATGCCCACGAAGAAAATATAAGATCTCTTCAACATGCCATTGAGGAATATAAACATTCCTATTCGCTTTCTCCATTTATCCTGTCTCCAATCTCTGCAACCATCTTATACATACTTCCAGTCAGTTGTAACAACACATTTAAAGCCTGAATCGTTTTATATTCGGACATATTCCAAGCGTTCGCTGTTGCTTTCTGAATCTGATCATACGCATAATCCATATCTTTCTCATACTGTGAAATGTAACTCATTGTCTACATCCTCTCCGAAATACCCGTTCCAATAAGCAATTGCGTCTTTCAGCCTATTAAATTTAAAGGTCTCCATCTCTTTATAATCGTCTTCAAGACACTCTCCGATAACAATCTGATACCAAGCATCATCCTTTGACAAATCAAAGCAGAAAGACAACGTTGCCTCAAAATATTGATTATCTCTTTTATATCGATACCAACATAAACACCTCTCTCCATCACAATATTTAAAATCTTCAAATTTCAACATAATCCATTCCTTTCTGCCTCGGCTTCTGCACGCATATCATACGCAATTTTTAATGCCTGTTCTGGAGTGTCCGCATATATAATAAAAAATCCAGGGTATTCCATTACAGAATGATCATATCTATCATAAATACCGATAACATCAATTTGTACATCAGGTTTATTTTCAAAAGTAAAATCAACAGTGTAACGTATCTTTTTTGTTTGAAATTGCTTAGTATCATATGGTTTATAAGTAGCGCTGTTTTCATACATAGTCGCATGCCGATTTATGGTATCGCATAATAACTGTGCTTCTTCCTCGGTCTCAACAACAGCTACGACACCTCTATCACTATAACGCCCTTCTTCAATTACATATACTATCATATTTAATTACCTCTTGTCAAACCATAAAACATAAGGATATGCCTCGTATGCTGGATCATCAATAGATATATCTTCGCGCCATATACTTATAGGCACTATATCTTCTCCGTTATGAAATGCCCCATATCCAGTTGTTTTATTATATCTATTTGGATTACTCTTAACCATAGTTACAAAAATATGAGTACAAATAACTCGTGCAGCAGGATTTTCTGCTTCAATACGTTTGATAGATTTCATATACACTCCAATTAATTAAAGAATTCTAAACAAGTTGTGGTACCATCTTTGTGCAAAAATTCCATAACCATACCATCTTCCCAATAATCGCTTGATCTAACACTAACTGAAGATACTTTTATATTATATATATAAATATTATCACGCTCATCCATTACAACGCCATGTAGCACGTTCTTAATACATAATACATCTTCATTAGTATAAATTATATTTTTAGTCCACTCATTGGTAGTGTTATTTACATTATTTGTACTCCCCCAAACATCAAAAGTGCAGCAATTACTTTCTCTATGAATATGCACATTTTCATATTGAGTTTGAAGATTATTTATAGTTTGTTTTATTTCTTCGTTTGTCATATAAACTCCTACCTCATTTTTTCATAACTTCTGCATAAGCCCTTCTGACTTCCTCATCAGATACAGGACTATCAGCAGTGGTGAAATAATACCCACGCCCACACGTAAAATCGTCTGTATTAAGAACACAATATTGACATCTTTGGCTTTTACAGAATTTATCCAAATACTGACGCATAAATTCGTCAACGCTGAATGGTTTCTCTTCTTCCTTCTCCTGCTCAAGTTCCTTTTCTTTCTGCGCTTGTTCGTATGCACGAATCTCTTCGATGACTTCAGAAGCGGTAAATTTCATGAAAAAATCCATTCTCATAATTCCTTCACCGAAAATTTCCCTGAGAGTGGTTAAGTCATACTCCCAAATCTTTTTTGCCGCTTCCCATGCTAAACCAAGTCCCTGCTGAAAGCCTTCATGATATCCGATACCATATGCTTCTTCATCTTGTGGCACACATGATTCTCTCAGATCTTTTTGCCCCTTCTCATACGCCTCTTTTTTAATTTGTTCAAGATCGGGTTCGATATAAGGCTTACCTAATGCAATCGTCACATACGGCTCCCCATTTTTAATCGCCGCCTTGTAAAGCGTCTCCCTATCTTTTAATTCGACTATATACTTTCCCATACTCATTCCTTCCCGTAAATCTTCTCCTGAAATTTTCTGATTTCCTCGTCTGTCAATCTGCGATTAAGCCTCATGAAAATACGCCACATATACTCGCCGCCCGTGTAATAACCGACCGCAAATCCTGCAAGTGCAGATACGAGACAGGCAATCACTACTGTTTTAAAGTCCATGCTTCTCACTCCTAACGTTCAGTGCAACGATAATACACATAAAAAGCCAACCGATAAAAAATCCCACTACTAGTCCAACGAATAATCCAGCTATAAAAAATGCAACAATAGGTATCATACTCTCACTCCTTTAATTTATAATCGTAACTCCGCATAATATGAGCACGAATATCGAAAAACCAATAAAGAAATACACGGCTTTCTGAAACAGTTCTGCCTTTCCCTGCTCTGTGGATTTCCCTTCATCCATCCTACTTACTCCTCTCTTACTTTCCGTATGAAATCATCATAGCAACGGCAAATATGATTGCTCCCGTCAACCATGCAGCAGTACCAAAAAAATCCACATCGTCACGCGCGGCTATAGCCGCGATCAGTGCAGTGACTACCATATATCCGATAAAAGAAACACCAAACAGCCCAAAAGCCGCAAGTTCCGATGTACTCATATTCTCACTCCTCTCTCACTTTTCGCTATGTGCTAATGCTCCTGCCGCTATGATTGCAAGTGATAAAACTTGTGTATCGTTAGACGGAAGAGGTATATCACCTTTTGCACATACAACCATCACAAAGAGCATAAACAGAAACATTGCCAAAATCGCTTTAAGGAATTCCATCCTACTCACTCCTCTCCATCCTCTTCTTCGAAGTCTAATTCTTCATCTAATTCTTCATCTATTGCTTCAAGCAAGTCTCCGATGCCCTCATCAAGATCATAAACATTCAGCCGCTTATAAATCCTTGCATCTTCTCGTGTTCTCATATTACTCTTCTCCATTAATGAATTCTCCTACCGCAATTATTACAGTATCCGTCTTTTCCTACCGTGCCATGACATCCGCTGTACGGGCAAATTTCGGGTTCTTCCTCTTTTTCTTTTTTATCACCAAAATAATAATCATAAGCATCTATCTGATGGGCAGTTCTATGCCATTTACTATACATATTTTCGTACATATTTACTCCTCTCTATTCATCCTTGCTCCACATTTGGGGCAGAAGTTATCTGGTATTGTATCCCCTTCCCTGTCTGTGTTGCAGAAGTACGTACCGCACCTGTTACACCTCCTATGATGTCCATCGTGTATCCATTCCCCATATACAACAGGAACAGCATTTACGGCAACAATATCTTCCAAATCACTTGCAATACTGTGGGCTACTTGATCTCTTCCATATTCATAATCATCCAAACAAAATCCATCTATTTTAACTTCGTAAGATTCCGCAATATTTACCGCATCCTCTCTACGGATATATTCATCCTTCATACTTCTTGTCCCTCCTGAACGGTCTGTACCCTTCGCCGTCACGGAATATATAATTCATTGCATCGTTCCACCCGTCACGGTACTGTGCGCAGGTTGTAGGGCATCTGTTCCTTGCTTCTGATCGATACCAGATACAATCTGTGTGGTCATAATGATATTCATATTTCCCTAAGTCTGGCTGTGCGGGTGGCAAGTCTGCAATAATCTTATGAGCCTTTATCAATCCTTGATAGTATGAATTGAAAGCATGGTTTTCTGCGTCTCTCAGCGCTTCAATCGCCGCCTGTCTGCTGATATAATCATTCATACTTATCATCTCCATCCATTTTTGCGCCGCAGTAGGGACAAAAAATATACGGACAATCGCAAACAATATCTTCACGACATTCAGAGCACTTATATCTTCTGATGGTAATATTGTCTTTAATACCACATACTCCCCTATATTTCCATCTGCCATGCACCACAGGTGCAACATCGGCAGGTTCAAGGGCTTTGATTCTGCTTGCCGACCTTGCTTGCCCCGCTCTGAACGAATGCGTTCTATTTTCTGTAGAATCCTGCGTTGCCGCATCTATTGCCTCTTCCCTGCTGATATAATCACTCATTTTCTCCCTCCGCTTCTGGTGGCTGATTCATGATCCACCCTTCTCTTGCATAAACTCGATTGCCGCATTTGGGACAGTATTCACGCTGGTTGTTCTTTAAATCACTTTGGAACCTTGTGGATACAGGGTTGTACCAAGGTGTCTCATCTCCGCAGTATGGACAAACCGTATAGCCAAATCCATAATGAAAAACGTCTTTCCATCTGGCATAATTGCTCATGCTTCATCCTCCGTATGATGTGCTTTCCTGCGCTTGTCAATAGTCTCCATGATAGCGTTGTAGCAATCTGGACACATGTCAGTAGGTTCAAGAAGCGTATTTTCTTTTCTTACCATTTCTGTGTCATAACGGTTATAACGATTTATAGCTATACCAATGTATTTACTGTTGTAATCAAAAAATGTTCCGCAAATATCACATTTCAATGCTCGGCTCATGCTTCTTCCTCCTGATAAGGTCGGTAAATGTCAGTTCTATCCTGTCCGCACCAGAGTCTTCTACCATCTTCTGTCTCGATGGTAACTACGCCATCGTTGAACCTATATCCTGCTACAATTTTTCCCTTCTCCCATTTGCCATCAATGAACATTTCTGCTGGCTGCCCAACAATAAACGGAAACGGCTTTTCTTGAGTCTCGCGCTCCTGATTTTCCAATGCTTTGATAGCCATGTCACGCGCTTGTATAAATTCATCAAAAATCCTTTTACTTTCACGAGGAGGGTTAATTACACGCAAAATGTCAATTGCTTCTCTGTATGTCATTGAGTCTGTCATTGTGCCACCTCCCTGATTCTGAACACACGACCACTATGATGTATCTCAGTTTCTTTTCCTTTTATTCCTGCCGCCTTTACCTCTTCCCAGAAATTGTCGTATCTTTCTCTAAATTCCAGTGCGGAAATAGCCATTTTAAATGCCTCTGGCAACTGGCAGTGATTCTCGCACCATCCAACCATAGACGGATGTATACAACCGTGGCATATCTGTTTCGAATGAAATTTTAATTTTTTGCTTGCTTCATTTGGCTTCATTTTTTTTCTTCCTCTATTCGCTGATTCCATGCTTCGATAACTTTTGCTTGCGCTTTATTAACATCTGTAAAATCTGCGTACACAGTAATCTTTAATCTTACCGTTTTATCTATCCCGCAATTAGTGCAATGAATCGAAAAATCAATCTGATCTTCTGTCCCACCCATTTTTGTAACTCTTACCTCAGTTCTTGGAGACGTTCCACAAAATGGACATCTTTTTAATTCATCCATCATTATTTTCCTCCACTTTAAAATGCTGACCACAATTCCAACAGTAATTTGAACCTATTGAATTCGATGCTCTGCAAACAGGGCAGTGCGGTCTGACTTTCCCAAATGTTGTGTCCCAAATCATTTCGGGTTTTTTTGCTTTCTGTTTTTCTAATAATAATTGTACTTTCTCTCTAAGCATTCTTAATTCAATTAACCAATCCACCAATTGCTCATATTCTGTTGCTTCATCTTTTAAAGCCACACAATCACCTTTTTCAGCACTGACTAACATTCGACATTCAATGGCATATTGACCGTAATCTCTAATTACATCATCAAGATTCATTCTTTTTCTCCACTTACTTAAACCATACTCCCTCATCAATTGTTTTTTCAAAATCATCTGCTTTTATAACAATATACAAATTATTGCCTTTATCAATTTCTTTAAGATTCCTTAATATAGCAGTAAAACATAATAATATTAAAAAACATAATTTTATATTATTTACTCCAATCAATTCTCTGCCCACACCACGGACAGTAATCATGCATTCTTTGCACTTCCCCACCACAATAACCACAAGGAATAATAACACCATCATGTATATCCATCTCTGGTTGCATAGGCTTGAGAGGCACACGCATTTCTACAATTTCAATGATCTCATTAAGAGTATTAATATCTTTAATAGCTTCTGGATTTTGTTCACCATAAGCTTCATCTTCCAAACGCACTATCATATTATTACATCTTTCAATTATTTCCTTCGGATTCATTTTTAATTCCCCTTTGTAAACTTTGAAATGTTTGTTTCGTCATAAATACAGTGTTATTAAATACTACTATATTAAATGATTTATATTTTGTTATATATCCATATCTCTTAGCCCATTTTTTATTAATGCGTTTCTTTTTGTGAATACGAGCCTGTACAAGATAAGAGTTTTCTCCCAATAATGCATCTGGAAGAATTTGTATATTATATCCTAACATTCTTCACCTCGATCACAGAATCCTGCATCCACTGTATTATCATGTACGATATAATCACTTTCATGATAACCATCATCGTCCCATTCCACATATTCTTCAAAATACATAGGACAATTATCTGTATATCTATTTTTACAGTTTCTGCAATTAATTATCATACTAAAATTCCAATCTTTCCTTTTTTAACTTTTTACCACAAATAGGGCAGTAGTGAATATTTCTTATATAATTAAATTCAATACCACCATCCCAATCAGACATTTCGTATAATGTATCACCGTCTTCATGATTTTCGCAAAACTCACAATAATGATGTTTGTTTGTTTCAATATCTATGGTTGTCAACGACCGAAAACGCTTGATATCTTTACATTCTTCAACAGTTGCGCAAGGAAAAGAGCAACCACAGTCAATCGCACAAAACATTTTAATAACATCATCAAGCTTAACATATTTATCAGCCAAATTTTACAATCTCCTTTTCGTTTATATCACCATAATAAATTGGTTTCCAACAAACTACATCATAGTCACTTGAGTCCCAGCAACCTACAACATCATCATAAAAATCTACAATAATAGGATATTCATAATGCCTCTCATCACATCTTTTAACAATATAGTCTCCAGACTCTGGTGGATCATCATAATGCCATTTATTTGCCTCAAGCATTTTAATTATTTCTTCTTGTGCGGCAATAACATCTCTTAAATCTAACCCCATATCTCCGGGCTGATATGTAGAAAACACTTTCTTGACCACATCTATCATTATATCACTATTCATTTAATTTTCAACTCCTATTTTACAAATAACCAACCCAAAATACATATTACAGCAGCAATAATTTCAACTATATGTCCTAAAGCAATTCCTGAAAGAAAATACGGATGTTCAATAAAAAGTTGTTCGTCTGTTTTTGTTTTTTCCCATTTCTTAATTATTGGAACAATTATAAAATTTAAGCAAAGTTCATATATAATAATACATATTGCAATTATTTTCATTATTGCCATTTCCATCACCTCACCAACTAATAATAGCCCAAGGCACGTTATATTGTTGTCCTGTCTGTACTTGATATCCTAGTTCTTTAAGCTTCTCTTTTTGTATAGCTGTTAATGAACCTTCAAATGCATACTGATCTTTTCCCTCTTTAGCACACGCTTCCATTTCTTGCAATATGTTCTCAATATCAGACATAATACTTTCTTGTGTAATTTCTCGCATTTCAGCAGCTGTTTTAAAACCCATATTTTCACCTCACCAACTAATCCTTGTAATAATCTTATCGCCAATATGCTTTATACCAATTGTATATCGCATACACTGTAATTTTTGTTTGGTTAATTCATCTAATTCACCTTGAACCCAATAAGTAAATTTTCTTTGTTTAGCCCGCTCTTTTATACCTTGAGCAATATTATCATCAATTTCACACGAGTCTATACACTCTGATGTTATCTGATGCATTTTATATGCAGGTTTCAGAATCATTACAACACCTCACCATTCAATCATAACCCAATGAACATCACCCAAACCTTGTGTTACTACATATCCTAATTCTCGTAATTCCTTTATAGTTGCATCACTTACATTTGTAGTTTGATAATAATACCGTCCTTTTAAAGCGCATTCTCTTATATTTGCCAAAATAGTTACACTACCATACATAATAGACATTACATCTGCTACAACATGCGCTTTATCTGCTGTCATTTCTTTAACTTTTGTCATCTCTCAAACTCCTTATTCGATTCTAAATATTAAGCACTCTGTATTATATTCGTCCATTAAATCAGTAAACAATGTATTATTAACCACCATATGTTTCTGCAATCTGTTCGCCAACTCTCTGTCCATTATTCCTGTTGCGGTATAGTCAATTGTCATTTTAGGATCATCGTCTCGATATAAAGGAATCTCAACAGGTATATCCCAGAAAAAAGGCATTCCTGAATATTTTCCTTCGGCTATAACTTTCATATCCCAAGGACGAATAAATTTATAATAATATCCCATTATTTAATCCTTTTCTTCAAATTTATCGCATCCACAACAATTAATACAAGGCTCATTGTTCCAATATTTTTTCTCGTATTTGCATTTTCTACAAGAAAAATCTACTCGACCATAATCACCCCATGACCACAGTTCTCCAGAATTTTGAAGAATAAAATAAAATGCCGCTCCACCAAAGAAACTGGTCATACCTAAATATTTTCCTTTACATTCTTCAAAAGTCGGAATTGTATGAGGGTGTTTTACAG
>Ga0326512_10002053_pt1 | contig 15039 bp, 27 predicted proteins | sample 1_2617_0518_D_FD_203652 | JGI IMG/M metagenome (GOLD analysis project Ga0326512, IMG submission 203652) | Bovine rumen microbial communities from UC Davis, California, United States - 1_2617_0518 | ecosystem: Host-associated > Mammals > Digestive system > Stomach > Rumen | place: USA... | reverse complement strand
GTTAACTTCACAGCATCTATACCTTGCACTAAGGGATATGTATATCACGAAGATGAAACAGGTATTTTTATTCTCAGAGGTATCACTTGCGGACAGTGCTTCGCAACTTATCAGGTAACATTTAACGGTAATATCGCTATTCCTGAGGGCGGCACAGTTGCACCGATAGCAATAGCAATCACTGTGAACGGAGAGCCAAGACTGACAAGCAGAGCTATTTTCACGCCTGCGGCAGTCGAAGACTACGGCAATGTTACAAGCACGGCGATTATTAAAGTTCCTCGTGGCTGCTGCTTCTCATTATCGATTGAAGCAGTACCAGCTACAACGGATCCGACAGTAACGCCTGCTCCGGTAATCGAAGTACAGAACGCAAACCTTGTGATTAACAGAATCGCCTGAAAGGAGGATATACATGAATAAGGAACTTGATACATTATATGAGCTCTGCGAGACTATCAGCATGGAGCTCGAAAGCTGCAACGAGAAGATCAGGCAGGCAAACGGAAAGCTCAGCCCCGGAGACATCGACTATCTCGACAAGCTCACTCACACCATGAAGAGCCTGAAAGCCGTAATCGGTATGCTCGAAGCGCAGGACAGTAAGTATTCCGGTCACTTCTGGGACGGTAGATACTACTTCGACGGTGGCAACTCGATGGACGGTAGCTCGAACCGTGGCTCTTATGAGGGCGGCAGCTCCAACAGAGGTTCATACGGCAGAGGCAGAAATGCTAATCGTGACCGCATGGGACGTTACGCTGAAAGAGGCTACAGCCGTGCCGATGCAGAAGAGGACTTCCGCACTGAGATCGAGGAGCTTATGACAAAGGCTCCCGATGAGCAGTCCAGGAAGAAACTTGAAAAGCTCATGCAGGACATGAAGTAAATTCGTGTGAAGTTTCGTGTGAAGTTTTTTTAAAAAATACTGTTTTTACTTCAAAAATACTTGATTTTGATTCACAAAATATTGTGAATAGAAAACATAAAAAATCCCGATATATCGGCAGTAAAATTAAAAATCTGCTGTATATCGGGATTTGTCATTTGGCGCAGTGGGTGGGATTCGAACAATCCCACACAAACTCAAAATAGCCTTTAATCGTCGGTTGTGTTAAATTCCGTGTGAATTATATGCTCTAAAACATCATTAAAATAATCGTTGATTTTCTTATCTGCTGCTTTGCGCTCGGCACTGAAAGTGTGCTGATACACATTTTTCAGAGTGCTGTTTGTGGACCAGCCGCCTCGCTCCATAGCATACTTGTCAGGGATGCCGAGCATCAGCATGATTGAAGCGTTCAGGTGCCTGAGGTCGTGAAAGCTCATATGCTTGACTCCACACTTCTCCAGACGGCGCACAAATCGCATATAAAGCGCATGGTCCTTTATAGTGGTAAGATATTCCTGCTCCTTCGGAAGTGCCTCAACAAGCGACAGAATGTATTCAGGCAGCTCTATCTGACGAGTTGATTCAATCGTTTTAGTGCTGTCCTTCTCGATATGCTCATTGTCAGCATTGACTATGGTTCTTTCAACAGTGATAACACCGTCAACGATGTCAGACTTCTTCAAACCTCGGACTTCTGACATTCTGAGAGAGCACCACATGGCCAGCAAGCAGGGGAGCTCTATCTCAGTTTTATATACAGCTCGCCAGACTTCTTCGACTTCCGGAATATGCTTAATCTTCTTCGGGATCTTCGGCAGAGTGGTCCTGAGCCGCAGCTCCGGAGCATACACACCGAGCACTGCAGAGAGCAGGCCATGAGCATTATGTATTGACTTCGGGGACATGGTTAAGGCAAGTTTATTTATATAGGCTTGTACGTCCTGCTGAGTCAGATCACTGATATAGATATCACACAGGCCTGCAAGACTCGTTTTTCTGTATTTCCGATATCCTGAGATAGTTGTCGGTGATAGGATATTTTCTTTCAGACTAATGTACTCATCTATCGCTTCTCCGATAGTTCTTCCTCGCTCTTCCTTCCGCTTCTTGCCGGCGAGGTATTCACGACCCATGAGCTCAGCTTCGTTCTTGCCTGCCTTACCGGGGAGCTTCGACGTGAAGGATACTGTTTTTTTCAGTTCCTTGTCATAAACCTGCACTCGCCAGGAGCCAGACGGCAGCTGCTTAGCTTTTGCCATAGAATCACACTCCTTAATAGCCTACAGCTGAAACACCATACAATGCTTGTTCGTGTGTGTATCCTTCAAATTCGAGTTGCTCGATAAGCTTTTCTTTTGAAAATGCCATTAGATCTAAATATCCTTTGGCTGCTTTGGCAGCCTGCTGGTTCCAGTCAGCTCCACAGTTTGATGCACCAAAGACAGCATCCTCGTGTGAATATCCTTCAAATTCAAGCTGTTCAACAAGTTTCTGAGCTGAGAACGGCATAATCTCAAGATATCCCTTAGCTGCTCGGAGAGCGTTCTGCTTACTCAGCGGAATGCTCTCAGTGGTTGCTACAGGCTCAGCTGCTTCCTCGACGGAGCTGCTGGTGACAGAGCGAGTGGAGGGTGTTGTTTCTTCCTCATTGTTTAAGATCCCGTTCACAACGAACATCCAGAATCCTATAACCAAGACAACAAATATGATAACAGACAGGCAGCTTTCACCTTGCTTTTTACGGCAGAACGGACATATCTTTGCTTTCCTGTCTATTTCGGAACGGCAATATTTACAGATTTTTATTGCTTTAGGTGGCTGCTGCTGCATATTCATATAATCACTCCTCAATCTTATTTCTTAATAATTTTTCAATTATCTCATCCTTATGTGTGATGCTGTCTAACAATTTGCCGACAACTTCATCTTTGCGATCTATCATGCGTTCACGAAAGTCCAGATTAGCTTCCAGGCGGTCAACCTGCTTCTTGAGGTGAGAGATCCGGCGCTCGAAGTCTGCTTTCTGCTCTTCGTTCTTGTACAGCAGTATCTCAATCATCTTGTTCTTTTCCCTGATCAGATGCTTGACATCCTCCGAAGCAGTCTCACTTGTGGCATCTCCGTAGAGGTCCAGAAGGACGTCGGCCAGTGGTGCAATCGTGTCCCTGTACTTAAAATTATAAGTATCAGAGTTTTCGGAGAACACCTTCTTCAAGGTCGGCTCGCTCAGATAGTAGCCTTTGCTGCTGAGCATGTCCATGATTTTTGAATAGCTAAGCTCCTGCTCCTTTTTGACACGCTTGAGCCTTTCGATAGTTTGTTTTTTCATTGCTTCGATTTCCATTGTTATTACCTCCTTAATATACAAAAAATATCCACTTAATATACAAAAAGTTGCTTGAAAGTATACATACTACTCTGATATACTTAGTGCATAGAGGAACAGCAAAAGACGGAATTGCTGTTAGGTGTCAAATCTTACTATCATCTTACTACTACGTCATACTACTATCCGATCTACGACATCAGTGCTCATGTCGCTCCGTATCCTCTGCGGAGCGATAATTTTTTAAGGGATGGTGCGAAAAATGTCGAAGGAGGAAGTAATAAAAGAAATCATTGATTATCTGGTTCAGATTGGGATTGTTTCTTTAAAATAAGATACTTAGCAAATTCCTTAACTTGCTTCTCGTCGTCACCGGTTAATTGCTTAATAACTTCAGCTAAATCGTCCTGATTGGTTTTAATCGGGGCGGTTTTTTCTTTTTCAAAGCAAGTGAGATATTCAACCGGTGTATCTGTGACGGCTGCGATCTTTTCAAAAAAATCTATAGGTATCTTCGTCGTCTCGCCGGTAAGATACCTCTGAATTGATGATTTAGCAACTCCGATGAGCTCCTCAAGCTGTACAAGGGTGAAGTGCTTGGCCTTGATAGCTTCGTTTAATCTCTTGCGGCGCTCTATCATCAAATTATTTATCTCTTCCTCTAACTGCTTTTTTAGTTCTTCGTTTTTACTCATTGTGTTCACCTCCTGAACTTATTACTATTATAACAGGGATTTCCCGAAATTGCAATAATTTTCACAGAAAATTTAGAAAATTTCCCTAAAAAGGGTTGACAAATTAAAATAATCTGCTATAATGATAGTATATTCATTCCCTATTTAGGGAAAAGGAAGGAGGAATTAAATGTTTCAGCCGAACCTTTTAAAAGCGGCGATCGTAAGAGCTGGCTTTACTCAGGGCGAATTTGCACAGAAAATAGGAATTTCTCAGAACACCTTATATTCACGAATGTCAGGCGAAACGTCTTTCAGTATTGATGAGGTAGACAAGGCCAAGAGAATTCTGAGTATTGACAACTCTGAACTACTTGCTATTTTTTTTAACGACGATTCCCTAAATAGGGAAACAAACTAAAAGGAGTGATATCATGGCAACAGCAGAGAGCAAGGCTACAGAAAAAGATCATCAGCGCCTGAAGGACAATTTAGAGCTGATTCAGAAAAATTTTACAGTCGCCGAGCTTTCGGTTGTACTGGATATCTCAATTAACACGTGGACGAACAGAATGAAAGAACCCTGGAAGCGATTCAGTTATGACGATCTTCGGATGATAGCACATTATTGTCGGATAGACTTCATCAAGCTCGTCGACAGTGAGTTAAAAATCGGATAGGAGCAAAGAAAAATGATAGGAGCATTATTTGTATTTGTTTTGCTCGGTGTTGTATACATCGAAGCATATTGTTTAAGAGCACTGATAAGATTATTCAGAAGAAGGAGAACAAGACAATGACGAACAGAGATAAGGCCGCACAGATCCTCGCAGTGCTTGCAAGGATTCACAGGTCGATGGTCTTCACTGATGTTGAAGATATCGAATATGGTTGTTCCGAAAAGGAACTTGATTTCTACTACTTCTGGATAGTACAAGGAGGAAAATTCAATGGATATGAAACCCGATGAAATTGTAATGCGTTACCGACAGGCAAAAAACAAGGCTGAACAGCTTAAGATACTGGCAGATTTGAATGTGTGTTCAGTTGATGAAATTATCAATGTGATTTGCGAGCACAGCGAATATAAGCCGCAGTTCTTCAACAAGGCCAAGATCAAGCTGAAAGCTTTATCCGAGGAGCCTGAAAAGATACCTTATACAAAGCCTGAGATAATTCCGGAGCCGCCTAAGCCGGTGCCAGAACCTGCTAAGGAGCCGGAGAAGGAGAAAATACCGCCAGTAGTTAAGAGAGCGCTTGATTCTGGTTTTTAGTATCTCGCTGATGAGATAGACGCAAGGCTAAACAGAATTGAAGAACTTCAGGCAGAGATTGCTGAATTCGAGAAGGACATAGCTGCTCTGAGAGCGTGGGAGGAGGAGCATATATGACCGAATATGAAAAAAACAAGTATGCCGAGTATTCTAAGGAACTTGAACGCATCCGCAAGAAGCTGGCCGAAGCTGAGTACAACTATCAGAGCACCGGCTCCGCAAGCACTTACAGAACTATTCATAAGTATGAATCACTGGAGGATGTGTATATGCTCGCTCTGGGAGCTCTCAACGGTGACTGCAGGCGCTGCGGATCCACAGAGCGCAAAGTGAGAACACTTCTCGGTAAGTACAAAAACGACGACTTAACAGTTAAATCATCGGCTGTACGTGATGATCTGATAGACATCTGCCCCGAGGCAGCAGTAGGAGGTAATCATGGATAAAGTTCACGAACAGAAATATGAATTCTGCAGGCACGAACTTCTTGTTCTTGTTCAGGCAATTGATAAGCAGATTCTGAGGCTTGAATATGAAGTAGACGAAAACGAACAAGAAACAGTATACATAGTATGGCTCCAGAGCTACGGCGAGTACAGGAAGCCTATAAACGTCACAGCGGACAGCCTTGCTGCAATGGCAAGGGATGTTCTTAAATATATCTAAGGAGGAAATAATCATGAGTAATGAAATCATCGTAGTTAAGCAGCTCCCAGTAATTGTCGAGCAGCTCGCACAGGTCAAGGAGACCGTGATCCAGAGAGTACAGACAGCGACTTCGCTTGTCTGCACTGACGAGACAGTCAAAGAGGTCAAGAAGGCCAGAGCTGAGCTCAACAGCGAGTTCAAGCAGTGGGAGGAGAAGCGCAAGGAAGTCAAGACAGCAGTCATGACACCTTACGAGCAGTTCGAGGCCGTCTACAAGGACTGCGTATCAGATACCTACAAGAATGCCGATGCAGAGCTGAAAGCAAAGATAGAAGGAGTCGAGAAGGAGCTCAAGCAGAAGAAGGCCGACGAAGTGAAGGAATACTTCAACGAATATCTGGAGAGCGCCGGCATTGACTTTGTGACCTTCGAGCAGGCCAACATCAACGTTACACTATCAGCTACCATGAAGAGCCTGAAGGAGCAGGCCAAGAGCTACATTGATAAGATCAGCGACGATCTGGCACTTATTGATACTCAGGAGCATAAGGCTGAAATCATGGTCGAGTACAAGAAGACACTGAATGTCTCCGCAGCCATTACCGGAGTCAATGCAAGATTCAAGGCAATCGAAGACGAAAAGAGACGTATCGAAGAAGCCGAGGAGAGACGAGCTGCAGAAGAACAGCACATCGCAGAGATCACTTCCGCACTTCCTGAGCCTATCATGGAAGCAGTACCAGAGCCAATACCAGAAGTAAAAGCTTCTGCGGATGACCAGCTCTGCACACTCAGATTCGCTGTAACAGCAACAAAGGCAAAGCTCAAAGAGCTGAAAGCATTCTTAGATAATGGAGGATACAAGTATGAGTAATACACAGAAGCCACAGGGAGCCAAGCAGGAGCTGGCAGTTATATATGATATCGACGGTGAGCAGATAAAGCTCACACCTTCCATCGTTCAGAAGTACATCGTCGGAGACGGTAACGGACAGATCACTCTTCCCGAGTTTAAGTTCTTCACTGAGCTGTGCAAGGTCCGCAAGCTGAATCCATTCCTTAAGGAAGCATACTGCATCAAGTTCGGCAGCAATCCAGCTCAGATCGTAGTCGGCAAGGATGCAGTTCTGAAACGTGCGGTTCTGAATCCGAACTTTGACGGTATCGAAAGTGGTGTTATTGTACAGGTTGCTGAAACAGGCGAGATTATAGAGCGCAAAGGAACATTCTACATCAAGAGCGAAGAAAGGCTTGTAGGTGGCTGGGCGAAGGTATACCGCAAGGACTGGTCACATCCTACATATTGCAGCGTATCCTTTGACGAGGTTGCACAGCGCAAAGGCGGCGGTGCTCTGAACATGAACTGGTCAACCAAGGGCGGCACAATGGTCGAGAAGGTCGCAAAGGTCAGAGCGCTGCGTGAGACATTTGTCGAAGATCTCGGCGGCATGTATGAAGCTGACGAGCTGCCAACAAATCCAACAAGAATGAATGAAGATTTTCCTGTGGAGCCGGAGATCATCCCACAGGAAGAACCTGAGATAGTCTCACAGCCAGAGCCTGAGAATGAACCGATAGACGTATCGTTCGATGAATTATAATATCATAGCCACAGGATCCGACGGAAATGCCGTAGTCATTAACGACTACATGCTGATTGACTGCGGTGTTTCCTTCAAGGCCCTGACAGACGTGAAGAAGCAGCTGAAAATAGTTCTTCTGACACATATTCATTCAGATCACTTCAACCCGGCAACAATCCGCAGGCTTGCAATGGAACGGCCTACGCTCCGCTTTGCTTGCTGCGACTGGCTCCTGCCGGTGCTGATCGGCTGCGGAGTACAGAAGAAAAACATTGACCTGCTGAAAGTCGGAAAGATATACAACTACGGAGCTTTTAAAATATCTCCTGTGAAGCTGTATCACGACGTTGACAACTGCGGCTGGCGAATCTTCGTCGGATCCGAGAAGGCTATATACATCACCGATACAACAACGGTGCAGGGCATAACAGCCAAGGACTACGATTTGTACCTGATAGAAGCAAACTACAGCGAGCCTGAGATTCAGGAGCGCATCAAGGCAAAAGAAGTCCTTGGACAGTACATATACGAATACAGGGTGCTCAGAACGCATCTGAGCAAAGAAGAATGTGATCAATGGCTGCTTGAAAACATAGGCGAGAACAGCGAATACGTCTATATTCATCAGCATAAGGAGGATACTAATGTATAGTAAAATGCAGGATGGAAGCTTCGTAATTGCAGGCTTCGTGGCACAGGATTCAGAAATGAAGACATCACAGAACGGTAAGACATATACCAGGTGGAGTGTGAAGGTCGGCACCAAGCCGGCACAGAACCAGAACGAGCGTGGAGAAGCAATCTGGACTAACTGCATCGCCTGGCACGATCTGGCGAGATACGCAGCCAACATCAAGAAGGGCGACACAGTAATGTGCATCGGCAAGATCGAGATAAGCGACTACAACGGCAAGACATACAAGACGCTGAACTGCGAATACATCAACATCATGGGTAAGGGCGCAGCTGCTCCTGCTCCGTCACAGGAACCTGCCACAGCTAACACCGAGAACATGGCATACAGCAATCTCAGCGACTTCGAGGAGATTCTCAGCGACGGAGATGTACCTTTCTAATCTTTCAGGAAAAAATAACTGAAAGAAGGTGATAGTATTTATACATTAACACACGAGCAGGCTCAGGCTTGCTACAGCAGGGAAGGACAAAAAGCCAAGGCAGATGCAATAATAGATATCCTCAAAGACATTGCATACAGCAGCGGCACACAGGAAGCGCTGACAGAGAACCTGACAGCGCTCCGGAACGCTGCGAAGCAATCAGGACAGCTCGAACTTTTTACAAGGTGCCTTGATGCAGCTAAGGACGGCGGCATTGATCCTGAAGACATGAACGGCCTTGAATGGCGGTATCATTACAACTTGACGGACTTCACCGACACGGAGGAGCCGTATAAGGAAGTATTCGACCAGCCGACAGCGTTCCTGAGACAGCGAGCTCTGGAACGCATAAGCATAGAAGCAGCACGATGCGGATGCAGAGCATTCAAGAAGATGTACAAGGCTTACGAGAACGGCCTGAGACGAGTTAACGAAAGTTCTATGACGCTGCTGAATCCTTCGGACTTCCCAGGACAGCCGATCGAGCTGGAATGTGGCGAATGGCACTGCGACAGCTCAGGAGTCTCAAAGGTAACAAGAGAGCGTGATGAATTCGCCTGCTTGCATCCTATCATGCCGGTGGAACGCTTAGTGAACATCGACACCGGTGAGGAGAAACTCAAGATAGCATTCTCAAAGGGTAAGTATTGGCGTGAGTTCATAGCTTCCAAGCTTGAACTGTTCGATGCGTCGAAGGTAATCAAATATGCTGCGCTGGGCGTTTCCGTAACGTCGAAGTCAGCAAAGCTGCTGTCCGAATATTTGTGCGACATCGAGACACTGAATCCTGATCTTATAGAGGAAACGGAGTCGGTCGGAAGACTCGGTTACATCGGCGACGGATCTCAGTTCTCGCCTTACGTTGATGATCTTATCTTCGACGGAGACGCAAATTATCGCAATATTTACAGCGCTATTTCTGAGAGTGGTGATTATACTACCTGGCTCACAGAGGCGCTGAAATGCCGCAGGGATTCGCTCACAGCGCACATCATGTTAGCTGCTGCGTTTGCAAGTCCGATGCTTAACAAGCTCGGCTGCCTTCCGTTCTTTGTGCATCTCTGGGGAGTGGAATCAGGAACAGGTAAAACCGTCGCTCTGATGCTTGCAGCAAGCGTGTGGGGCAATCCAGACGTAGGACAATACATTCAGACTTTCAACAGCACACAGGTCTCCTGCGAGCGTACAGCGGCCTTCCTGAACAACATACCGCTTTGCATTGACGAGCTGCAGCTCAGCAAGGATTCACACGGACACAGCAAGTTTGACGTTTATCAGCTGGCGCAGGGAGTAGGCCGAGGCCGAGGCAACAGAGCAGGCGGCATAGATACAGTACCAACATGGAGCTTATGCATTCTCACAACAGGAGAATCACCAATCGTTCAAGCGTCGGCAGGAGCTGGCGCAGTCAACAGAGTTATAGATATCGAGTGCAGAGCTTCCGAGAGCGTGATCAAAGACGGCTTCACAACGTCAGCGATCATCAAACAGAACTACGGCTTCGCAGGCAGACAGTTCATTGAAGCACTGACTGATGATGTAATAGAGCAGGCAGCAGTCAGATACAGAGAGCTGTTCAAGAAGCTGTCAAGCGGTGACTCGACCGAGAAGCAGGCAATGGCAGCAGCAATGCTCCTGGTAGCTGACGAGCTGGCAGACAAGTTTATTTTCAAGACAGGACAGGTCCTGACGGTCGATGATATAACAGGCTTCCTGAAGGACAAGTCCGAAGTATCAGCAGGACAGAGAGCTTACAATTTTCTGTGTGACTGGGTAGCAATCAACGGCAGTCGCTTCCAGACATCGGACAATCTCGGCGAGTTCTGGGGTAAGGTTGACGAGGATAACAACAAGGCTTATATAATATCAACTGTATTCCGCAAGGCTCTGTTGGATAACGGATTCGACGAAAGAGCAGTCACATCGTGGCTCAGAGCTAACTACCTGATAGAGCCGGACAAGAACGGCAAGAGTTCAAAGTACACTTCCGTCGATGGTCACTACGCAAGATATGTGATAATGCATCTATCGGTTTCGGATGAAGAAATCAGCTTAAGTGATAACGATTTACTCTGAGTTGCACAGTTTTCTTGCACCTAAGGTGCAACTCAGAAAAGGCGCTATATAGCGGAATAAACGATATATTTTTATGAGTTGCACCTTTCCCCCACATATACACAAAAATATAGAACGAATATATAACATTGCAGTATAGTAAAACGCTGACGAGAAGTTGTGCGAAATAGGTGCAACTGTGCAACTAACGCAAATAAACGGCTGTAAATAGCCAAGTATTCAATTGCACATATAGGTGCAATGACGTGCAAAACGTGCAATAAAGGAGGTAAAACATGATATACAGAGCATCACACTATGTATGCGACGATACAGTAGCAATTATGGCTTTTTCAGATATCGGAGAAGCAGAGTGCAGCGTATCAATTAACCTTTCAGACTACGGCATATGGCCGGAGAACAACGAACACATCTACATACCAGCGTACAAGATAGAGCCATACAGCAAGGAAATATTTAATCAGATCATCAGCGATCTCGTCGAGGAGATAAAGCAGGAGGTCTACATCGGATACAATGACAGCTGTAAATGCTTATATGTCAAGCTGAAAGAAAACTGGCGAGATCTGTGCGAGGGCGATGATATATGAAGCTCCGTGAATACCAGGCCGAGCTCATCGGCAGGATCCGACTATCAATCATGCACGGCCACAAGTCAATTGTATCCGTGCTCGGCTGCGGTGGCGGTAAATCTGTCATACAGGCAGAAATAGCACACTCAGCGACGGACAAGGGAAACCGTGTGCTCTTCCTGGTACACCGCAAAGAGCTGTGTGAGCAGATAACCAACACCTTCACAGCTCAGGGCGTGGACATGGACCGCTGCAGCGTGAGCATGGTGCAGACAGTGAGCAGGCACATAGACAAGCTACCGGAGCCGCAGATCATCATTACAGACGAGGCACATCACAGCACAGCGAACAGCTACAAGAAAATCTATGAAGCATTTCCTGACGCTCTGAAGCTCGGCTTCACAGCAACACCGTGCCGGCTCAATGCTGGCGGTCTCGGAGAAGTATACGAGGACCTGATAACTTCGGTATCAACACAGTGGCTTATAGAAAATCATTATCTCTCGCCATACAAGTACTACAGCGTGAAACTGGCCGATACATCAGGCCTACACATCAAGGCAGGCGACTACAAGGCCGACGAGGTAGCGGAGCTGATGCAGAACAGTGAGATATACGGTGAGACCGTAAAGCAGTGGGAGAAGTTGGCAAGGAACAAGAAAACCATTGCATACTGTGCCAGCGTCGAAGCAGCTGAGGAGACAGCAGAGCAGTTCAGACAGGCAGGATATTCGGCAGCGTCACTCAGTGGAAACGCTGCCAAAGAGCAGCGAGCTCAGGTAATGCAGGACTTCCGAGACAGTAAGATTATGATACTTACTAACTGTGAGTTGTTCGGTGAGGGCTTAGACGTTCCTGACTGTGAATGCACGGTTCTGCTCAGACCGACGCAGAGCCTGACGTTATACATACAGCAGAGCATGAGGTCAATGCGATACATGCCAGGAAAGACAGCGATAATTATAGATCACGTCGGCAACTGCTACCTGCACGGCCTACCAGACGACAACAGGGAATGGACGCTGGAGCCGAAGGCGAAGCAGCAGAACATGGTCAAGATCAGAGAGTGCCCGATGTGCTTCTCGGTTTATCCTCCGACAAAGCAGAAATGTCCGTACTGCGGATATGCTGCGGTGAAGGAGATACAGCGGAAGGAAAAGAAAACAGTCGAGATAGATCTGGTCGAGATGCAGCGTCAGGAAGAAATCAAGAACACCAAGTACACAGACCTGACAGCAGAGTCCTGGTCAGATGTCGAGCGGATCCGGAAGGCACGAGGCTATAAGATTCAGTGGGCTGTACGTTTTGCGGTGCTGCATGAGATACCAGTACCACATAAGTACGACAACATGAGGAGGATAATAGGAATATGAACGATAAACCTACACGCTGCATTGATCCGGTGATGAAGTTCTGCCAGGAATGCCGCTGGGGCTGGGTGCATTATCCTGAATGGGTAGAAACATCTGAGGACCTGGCCGACTGTACATTTGAATCCGGCTGCACTCTTGGATATGATCAAGGCCGACCGGAAGACGAACCAACAGAGGAAGAACTAAAAGAATTTGAGAGGTGGTGCCAGCATGACCGAGCATGACATCCAGAACGAAATCCGCCTGAAACTCTCAGAGCTCGGATACTACACAGAGCGTATCAACGTCGGAGCAGGATACCTGATACCGAAGAAGCTCATGGACAAGCTGAAACGTGCAGCTCCGTCAGATCTCAGGGCGCAGCTCGACAAGATACCATACTTCACGACAGGAGCAGCCAAGGGCCGCAGCGATCTCTCGGCTATTAAGGACGGACAGATAACATTCATCGAGGTAAAGACTGAGATCGGTGTCGCAAGCGATGAACAGTTAAACTTCATAGATCAGATGCAGAGCCGGTACGGTTGCAGAGCCGGCATAGCAAGGAGTGTGGAAGATGCAGTCAGAATTGTTACAGAGGATTGAACGTGCAGCAGCTGCGAACAAGCCTGCTCCGAAGGACCTGCGGCCGCCTGAATCAATGCTGTACTATATGCTGCTCGGCATATACGCAGCATACCAGGCCGGCAGGCTCACGAAAGAGCAGGGGCATGACAAGAAGACGGAAGTATATGCAGTATACAACAGATTATCGCTTGAATACACACAGTTCACGGAGCTGTGTGCGGAATACCAGAAGCGGATCCGTGACGGTTACTCCGTCGGCGGTATTGAAGTAATTCCGAAGGAGGATTCTAATGTTTGATTTTAAAGACATGGCTTTGAAAGCTATTCATGATATCGGCGGTTGTGATGCTGTCGATGAATGGTTCAGAGGGTACGATGCAGGTGTTAACGCTGCTATCGCAGCAGTGAAAGAACTTGCCAGGGAAGATGCTCGAATTGAGTTCATAGCAAAGCACTACGGCTTTACTTCTCAGGCAAACATGCTGACTGAAGAAGCAGCAGAGTTTACGGTGGCGCTTAACAAGCTCCGCAGAGGTAACACCGATGCATACAAAAATATCAAAGAAGAGGTTGCTGACGTTCTCGTTATTGCTTTGCAGCTCAGGGTACTTCTGGAAGCCGAAAAGATTGACGAAATAATGAATGAAAAAATCGAACGTCAGTTAATACGCATGAAGGAGGAGAACGAAAATGACAGTGAGAACACCGGAAAATCTCTGTGTAATTTGTGGAAGCACAATTCCTGAGGGCAGACAGCACTGCCCGATGTGCGGAACATCAGAGGGCGACTGCTTCGAGAAGGCAATGAGCAGGCCAGTACCTGATCAGCCTGAATTCAAGGTAAACGATGCTGTAGATCAGGCATTCAGGCAGGGATATACAGCAGGATTCAATGAAGGAATGCAGCATGCATGTATTATTAAGTCCGACAACGAGCGTCTGAAAAGAGAGAATGCATTCCTCAGAGGCCAGCTCGAAGCCAGAGCGAGAATAGATGATATGGACGGTGAGTACGAATGAATATAAAAAAAGCATTGCAGGAAATTTGCGTTAAGCAGATCCCGAAGGAAATAAACGGCGTGAGAACAAAATTTGTTATATCGGAAGAACCATCAATATTTCCGTTTGAAGATACAGAACTCCACATGGAAATAGCACCAGTAGACATAAAAAGAAAAAATATTGCTGCACACCTGAAATATGATCCTCTGCACTATAGGCATTACAAGAATTATGACTTTTTTCCTGATTCTCCAAGATATAAAATGTTAGAAAAAGACATTGAGCAGTTACTTCTGCTTTATATTCGTAATATAATAGCATACTTTGAAGGCGATGTTGTGCAGGTAATCAAGTACGACTTGAAAGATATTGCTGAGTTAATAGAGGAGCGTGAACAGAATGACAATTGATGAAGCAATCCGTCACTGTGAGGAAGTGGCTGAGAACTACAGATGCGAGAGAGACGATGCCGCCGACATAAACGAAGTTGGAACTGCATCACACTTTCAGCAGTGTGCAGATGATCATGAGCAGCTCGCTGCATGGCTTACCGAACTGAAAGAAGCTAAAAAGTTCATCAGGAAATTACAGAATGAGCTGCTAAAAGGTACAAGCTTCTATTCAACATCTTTTTATGAAGAGAACAAGAAGCTGATTGACAAGCTTACGGAAGGAGTTGAATACCTTGACGATTGAAGCATTAGAACGAGGCCAGAAACTGCTTAAAAACATTGAGGACTACGAAGAAAAGATAGATTGCGTTGAACACGGAGCAATCTCCGTGCATTGGGACGGTAAAGTGGTATGGCTTGAAGAAGACATATTCAGAGAAATCATATTAGCACAGCTTAAAAAAGACTTGAATTTCCTGAAAGAGAGGTTTGAACAGTTATGATTATCAACAACAGAGAACTCAGCGAGCCTGAGGTAAAGG
>Ga0326512_10002052_pt1 | contig 15041 bp, 14 predicted proteins | sample 1_2617_0518_D_FD_203652 | JGI IMG/M metagenome (GOLD analysis project Ga0326512, IMG submission 203652) | Bovine rumen microbial communities from UC Davis, California, United States - 1_2617_0518 | ecosystem: Host-associated > Mammals > Digestive system > Stomach > Rumen | place: USA... | reverse complement strand
AATCGGTTTATATATGCAGAACAAGAAAACGACATCTGACCCAAAATAAAAGCCCGCCCAACTGACCGCCCATACAATACACCTCTTTTTATTTTGCGGTGCATCCAGATTGGATTAAAACTATCTGATTTGGATGCACTCGATGAAGGGTTCGTACTGGACATGATGACCGAGGCGGGCAACGATGGATATAAGGATTATAAACAATTAGCAACGCAAGAAGATTTCGAGAGGTTCGCACATGGCGGCTAATAGGATAAAAGGTATTACCATAGAGATAGACGGTAATACCAGTAAACTACAGGATTCGCTAAAGGATGTCGATAAGCAATTAAAAACGACACAATCGAACCTGAGAGATATTAATAAATTACTAAAACTAGACCCGAAGAACACCGAACTCGTTGCCCAAAAGCAGAAGAACCTTAAAGAGGCAATCGACCTGACTAAAAAGCGTCTTGACGCACTTAAGAACGCCCAAACTGAAGCACTGTCACCCGAACAGTATGACGCACTGCAACGGGAAATAATCGAGACAGAAACAAACCTTAAAAGTCTTGAAACCGAGTACGACAACCTTAACACAGCATCAGACAATGCGCTGAAAAGTGCGGGCGAAGCGATCCAGAACGCCGGTACGAAAGTCACGCAAGCGGGGCAGAAGGTCACAAAAGTAGGTGATTCAATCGGTTCAGCCGGTAAGAAAATCGCACCTGTTTCGGCGGCTGTTGCGGGTATCGGTGTTGCGGCGGTTAACTCTGCTAAAGAGTTAGATGAAGGATACGACACCATCATCACCAAGACCGGCGCAACCGGGAAAGCGGCTGAAGCATTACAGGATCAGATGGATAATGTTTTCACATCTGTTCCGACAACCGCCGCTGAAGCGGGAACGGCAATCGGTGATGTTACAACCCGCTTTGGTTTGTCGGGTGATAAACTTGGTGAAGTATCAAAAACATTCATTAAGTTTGCCGACATAACCGGCACTGATGTCAGTTCAGCAATAAGCAACACCGACAGCATTATGGAAAAATTCGGTGTTGATACTGATCAGGTTGACAGTGTACTTGGTATCATGACGGCAACCGGGCAAAAGACCGGCGTGTCAATGGATACTCTTTATGGGTCGTTATCGAAGAACGGTAGCACCTTAAAAGAGATGGGTTTGACCCTTGGGCAATCTGTCACCCTGTTGGGAAACCTTGAAGCAAACGGTGTTGACACTTCAACCGCAATGACAGCACTGTCAAAAGCAAATCAGGCGGCGGTTAAACAGGGTAAAAGCCTCGACACCGTTTTAAAAGACGGTATCACCTCGATCAAGAACGCAAAAACAGAAACAGAAGCACTGCAAATAGCGACAAACCTGTTCGGCAAAAAGGGCGCAACCGAAATGACACAGGCGATCCGTGAGGGTCGCTTTTCCATTGATGATTTAAACACATCAATGGACACGTACGCCACAACGGTTCAAGATACCTACGAGGAAACACTTGACCCGTGGGATAAGATGACAGTTTCCATGAACAGCCTAAAACAGGCGGGGGCAGAACTGGCATCAACACTGTTCGACACGCTGAAACCTGTTATTGACCAAATTGTCGAGGCGGTTAAGGGGTTTACAACATGGTTTAACAGCCTGAGTGACGGACAAAAACAACTGATAATCAAAATCGGTTTGATTGTTGCCGCCGCCGCACCGTTATTGATCATGCTAGGCAGTGTTATCAGTTCCATTGGTGGCATGATTTCGGTTGGGGGAAAACTGATAACAGGTTTCGGAAAAGTCACTACCGCTATTTCGGCGGCGGGTGGTTTGATACCCGCTATCACTTCATTAGGAACAGCAATAGCACCGTTCTTAATCGGTGGCGCAATTATCGCCGGTGTTATAGCGGCAATAGTCCTGATTGTTAAGAACTGGGACACCATCAAGAAGGGACTTGCAAACCTTTGGAAGGGAATACAAGCATTTGCCGGGAATGTGGTAAAGGGTGTAAAAGACCTTGGCGGAAAAATCGCCGAAGGTATCGGAAACATAAAAACCGCAATCGGTACGAAAATGAACGAGATCAAAACCGTGTTTGGGAACATCTGGGGCAACATAAAAACCACGTTTTCGCAGACATGGCAGAACATCAAAACCAATGTTCAGACCAACATACAGAACTTGGTCACTTCGTTCAGTAACTTAAAAACCAAAGTTGCAAACATATTCGGAAACATCCTGAGTGCGATTACATCACCTTTCAGAAAAGCATGGTCGGCAATCACCGAGTTTGTGGGAAAGATTAAGAATGCATTCAACTTTAAACTTGAGTTGCCAAAAATCAAACTTCCGCATATCAGCGTCAAATGGAACAAGGTAGGGGACTTTTTGAAGATTCCCACATTGTCGGTTAAATGGTATAAGAAAGCATATGACAACCCGATGATTTTCAACAGACCGACAGTATTGCAGACACCGTATGGTGCAAAGGGGTTCGGTGACGGTAGCGGCGGCGAAATGGTCTACGGTCGAAACAACCTGATGCGTGATATACGGGCGGCGGTTAGTGATACCGGCGATATAACAATCAATGTCTATGGTGCTGAAGGTCAGAACGTGAACCAGTTAGCGGACGCAGTTTCAAGACGATTGACAGCACTTCAGAAACAGAGGCAAGCGGCGTATGTCTAGGAATTATATAAATTATGACGGGACAGACCTTCGGGATTATGGTTTATACATTTCCGGGAGTAACGTATTCAATGCGCCTGAGAGAGCATACAACGAAATTACCATACCGGGCAGAAATGGAACTCTGTTAGGGTCTGAAAAGCGACTTGAAAATATCCCGGTCGTTTATCCGTCATTCATTTATAAAGATTTTAAAGTGAATAGTGCGGGTCTGCGGTCGTTCCTTCTGTCCAGAATAGGATACAAAAGGTTAATGGATACATACCACCCGTCAGAGTTCAGACTTGGATTCTATGCGGGTGGACTCGATGCGGAGATGACCTCTAAATTAGATGCGGGACAGTTCGATCTAACATTCAACTGCAAACCGCAAAGGTATCTGATAAGCGGCGAAACACCGATTACGTTGACGGCATCAGGCACAATAAACAACCCGACATTATTCGATGCACAGCCGCTAATCAGGGTATACGGTACAGGCTCAATCACCGTTAACGGTGTTACCATCACGATTTCTGAAGCGGACGGGTATACTGACATCGATTGTGAAATCATGGAGGCGTACAAAGGGAACGTATTGAAAAACTATGCAGTTTCCCTTGATTCAACTGATTTCCCTGTACTATCTGCCGGTGACAATGCTATCTCGATGAGCGGCGTAACATCCGCAATCATAACACCTAGGTGGTGGACTTTATGATACCTATTTTATTTGACCATTCAGAAACCGCTTTTACTTCAAACGGTATATGTAGATTAGTCGATTGTATTCGCTGTGAAGTAACCGAGGAACGAAACGGGGTTTATGAATGTGAATTTGAGTATCCTGTTACGGGCAGACATTATGACGAAATCACAATCGACAGGATTATATACGTTACGCATGACGATTCTAAGCAACCCGAACCGTTCGATATATACAAGCGATCAGCACCGATAAACGGAATCGTCACGTTCAACGCCCACCACATTTCATACCGTTTAGGCAATATCCTACTTGACCCGTTTACGGCTACTTCGTGCGTGACGGCATTAGCGCAGTTTAATAATTACTCGATGACGGAAAACCCTTTTACATTCCACACGGACAAGGATGTGGTGTCGGAATTTTCCGTCACCATACCCGTGAGCATAAAGAAAATGCTAGGTGGTACGGAAGGGTCTATCCTTGATGTATACGGTACGGGTGAATATGAGTTTCGGAAATTCCGTGTTGATTTCTGGTTACATCGTGGACAGGACAAGGGCGTAGTTATCAGATATGCCGATTCCTTGAGCGACTTAACCCACGAACTTGATTATTCGTCATCGTACAATACGGTTGTTCCCTATTGGGCGAACATGGATAAAACCGAAATCGTGACATTGCCCGAAAAATATGTATTCAGCAATGTTGCACCGACCATTTCCAACAACTGGACGGAGGACGGCACACCGATCACAGACGATTCCGGGAACATCATAGAGTTCATGACAACCGATGGAAAAGCCGTACCGCTTGACCTGTCGGATGCATGGGAAGAACCGCCAACAGAGGAACAGTTAAGGGCAAAAGGACTCGATTACCTCAATAATTCACGGGCGTGGATTCCTTCCGAAAACCTTCGTGTTGATTTCGTTGCATTGTGGCAAACAGAGGATTATGCCAATGTTGCGCCATTGCAGACGGTCAACCTGTGCGATACGGTAACGGTGCTTTATCCAGAATTAGGAGTAAATACCAAGGTCAAAGTCATCAAGACCGTATACAACGCATTACTCGACAGATACAGTGAAATCGAACTTGGTGATCCCGTTTCTTCATTTGCTGATACCGTGACCGCACAGGCATCGGCAGAGGTAAAAGAATCACCTTCTTTCTTGTCATCCATTGCCGGTGAGGTAATGAGGGCAACTGATAAGATAACCGGCATGAACGGGGGTTATGTTGTCATTGATTCTGATTCTGCGGGACATCCGTATCAGATCCTGATAATGGATTACCCTGATAAAGCATCTGCTGTTAACGTGATGCGCATAAATAATGCGGGCATCGGTTTTTCAACAAACGGGTATAACGGTCCTTTTACATCCGCATGGACACTTGACGGGCGTTTTGTTGCGGACTTCATCACGGCGGGAACGCTGAACGCTAATTTGATTCGCACGGGCATCATACAGGGTCAGACAGGCGGCAATTTCTGGAATCTCGACTCAGGTGAATTTTATACCGCAACCGATGACAGAGGCGTAAATATAAAAAATGGTCGTGTGTTCTTCTACGATCCGAATGACCCCGATTTCAATGGATACCTGACAACAGGTCAAATGTCCGTGCGTAATGAACTGGACGATATGACCGCAGACCCGGTAACAATGGTCGGGATGTTTTCAACATCTGAATGGCTAGAGTTCGGAACAGTTGACACGATGGGCAACACGCACAAAGGTGTTAGCCTTTACACGGGGGAAACAAGCCTAACAGATGTCCCATCAGGAACATTATACACTGGTAGCGTTCATGCAAATACCAAGGGTTCGAATGTTGAAGCACAGTATTATGTTCTGTCCCGTGGACAGATAAAAACAACAGAAAGAACAGGCGGCGGCACGGAGAGCCTTAATATTTCTCGAAGTTCGCAAGTTTACGGCTTGTGGTCGAGTGGTTACTATGTCGGAACACGGTTAAATGTCGTTGATGATACAAATCCGGGTGATGGAAATATAAGGTGTAAGACCCTTACTCAGACATCGGACGAACGGTTAAAAAATATCATTGATTGGGATGACCGTTACTTTGACGCACTGGAAGACATTGAACCCGTTTTGTATAAGTGGGTGAACGGTGATAGCGGAATACACGCCGGTTTCATTGCTCAACAGGTAAAACAGGCACTTGAAAAACACGGTTTAGATCCTTCTGGAATCGTTGGTGATGGTGAATATTTAACACTGCATTACGATTCTATTTTCACGTTGTTATTAAAACGACAGCAGAAGAAAATCGAGGATATGGAAAAACGCCTTGAGAGGTTAGAAAAATTATGCGTATAGCAGACCTTCCAGAGTCGACAACATACGATGACGGATATATACCGTTAGACCTTGACGGAGCAACATACAAAACACAGGTTGAAAACATTACGCCAAACATAGCGAACAATGTTTCAACCACCTCTGCGGGTTATGTATGGGCGGCAAGACAGGGCAAATTGCTGAAGGACAGGATTGATGAAAACACCCAAGGCATTGCAGAATCAAACGGCGTTGTAACAACAGGAATTATAGTGGAAAATGACCCGTGGACACTGTACCAATCACGGAACAACAATACTGATACACTGTACTATCCACGAAACGCCAAAGAGATCCTGATTACGGTTGAAGCACTTTCTTACAACAACTTTATTTTTAATGCGGTTTATGTTCCCGGTGCATTCTCAGGAACTGTTAATTTGCAAGTGGCGGGTTGGTCATCAACAACATATGGCAGTTCATGGTATTACATCCCTGTAAATTCAATTACCAGAGCAATCGGAAGTGTTGGCGGTAGTCATTCAGATGACAGCATTAAAACAAAGGTGTATTACAGATGATCATTTCTGATTTACCAGAAAAAACAAACATTGATAGTTCGTATTATCTGCCGTTGGACATTAGCGGGGACGCTAAAAAGATAAGTGCAGACAAGGTTCTTCCGCATATCGCTAATAACCTCACAACTACCAATGTTCAATATGCATTGGATGCGTCACAGGGCAAGGTTTTAAACGACCTGATTCTTGCAAATGCCGCAACCCTTGACACAATGCAAGCATCTATTGATGTTGGTTTCATTTTCAAGGCGCAACCGTGGCAATTATACAGGACACGGACAACTAATAATGGATACCTTGCATATCCTTCAGATGCTAATGAGGTTATGGTCTGTACGTGGGACAACACTAATTTAACCGTGTTTAGTTCGCTTTTTATTCCGGGCGAACAAACAGCATCATTCAACCTTCTTTTGGGCGGTTATTATCAGTTGCAAAGTTCAAACCGTAATAATGCGTATGTTTATATTACAGTTGACCCGGCAAATAACAGGGTATCCAATATAACGGGTTCTATTAACTTTAATACAAGTTCATACGATACGGATATAACGACAAATAGCGATTGGACAACGCAAATTTGGTATAGATAGATGGAAATAAACGCACTACCAGAAATTACAACCGAAACAACTGGATACGTGATAGCGGACAACGGGACAACCTACAAGGTCAGCACCGATGTTATAAAGGGTGAAGTTGAAAACAACCTATCAACTACAACACCCGGCGCACAACTGGACGCAAGACAGGGTAGATTGCTAGGTATGTCTGAAACAGAGAACGAGTCAAAACTGATTGCAATCAATGCCGTTATTGATTCTGAACTTGCCGAAAACAGATCGATGCAACGTATGAGGCTACCGGGTGAAGACACCGAGAACGTGATACCGGCGAACGCATCCGATATGTTGGTAATGATCGGATACAGTTACACGAACGCATTCGGAAGTTATACAGATGTATACCCACGTTTGTACAATCCGCAGTTAGGTCAGCGGGTTATGTGTGTTGGCGGCAATTATGACGGCTCATATGGTGTCAGATTAATAGTCAACGCCAACCCCGGGGGTTTAAATTCGATCAACGTAGCGTATCACGGACGAACAGCAACACGGGATACAAACGCACTTGATTATTTCAGAATATATAAAGAACAGTAAACCTTTGCACATGAGGAAAAAAACATGGACACAATTGTAACACCCGTCACTGTCATTACGTTAGACAGTACAAGAATCGTACACAGCATAAAAGCGGATTTAGTCGCTAGGTACTTCCCGCCTGTTGTCCGTCTGGTACAGTATGATATGAGTCTGCCGGTTATCGCCGTTTCACTCATGCAGAACGGACAGACTTATACTTTACCAAGCGGAGCGGCGGCGAATATCAGGGTACATAAACCCGATGCAACATACGTTTATAATCCCGCACTTGGTTGCGACTCTACCAGAAACATAGTTTATTTTGAAGTCACACAGGCAATGGCGGCGGCAAACGGTGACGGACTTGCAATCGTTGAAATTGTTGTTGATGGTGACATTGCGGGAACATCATTAATCACTTTGCATTTCGAGGAAAACCCTGTTCCTGAGGATGCAATCGAATCATCCGATGAATGGGAAACCATTTATGAGTTAGGCGAAAGAATCATCGCATCAACTGTGACCCCCGTATCAACAGCGGCGGGCATGACCGACCATAATGTCGTTTACCTGTACACCGGCACTGAGTCGGGGTGGAATCAGGGACATATGTATTACTACAACGGCACTGCGTGGGTTGATGCCGGTATCGCTGTTACTGATAAGACCTTAACCGTTGAGGGACTTGCGGCAGACGCAAAAAAAACAGGTGAAGAAATAGCGGATTTAAAGGACGGTTTAAAATACAACGGAATCGGGGAAAATATTACTAAAACACCGTTTATTATTACCGCTAATGGGAAGTGGGCGAAAAGTTCGGATCAATACGCAGGGATTTGGGAGTGCCAACCCGGAGATTTATTAGCAATCGAAGCGAATGCCAGTTATGGAACAGTAATGGCATTTCTGACAGATATTTCAAATATGCAAACTGGAAATATTCCGCAGTTTGCTACAGGATATAGCAATCGAATCAGTTTGGTGAATAATACCTATGTTTTTTATAAAGTCCCAGATGATTGCAAGTATTTATGGATATACCTTTTCGATGGCACAAAAAGTGTAGTTCCAAATTATCTATACTTTAATGGCGAGAATTTCTTAAACGACCTGTCATATCGTATAAATAATAAAGTAAAAGTAACAAATCAGTACCTTCCGGCAGATATTTTTAGGATTGGATGTTTTCTTTCAACTGGGGCATTTGATAAAAACGAAACCAGATTCATGAGTGTACCATATCCGATTTATACAAACGTAGATTTGTACATTCACACTCAAGAAGGCGTTTATGTATACGTAATGATTCTCAATGATGACCTGACAATATATAAAGAATGGATGGCATTAGACCATAAATCAACGATACATATACCAAAGAATAAGAGATTTGTTATAGGTTTCCGTGATGTTTCAGATATTGTGGAAGTTGTTGAAAATATGGTTATAACAACTTCTCAGGACGATTACAACCTTACAAGCCAAAATACGAATTATTTCATTTCGTCTGGAAAGTTTTTAACCTATGGAGAGGATTTGTCAAAACTTATTAAAGTATCATCTGGCGATAAAATTTATATTAAAACAAGTAAAACAATCTTTCTATATTTGTTGGGAGATGATACGTTAAATTATAAAGAAACAGCAACAATACTCAACGAACAACCCAACGTGACCATTGGACAAAAAGAGATAACTATCCCGAATGATTGCAAATATGTTTTGATTGATAACGCAAGCAAAGGGTTGTGCAGTGCAATACTAAACAATATCTATGATTGTTACAATCACAGATACATCACTACTTTTGATGAGGGGTTTATTGTACGCAGAGAAGATATTTCCGCTGGAGATTTAAGAGAAATTCCTACATCGTCAAGTGATTACCTTGCGACAAAAGTAAAACTGTCATCCGGTGGAGATAGTAAAAGATTTTCCAAAAGAGTGCTTGCGGTAAACCATGACGATCTTACGAAGAGCGATTACGGGTATGTCAGAAAAATATACAACAAATATGGATACCATGCAAATTTCTCATTCATTTTGAAACCGTTTGGAAGTCTAACAGAAATGCACGAGTTTATCAACGGTGTTCGGGAAATGCTCAAAGACGGGAATGATATTGGACTTCACGCAATTATGAGCAGTTCATTTTGGTGGATGAATAAATTGCAGGATGTTCGACCTAACGTTTTAACAACGTTTGCTCCGAGCCTTGGCGATATTCAAAACAATTACAATTCAACCCGTTTTACAAAAAAAATAACTGCAAGCACAAAAGTCAACAGTATATATATCGGCGCAGGTACAGAGAAAACGTTTGGCGAGATTTCAAGTGCTGACTTTAAGGCTCTCAATGCAACATACACATTTTTCCTTGGAGGCGAAACGATTACAGGACTTGACCTTGTTGGGCAGACACAATCGTGGAATAAGATAAGATGGCTTGAATATTGGTATAATGCGTTAATTGACGACTCAATGGGATTTTCGAATAACGGAAATGATATTTTGGCTAATTTCATAAATACATATAATGTGCCGAGCGGAACAGCACAAACAGCAGAAGCATATAATCAATATTATCCCGATGCGGCGCATCTTCTTTCCGGGAAAATTGTCTTTTTTGATGACACTACAAATCCGCATTACAACGACAATTCATATCAAAAAGTTGGAAGATTTAGCAAGGGATTGTACAAAGGACACGCATCCTGTTGTAATTATGAGATTCAAGAAGTCTGCATCGAAATAGCAAAAGCGTTCCTTCGGTATTATGTACAACACGAAACTCTTACCGCATTTGATAGGCATGGCGTGAAATACGTTGATATGTGTTGGTTGCGTGATTACATCAACGCTTTTGACGATTACGCAGGCGTGAGCGTTGCAGGTGAACACGGGCGTGTATATGACACAAAATTGGGAATCTTTGAAACGCCGCAGGACATTCTGATAAGACAGGGAATAACTTGCAGTACGCATTTTACGCCATACGTGTTAATGTATGAAGTTTCAGAAGGTCTTTATTTTGGTCAAGCAGAAAATAAAGGGCAATATTTTATGTCGGCGAGAGCATATGGCGATGTGACAAACTATCTTGATCTAATCGGAACTGAGCAAGGATTTAAGTTTGGCGAAGTATACACGCAAACCAACATGCACAATTTCTTTGACGGTAAAGGCGACCCGATAAAGTATGCTTATGAAAACGCAGGCAAGCAAATCACAAGCAAAACCGGGGACGTTGCGTATGTGCATCAATTCTTTAGATTGTGCATTGACGCAATCAGAACATCTTTTGCCTCAAACAAGATTCCCGTATTAAGTCTTGACACGATTAAAATCAGTGCGAATGAAATGTGGGCGATGGAACTGCTGTGTCAATACTGCCAACAGCATGATATTGAGATTGTTCCGCTGAGACGAGCGCAGGAGTTAGCAAATAGTTTGGAATTGGAATACAAGAAGAATTATTTTATTAATCCTGCGTTTAATCAAAAATTGCTTGTTGACTTTGGTGGGGCATCATCATCACCTTATGCCAACATCCCTGACGGATGGCAAGTTTGGAGCGCAAACTATTTAACCGATTCTTCCGGTCTTACAAGTGAAGTGAACGAAAATGCACAGACCGGGGAACGAACATGGCGGGTCAAAAATACTGGCAGTTTAGTCACAACAACAATGAAAGTGTTTGGACTTCCTGCCGGGCGTTACAGATTTAGTCTTAAGGGAATAGCAAACGTAAGCGGCTCTCATGCGGCGGTAGAAGTGTATGTAAAGAAGAACAAAGATTTTATCGAATTACGTCCTTTTTTTGCTACACAGAACATGAGTACGCCCATTCTATCAAGCAACTACACAGCGCAGGAATACGTGGAATACAGTTGTGAGTTTACGATACCAGAGAAAACTTATAAAACGGTTGATTATTCTAATCCAGCGAGTGCGTGGACAAAAGGATATGGTGATAACGTTTCAAATGTTACAATTATACTTTATCACCATACAGACGATGATACGACATTCAAAGAGCCAAAATTAGAAATGATCTAAAGGGTGCTTTAACGTACTTGCAACCAACTTGCAACTAACTTGAAACTAGGTTGCTTTACGGTAACTGCAAATTAAAAACGGGTATCGTGTTTTTAACTTTAGGGTGGATTCGTCCACCCTTCACTTATTATAAGGAAGGTATTCGATATGGAAACATTCAACGAAATTACTTTTACACACAGGTATTGGATTCTTCTTTTGCCTCTTGTACTGATGTCTGCGGACATCGTAACAGGATGGATACAGGCAACCATTAATAACACATGGGATTCTACCAAGATGCGTACAGGGTTGTTCCGCAAGTCGGGAGAACTTCTGGTTATCGTGGTTGCATATGTTATCTATGTGGCGATTGAGTTACCCGTTGATGTTCCCGCCTTTATAGCGGGGTATATCATCATCATGGAAATCATTTCGGTCTGTGAGAACCTAGATCAGGCGGGGATTCCCATGCCGACATGGATAACAAAGAAACTCAAGAAGGTAGCGGAAGAACTGAACGAGGGTGAAGAACATGACGATACCTCAGACGGCGTGTGATTGGGCGATAAAAACCGCTAATGATCAGAAACACGGATATTCACAGGCGAACCGATGGGGAAACCCTGATTATGATTGTTCATCGTTCGTTATATCTGCATACAAGAACCAAGGTGTGAATACCGGCAATGCAACCTATACCGGCAATCTGTCCGACTTACTGAATCACGGATTCAGCGATGTTACCAAATCAGTGAACCTATCAACCGGGAACAATCTGCAAGCCGGTGACATTCTTTACTACCACATATCAGGTACAAACGGTCATGCCGCAATGTATGCGGGCAATGGTCAGATCGTACACGCACGGGGGCAATCATACGGTTCACCCGCACCCGGTGACCAAGGGTCAGAAATTGCTGTGTGTCCGTATTACCGGGGGAAATGGCAACACGTATACAGATATACCGGCAACGGCACACCGATCAAGACACCGACAGCGGCAACACCTGTCAAAGAGGTCTGCAACGTATCCGTGACCCTTCCGCTTGTGATGTATGGGTCTGTCGGTTCTGCGGTCGCAGTGTGGCAACAGATTATAGGCGTGAAGGTCGATGGTGAGTTCGGCGCAAAGACAAAAGCCGCAACTTTAACATTTCAAGCGAACCACGGATTGAAAGTAGATGGTGAGGTCGGTAAAAAATCGTGGACAGCGGGATTAAATGAGTTAACTTAATATACGTAAGTATATACTTAAGTAGGGGCAGAAAAAATCTGCCTCTTTTTTTATTTTTTTAAATATGGTGCTTGACATATATTATATATGGTGCTATACTTATATCAAGATAAGATACAACATAACAATAACAATTAAACTAAGGGAGGTTTTATCATGGCAAAGGCAATGGCAAGAGGAACAATCGAGATGAGCGCAGAGAACAAGAATTGGTACGACAGAAAAGGTTATCACATGACAGGCGAAACGCTTACACTTGGAGACGAGAACAGCAACTGCACATACGTTGTTTTCAAAGGTTCTTGGACAAGATACGACACCGTTAGGGATTGCGGCGATCATTACATCAAGGCACAGTACAGCAGATATGACAGAATCGACAAAGCAACCCTTGAAATCACAAGAGATGTAGAGGATAGATAACAAGCCGAAACCCCTTCGGGGGTCATGCAAGGGATGGCAACCCGGCATCTGATGATGGCAAGCCACACAGAAAGGAGAACAATATGAGTACATATTTTGAGGAACATTATTTTTGGACACACATACCAGATGATTGCAAGAAAGCAATATCTGAACTTCGCAGGATGAAAGTGAATAACCTTCTAGCAAGAGACATGGAAGAAACGTTTGCTGATGTATGGTGGCTAGTGTTGCATGAAGTTGATTTGTATGCTGAAGGTGAGTTTTGCCGGGAGGCAAGCCGGTCATCCGATGGTGAAGGTGAGCCAAGTGCTATGAATATGAAACAGGCACAGGCGGCAGACAGATGGCTTGTAAGGTGGAACGAGTTAGCAATCAAATATAGTCTGCCCGGGAACTTCACCGAGTACCATGATAAGTATATCGGCAGTTTCGGTGAGGACGGTGTAGGCGTATATGGTGGACAGTTGATTTAACAAGACACACCGAGCCGGGGCGGTTACCCCGGCAGAAAGGGCAATGATGGAATACAAAGGTTTCTATATTGATGATTGTATGTATGGCATGATTACCGTTCAGTATTGCGGTGATGATGTGGTATTCGGAACAGTAGATGAGGCGAAACAGTTTATTGATGAGATTGCGGAGGTGTAAAAATATGTGGGAACTGGTTATTGTTTGGGCATCTGGAGAAAAGGAAGTTGTTGAGTACGACAGCAGACAGAGAGCAACTCAGGGCGGCAGAAACTATGAAATGGCATTCGGCGCACAGGTTTCTTGGTGGTGCGTAAGGGAAAAGAGGTAACAGCATGAAAACGACAGAAGCACAGGCAAGAGCAACCAAGAAATACCAGAAAGCAAACACTCGGATGTTCACACTGCGGTTGAACCTCAACACAGACATGGACATCATAAACAAACTGGAACAGGTCGAGAATAAACAAGGGTACATAAAACAACTGATCAGGACAGATATAGCGGGGCATTGACCCCGCTTTAATTTTAGTCATCTTTTAGTCATCCCATAGGCACAAAATATGGTTTTTATATCACATTTCTGTGTTATATCACAACACTTTTAAAGAACGAGAAAACCGCACAGTTGACACGTTTTTCGGTTTTTCATGTCAACTATGCGGTTTCTGCGATTTCTGCCGGTAGTGGGACTCGAACCCACACGAAAAACACCTATAAACCGCATAAATAAAGCATTTTTAAATTCTGCTAGTCATCCCGCCGGTCATCCTATATTCACAGATTTTGAAAAATGTTCGTTTATCCGGGTGTTCATTTCCTTCTGGATGTCGGTCATTGTGTTGCGGTATACACGGCGCATGACATATTCGGTTTTATGTCCAGACCGAGAAATGATGTATTGATCTGGCACGCCGATAGCATGGAAAAGTGAAATTGCATAATGCCTGAGGTCATGTAAACGGAAGTGCGGCAGACCGGCACGGTTGCGAACCCGTCTGAAACGGTCAGAAAGGGCGGCAGGAGTGTCTCCGTTGATTATGTAACCGAATCCCCTACCTAATGCCTTGATGACCTCAGAGGGCAAAATAACGGTTCTGTACGATGCGTCTGTTTTGGGTCTTTCCTTGTATACCCATTTTTTATTATCGCCACGTATGCACGCCCGTCTGATCGTGACGGAATTGTTTTCCCGGTCTATATCTTCATAGCGCACGGCACAAGCCTCAGAACGCCTGACAGGACAGAACACGCACAGCAGAACCATCTTGTAAAGGTTCTTGTCTGTCTTTATCTCTTGAATCATCTGCTCAACCTCTGCCGTTGTCGGCGTGTATAGATCGGGACGGATGCGGGGCGGCAGAGTAGTAGTAAATACGAAATCAGGACGGAACATTTTAACGGATGCGGAAAGCAGACCGTGTATGTTGCTGACCGTCTTTGATTTTAATTTAAGGTCTGATATA
>Ga0326512_10002050_pt1 | contig 15048 bp, 21 predicted proteins | sample 1_2617_0518_D_FD_203652 | JGI IMG/M metagenome (GOLD analysis project Ga0326512, IMG submission 203652) | Bovine rumen microbial communities from UC Davis, California, United States - 1_2617_0518 | ecosystem: Host-associated > Mammals > Digestive system > Stomach > Rumen | place: USA... | reverse complement strand
CCTGACGGCTCTATCACGGTGGGTATCATCCCGGAGCCGAAGGAAGAAGCGAAGGAACCCGCCCCTGTCAAACGGGGCGGGAAAGCCGTGAAAAAGTAAGAAAGGAGTGCTGACGGATGACCACCGAAGAAAAGCTGGCGATGGTGAAAACCATCATGGGGCCGGACGCGCCGGACGATGATACCATATCGTCCTACCTGACCCTTGCCAAGACCGAGATTCTCCAATGGCGGTTCAGCTACAACCCGGACGATATGCCCGATGATGTACCCGCCGCCTATGAGATGACGCAGGTGTACGCCGTGGTCAACGGCTTTACCCAGCGCGGCCTTGAAGGTCAGAGCGTTTCCATCGAAAACGGCATCCATCGGCACTTCGACTTTACGGACATGACCCGGTACATCAGGCAGAATGTCATTGCCTACGCAAAGGTGTGATGGCCGATGGCGAGGATGTGTTTTCGGAACAAGCAAGTGTTCTGGTATGCGCTGTATGCCGGGACTGTTGAACAGTATGACGAATACGGCAATCAGAACGGGACATCTGCATCTTACGGGAATCCTGTTCAGACCAGCGGCAACATCTCACCCGCGAAGGGCGACGTTGTGACAAGGCAGTTTGGCGACGATGACAGATACGACAAGGTGATTGTTACAGGCGACAGGGACACCCCGATTGATGAATACGCGGTGCTGTGGATAGACACGGTTCCCGAACTCGACGAAAACGGCGCACTGAAAGTCAACGCTGACGGCGAGATCGTGACCCCGTGGGACTACATCGTGCGAAAAGTCGGGCGCGGGTTGCCGAACTACGGCAGCACTGTGATAGCGGTAAGCAAGGTGACTGTCGCGTGAATAAGACGATTACCATTGACATCTTTGACTCGGCAAGTATTGATGATGCCATTGAAGCTATACGCGATTATTCGGTATGGGTGCAACATAAGACCGATGAACTGCGTGAGCGCATTGCTGAACTGATAAGCAACCAAGCGCAAGCGGTTTTCAATTCATCCGTTGCCGATAATGGCTTCATGGTGATTAATGGGAACCCGGTTGATGATACGCGGTTCGGTGAAGTCACCGTTACTGTTCAGCCAGAGGGCGACAACACGACGGTTATCATAGCGAACGGCAAGGATGCCGTGTTCATGGAGTTCGGCGCTGGCGTGTACTACAACGGAGCGGTTGGAAGTTCCCCGAACCCTTGGGGTACGGATTTGGGCTTCACCATCGGCAGCTACGGCAAGGGAAACGGCAGGAAAGAAGTTTGGGGCTACCGTGGAGAGGATGGAGAGATTCATCTAACACATGGCGCACCCGCCTCCATGCCGCTGTACAGGGCCGTACAGAGCGTTTCAAGGGATATTGCGAGAATAGCGCGGGAGGTGTTTAGGACAGCATGATTGACGTTGAATCCAAGGTCTTTCAGAAGTGCGCGGACGCTTTTCGTGCCGCATATCCCAACGGCTTTATCGCTGGCGAGTATGTGTCCCAACCGCCCAAGTTCCCAGCCGTGATGGTGGTGGAGATGGACAACAACATTGATGAACGTGCCATGGACAACGGCAACGTCGAAAATGCCGTGAACGTGATGTACCAAGTGGACGTATACTCCAACCTCAACACCGGGAAGAAAGCCCAGGCCAAGGCGATTATCGCGCTGATAGACAACGTATTGGCGCAACACCGCTTTGTTCGGACTTTCTGCAACCCCATTCAGAACATGAACGACGCGACGATTTACCGCATGACAGCGCGTTATCGCCGCAGGATTACCGACACAGAAACTATGTAAGGAGGAATGACAAAATGGCGATTGCGACCATTGGTTCCCATTTCATGCAGGGTACCGGCACCGGCACTTTGACTTGGGCCGAGTTGTTCAAGTTCAAGACCGATCCCACGCTAAACTAAGGGGCAATTGGCGTGGCTAAATCCCGGAATTAAGCGGGAAGGCTAAACCCGAAAGGGCAAGCTAATCCGAACCGAAGGCTGTACGAAGTACAGTCAGGGGCAACGCATAGAGGGTGAAAAGATATAATCCCTCCACGAGGCCGGGACACCTGATGAGGGTGAAAAGATATGCTGAACTCATGGGAAACCATGAGAAGTGCAGGATAAAAAGCCTGTACGGTAACAGATGGATTGACCCCCCGGAGGTGCTGGACACCACTACCCAGGCCGACCATGCGCGTACCAGTATCTTTGGCCTGGCGGCGAATGACGCCAAGACCTTCACGCTGAACTACGACAGCGCTGTGTATGACACCATCAAGGCGCTGGAGGGCCAGGAGCAGAACCTGTCCATGTGGTTCGGTGACACTTTCGACAGCGCCACCAACACCTACACCCCCACTGGCAGCTTCGGCAAGTTCACTGGAAAGGGCTACCTGTACGTCACCCCGAACGGCGGCGACGTGAACGCTGTGCGTGACATGACCGTGACGCTGGCTGTGACCGTTCCCTTTGTGAAGGAATCGGCTTAATCTACCCATGATGGGCGGGGGTTCGCTCCCGCCCTTTTTTCAAAATAACGGTTAAAAAAGGAGAGAAAAACAATGGCTGATACGAAGCAGGGCAACAAGATTGAATTTGACTACAACGGCAAGCACTATCGCCTTGAATATGACCGCAAGTCCGTGCTGCGCATGGAACAGGCTGGGTATAAGCCGGGTGAAACGGAACTTTCCCCGTATACCGAACTGAATATCCTGTGGGCTGGTGCCTTTGCTAAGAACCACCTGACCGGGCCTAATCGTGTCAGCGACAGGGTTATCGAGGAGATTCTTAATGAGGTCAAGATGGACAAGTTGGAACTCCGCGACATCCTGCGGAACATGATTTCCGAAACCTACCGATCCCTGATGGATGAGAACAACGAGGGAAACGTGGAGTTGACGGTGACGATTTAAACGAATCGGAGCCGTCAGAGGAACCCACACTAAGAGAGATTTTTGAGGGCGCGTTCCCGTACTACTTGTCTATGGGAATGACCTATGATGAATTTTGGCATGGCGAACCGTCGTTGGTGAAGGACTATCGAAAAGCCTACGACATGAAACGCCATGAAAAGAACTATGAACTTTGGATGCAAGGAAGATACATCTTTGAAGCCCTGCGCTGTGCGCCGTTGCTGGTTGGATTCCCTGAAAAGGGGTACAAGGTTCCAAGCGGTGCGGGTTATCCTGATATGCCCTATCCGTTGACGGAGCAGGAAGCGCGGGAGCGCGAGATACAGCGCGAAAACGAGAACACCAAACGCTTCATAGCACAGTTGGAAGCGGAGAGCAAACGAAACTTAGAAAAAGCCAAGAAGGAGGCGGTTGAAAATGGCAGAGAATACGATTGACAATCTGTCTATTCAAGTAACGGCAAGTGCCGAGAGCGCTACGAGGGTGTTTGACCGCCTCGCTTCTGGCATGGGCCGTGTGCGCAGTGCTTCGCAAGGTGCTGCGGGTGGCATGGAAGATGCCGCTAATGCCGCCGAGGATATGGGAACTGCTACGGCAACTGCTGGTACAGAATCAGGAAAAGCAGCGCCTAAAGTTCGCAATCTTGGCAAAGACGCAAAAACCGCTGGCGATAACGCAAAGAAGGGCGCGTCTGGCCTTAAAACCTTCTGGGAATCCTTGAAGCGTATTGCGTTCTATCGGTTTGTGCGAAGCATCATTAAGAGTATAACGAATGCTTTCAGCACTGGTATTACCAATCTGTATCATTGGAGTGATGCTCTTGGAGGTCACTTCGCAAAGAACATGGACAGATTGGCTACAAGCACACAATACTTGAAAAATGGCCTTGGTACGCTTGTTGCTCCTTTGATTGAAGCTGTTATTCCTGCTATTGATTGGCTGATTGATAGAATTGTTGATGGTATCAATTATATCAATATGTTCTTTGCAGCTATCAGCGGAAAATCCACATACACCGCCGCAAAAAAGGTGGCGGCTGTCTGGGACGATTCCAGTAAGAAGGTCGCAAGCAGCACAAAGAAAGCATCTGATGACATCAAGCGGACGATTCTCGGATTCGACGAAATTAATAAGCTGGTAAAGCAGAATGAATCTTCTGGGAGCAGCGGGCGTTCGTCTGGGAAAAAATTGCCAAACTATGGGGCCATGTTTGAAGAACGGCCATTGACAGGAGGTTTTAAGGGCTTTTCAAATGCGATTGAAAATGCGCTAAGTAACACACTGTCCAGAATTGGGCTTATTGTTAGCGGCGCTTCTCTTGCTGTCGGTGCCATTCTTACATTCAGTGGTGCGAACGTGCCTCTCGGCTTGTCATTGATGGCAGCTGGCGCTTCTGGGCTTGTCAGCATTATCGGAATGAATTGGAACGGGTTAAGTGCCGACATAAAGTTGGCGATAGGCGCTGTTGAAGCGGTTGTCGGCGGTTCGCTGTTGGCGATAGGCGGAATACTTGCGTTCTCCGGCGTGAAAACCGGGCTTGGTATAGCCATGATGGCGGCTGGCGCTGTCAGCCTTGCCTCTGCCGTTGGGTTGAACTGGGGTTTCCTGACCGGCAAGGTGTCTGCTTCTGCGAAAGGCGTTGTTGGCGCTATCAGTGCAGCGTCTATTGCGCTTGGTGCGATTCTTACATTTAGTGGTGTTAATGCACCACTTGGCATCGGACTGATGGCTGCTGGAATAAGCGGTGCGGCAGTTACGCTGAGTTGGGATTGGCTTAAAAACAAACTTAGAGGACAAGTTGCGACTATAACAGCTATTGTTAGTGGTTCGCTGCTTGCTCTTGGCGCTGTTTTAGCATTTAGCGGTGCGGCAACTCCTCTTGGTATCGGTATGATGGCGGTTGGTGCTGTGGGGCTTGCCTCTACAGTGGCGGCGAATTGGGATGTGATTACTAATGCGTTGAGAGGTACTATCGGAAAGGCAACCGCAATTATCAGCGGCGCTTCTTTGGTGCTTGGTATTCTTGCCTTGATTTGCGGCGCTGTACCTTTGGGTCTTGGCTTGATTCTTGCCGGTGCAACTGGCCTTGCCGCTACCGTAGCGGCAAACTGGAACAATTTGAGAAACCTTGGCGTCCTGGCAATCAAGATGGTTAAAGAAGGTTGGGACAGTCTGAAAAACAAGGCTTTCCAGATTGCCGTGAACGTGATAAATGATGCCGTTAAGTGGTGGCAGGACGTACAACGTTGGTGGAACGGTGTTGTCGGAATCGTCAAGGGAATCACGACGTTTGTAATCAACAACGCGAAAGCGTGGTGGCGTGACGTACAGCACTGGTGGGACGGCGTTGTCGGTACGGTTGCTGGGTTCGTGACCAGCGTTATCAACAATGCCGCGACATGGTGGAGCAATGTTAAGAAGTGGTGGGGCGAAAAGGTTGGCGCGGTCGCCGGGTTTACGTTGAACATGATAAACGATGCCGTCAAGTGGTGGGACGATGTAAAGAAGTTCTGGGAAGAAGCCACCAAAGATTTGAGCCTTGGTGCAGCCGTTGATTTTTTGATTAATGTATCGGTGAAAATCGCGGGAAGAATTTGGGACGGCGTTACAAGTTTCTGGGATTGGCTGTGGGGAAAAGGCGGTAACGTTCAGCCCACAGGCATGATTGGATCAAATGGCAAAATGGCAGAAATTACGGCATCTGTTGACGCTGTTGCTGGAAAGAACATGATAGGGGGCAGTTCAAAGTTTACTGGTGGTTTGGCCCCGGATGTCAGTGACGTAGATGCTGTGGCGCGAATCGACGCAGACCCTGAATGGGGTTGGGCGTGGAATTTGTTAGGCTACCTTGGCATCAACAACCTTGACACTTCTGTGTGGGTGGATGCCGAAACTCCGTGGGGGTACTGGCACAAGTCCCCGCTTGAATGGTTGGGATTGAACAATTTGTCCACAGTGGTCAGCGTGACGGCAAAAGTAGTCGGCAGCGTCGCTGGTGTAGTAGGCAAAATCTTTGGCAGGGCCACTGGCGGCGTATACAGCGGCGGCAGATGGAGCGACATCCCGCAATACGCTGGCGGCACGACGAACGCTGGTAGCTTGTTTGTGGCTGGCGAGGCAGGGCCGGAGATCGTGGGCCATGTCGGAGGCAGGACGGAAGTGCTGAACAAATCCCAGCTTGCGTCTGCCATGTACAGCGCGGTACAGGCGGCAATGGCTCCCGCCGCTGCGAACTTTGCGGAAGCTGCGGCGAACATGGGCGTTGCGGAAACGGGCTTTGACTTTGAAACGCTGGCTGACATGGTACGTCAGGGCGTAGAACAGGCCATGAGCCGTAGCAACGACTACGACAGGCAAAAGGTGGAACTGCTGCGGAGCATCAACGACAAGGACTTCAACGTGGATGTGTCCACCGCAAGCATCAACAAGGCACAGCAGCGTATGAACAGACGGGCTGGCGTGACCATCGCCCCCGTTGGAACCTGATAGGAGGGACAGGATATGCCTAATCAAGCCTATAACCCCATCAAGAGCGTTGGCGGCGTGACGAATCTTCCTGTCCCTTCAAAGTATGACTGGAAGCTGTCGGACGTTTCAGCCGCCGACGCTGGGCGCACCGAGGACGCGAAGATGCACAAGTTACGCATCGCCCAGAAAGTGCATATTGAGTTGGAATGGCAGAATGTGTCCGATGCCGTGGCCCAGACGGTGTTGACGGCGTTCCAGCCTGAATACATCAGCGTGAACTACTACGATTACAAGGCGATGGCGTTCCAGACCAAGACGTTTTACGTGGGTGACAGACAGGTGACATCCTATAACCGCGTGTTGGGGATTGGCACAATGTCGTTTAACATCATCGAGCAGTAAAGGGGGGCTTTGAATGTACCCTATTACAAACGAGGTCAAGGCCCTCTTTGAAGCCGAACAGCGGCAGATATTGAGGATCACGGGCACGGACAAGAACGGCGTAGCTATCAATATCACCGATGAAGATATTGTCCTGAACAGCTTTAATCTTGACCGCTGCTCCTGCAACGGCGAAAAGCTGGAAGTGGGTACAGCGATTGCGTCTGAAATGACGTTTAAGTTGGACAACTACGACGGCAGATTCAACAGCGTTGTGTTTGAGGGGACGGAGTTGTTCGCGGAGATCGGCATTGCCGACTGGACGCAGAACAACCCGACCGTGTATTGGATTCCGTGCGGGTACTTTACGTGCTACGACCAGCCGCGAAGCCTGTCCACCATTACGATCCACGCGCTGGACAGGATGGCGAGGTTTGACAAGCTGCCCCCGGCATTCATGCCGTGGACTACGCAGGGCGGCGCGAACATGACCACCAGCGGCGGCACTGTGATTGAGTTTTTGACGAGTGTCGCGTTCCCGATTCGGGTGGTGGACTTGGTTACGCGCATCTGTACGCTGTGCAATGTACCTATGGCAACCGTGTCCCGGACGAACAGCATATACACGATCCCGTCCATGCCTGATTTGCAGCAGAACGTGACCTTCCGCAATCTGATCCAGTGGTGCGCGGGAATCATGTGCAGCAACGCATGGATTAACTGGAATGGCGAACTCGTTTTTTCGTGGACAAATAGTGCCACAACCTATAAATGCGAAGCCGCCAACAGGTTTTCAAGTGATGTCTATGAGAATGACCTGTCGTTCAGTGGTGTCAGTTACACCAATACACAGGGCGTGACGATTGTCTCAGGCAGCGCGGGATATACGTTGGATTTGACTGGTAACTATCTGGCAGCTAACGGCATATCTACCATCCTGCCGAACATCAGGACGTATATCAACAATTTTTTCTACCGTCCTTTTTCCGCGTCGGTCATCAACGCGCCTTATCTGTGGCCTATGGATGACATACAGGTTGCAGATAAAACAGGTTATTGGCGCAGGAGTATACTCACCAACGTGAACTTCGGCATCAACAGCACGACGGAGTTAAAGAGCGAAGGCGAGACTGTACAGACCAACAGCGGAACCGCGCCAAGTGGTGTGACGAATGAACAGGGGTTCCTGGTCGAACAGGCTGTCGATAAGACAAACCGTAAAATCAATGATGCCACCACGCAGGAAGCGATTTTTAACAGCCTGACCAACAACGGCGAAGAACAGGCGCTGATATTGTACAACGGAAAACTGTACCTGAACGCCACGTATATTCGGACTGGTACTCTCGTTGCGGATTTCATCAAGGGTGGCACATTGACCCTTGGCGGCTTGAACAACACGAATGGCCTGTTGAAAGTGGTTGACACAAGAGGCGATGAAATTGGACAACTTGGGAATGACGGCTTTATATTGAACAAGGGTTCAATAGATTTGAACTTTGGTGCGTTTAAAGTTACAAATGCTGGCGCATTGACAGCGTTAAACGCTACACTCAATGGCGCGTTGGGGTCTACGGGAACCGATATAGATGGAAACATAATAAATACAAGAATTGCAAACGGCAAAATAAGAATGTTCGGAACCATAGACGATGGAGATATACAATCATGGCAACCAAACACATATCTTTACCTCAATGTGTTTGGCGGCAGTAATCCAAGTTCGGACATTATGGCAAGTGTTTCACAGTTTGAAATCTCTTGCCTTGGTTTAGAACAGCAGCACAGCGGCAATCTAATCATTCTTGCCGAGGACGGCGATTACAGTCATCAGAGTGAGCGCGGTAAAGTTGTCATCAGGGGAGCGGAGGTTGATATTACAGATAATTGGAGAAACAGCCGAGGACAATCTCCACTATTGGTGATAAGTGGCTCTGCACGTTATACGCCTGTTTCCGAGTACATAACTATCAACACCAAAGTTGACATAAACGGGAATCTGGCTGTCAACGGCACAAAATCCAGATCGGTTGTCACTGACCAATACTCTGACCGCCTCCTGTACTGTTACGAAACTCCGTCCCCGATGTTTGGTGACGTTGGCGAGGGGACAATCGGAGAGGACGGCAAGTGCTACGTCTGGCTTGACCCAGTGTTCGCGCAGACCATTACCACGACGCAGTATCAAGTGTTTCTACAGCGGTACGGCAACGGCGAGTGTTGGGTGAGTGAGCGCAAGGGCAGCTACTTTGTGGTGGAAGGTACTCCCGGCATGGCGTTTGGCTGGGAACTGAAAGCCAAGCAGCGAGGCTTCGACCAAAAACGACTTGAACGAAACGACGAACTGTTTACCGTACCAGCCCAGACTTACGGCGAGGATGCCGCAAGGCACATCGAAGATTTGAAGAAAGAGAGGATTTCAGCATGAGCAAGATTGTTACTTCTGTGACTGTTTTCAATGACGCGATTGGAACCCGCATGAGCGCGACCTACAGCGAGATCGACGAGGCCACGGGCCGGGTCATCAGCGACAACAACCGCTTTGACCGGGTGATTACCGACAAGGACGTGAAGTCTGCGGCAAACGGCCTGATCGACTACGCCACGGAAAGTCTGCCAGAATAAGGAGGGATAGCATGACCATTGACGGACTGAACGCCCTCACGACGTTGACGGCGGGCGATGAGATTCCTGTGTGGGACACGGAGGCCAGCGTGGAGGAGCCGACAAAGAAGATCACCGCGCAGAACATGGCGAACTCCGTGAAAACGCTGGCAGACCTGCAAGGAACTTTGACCTTCGACACAACGCCCACCACTAACAGCACCAACCCCGTGACCTCTGGCGGCATCAAGACCGCGATTGCGGACAGCCAACTGTCCAGCGTGATTAGCCTTTCGATGTTCACCAACATTGACAGCCATGTGAACACGGACAGCTTTTTCAGGCTGCGCGTCGGCAATGTGGTGTATCTGTCAATCAGGCTTGATTTTAGTGTCGCTACCACCATAAGCGGTAGTGGCTTAAAATTATTTGATATAAACAGTTCTATTGCCCCACGCCAACAAATCCTGGTTTCACCGATTGTTAGCAGCAGCGGCAGTTTGATTACCAGTGCATCCGTCTGGCTTGAGGCGAATAGCCCGAGGAAAGTGACACTCTATGGTACGTCCTTGCCAAATGGTACGTTTTACTGCAACTTGACCTATCTGATGTAAGGAGTTAAAAATATGAAACGTAAAAAGATTGAGTACGAGCCAGAGGGCTACAGCGAGGAGACACCCGTCGATACCGTGTGGGTACGCGACGGGCGCGGACAGATGATAAAGTTGGAGGTGGAGGATGATGTTACAGACGATTAAGCATCAGGACACGGGGCGGCTGGTAGTTGTCGCCAAGTGCCTGACGGGCTACCTCAAAATCTCTGAAAAAGTCACCGATGCCGACAGCTACATCAAGGTCAACGGCGTGTACGACGCGGATTTCACGGCGTTCATGGTATCGTGGCAGACCTCCCAAGGCTGTACGCCTGACGGAATTATCGGCCCCGATACGTGGAGAGCGATTGCCAAAGCCGCGCCGACCTGCTCCACTGCGAAGAACCGTATAAGCGGCTATACGTTCGCGTTGCAGCTTCTTCTGGACGGCAACGTGACCGCCGATGGAATATATGGCCCTCGCACGAAAGCGGCTGTGGTGGCGTTCCAAAGCGCGACAGGGCTGTCGGCTGACGGCATATGCGGCCCGAAAACGTGGAACGGGCTTGTCGTTGGCGCACAGCCACAACCAGTACCCCCTCCCGGCGCATTTGTCAAGCCTGTGGACTACAAACAGGCGGCAAAACCGTGGGGGCCGCGTATGTACTCCAACCACAACGACCATAAACAAACCATGGCGAACTCTGGCTGCGGCCCGACCGCCTGTGCGGACGTTGTGGCGACCCTCAAGGACAAATCCGTTGACCCGTGGACGCTTGCCCAGCTTGCTATGCAGTGGGGCGACAGGACGTACAACAGCGGCACGGCGTGGACGTTCTTCGGACACGTTGCCGATAAATACGGTTTCTCCAAAATGATTGAAACCAAGTCCTTTGCCGCGCTGAAAGCCTGTCTCGATGCGGGGGGCTATGTGGTCTGCTCCATGTCCAAGGGCTACTGGACAAGCGGGGGGCACTACATATGCGCGTGGAAATACGACGCGACGTATGTCTATGCCAATGACCCGGCATCCTCGACCCGTAAGAAGCAGAAAGCAGCCGACTTCAAAGCGCAATGTAAGAGGTATTTCTGCTTCTACCCTGACCCGCCGAAGGAAGAATACGGTGGCGACCCTGAACCGATTATGAAGCGCGGCAACAAGATTGTTGACATCAGCAAGTACCAACCTTCGGTCAACTACGAGAAATTGGTTAAGGACACAGCACTTATTATCCTTCGTGCTGGGTATCGCGGAACCGCTGGCGGTATTCACGAGGATCAGGTGTTCCAAATCCACGCGAACGCTATCACGAACTGGCATATCCGTTTCGGCGTATACTTCTACAGCATCGCAAAGACCGCTGAACAGGCGCGGGAAGAAGCGCGAATGTTCTACAGCTACGCCAAGGACTACAACCCTCTGTTCTGGGCCATGGACGCGGAGAAGGACGCAATCACTACGGGCGCAATCGTGGCGTTCATCGACGAACTGCGCAAGCTGGGCGCAAAGAAAGTGGGCTGCTACGTTGCGAACCATCTGTACAACAAGTACGACTACGCCAGTATAGCCGATCAGATGGACTTCACATGGATTCCGCGCTATGGCAGCACGAAACCCGTTCACAAGTGCGACCTGTGGCAGTACACCAGCACGGGGAGCGTTGCCGGAATTAATGGCAATGTGGACATGAGCAGGATCACTGGCGAGGGACACGACCTTGCGTGGTTTACGGAGGGATAGCGCAATGATAAGAGGCACGACACCAGACTATATACTGACGCTGGACGGGGTGGACTTGTCCGACAAGACGGTCTATGTGACCATCAAGCAGTGCCAGAAGCTGCTGACCAAGACGGGCGACGAACTGACCATCGCCGTGGACGAGACGGGCAGCACCATCGCCTTCGCGCTGACGCAGGAGGACACGCTGGGGCTGAGCGCTGGCAGCGCGTCCATTCAGGTGCGGTTTATTGATTCCGATGGCGTGGCGAGGGCCACGGAGACGGCGGCGCTGAACGTGGAGAAGGTACTGCTGGAGAGGGTGATTGAGTATGACGATAATCCCGCTTAGAGTAGCTGAAAACGGCGTGACGCTGCCGATGACAGTGGCTGAAAACGGCGGCACAGTGCCGCTGGGCGTGGAGCAGGTGCGGGTTATTGAATACGTGACCCGCGATTATAACTTGCTCGACAACAAACCCAGCATTGAGGGTGTTCAGTTGCAGGGCGATAAGACCTTCGTTCAGCTTGGCCTTAATGATATTAGCGCACAGGACATTGACGAGATCATCTATGGAGGCATGTAACAATGGCTAATGAGTTTTTGAGCAAAACTGGTCTGACCTATCTGTGGAGCAGGATTACGGCAATCTTCGCCACAAAAGATGACGTGCCATCGAAGGTGAGCGAGATAACAAACGACGGCGACGGCACCAGTCCGTTCGCTACGCAGGCATATGTTGGCGCAAACGGCGGGAAGATTGACAAGATTCAGGTAAACGGCACAGACCAGACGATTACCAACAAGACCGTGAACCTTGCCGTGCCCACCAAGGTTTCCGACCTGACCAATGACAGCGGCTATCAGACCGCATCGCAGGTCTCCACCGCCATCAGTGCCGCCGTTTCCAGCGCCTACAAGTACAAGGGCAGCGTGGCGACCGTGAATGACCTGCCCGCAAGCGGTAACACCGCTGGCGATGTCTACGACGTGCAGGCCACTGGCGTTAATTACGCATGGACGGGCACGGCATGGGACGCGCTGGGCCAGATTGTAGATACATCACTTCTTTGGGCGAAATCAGAACTGACCGCAATTACCACCGCTGAGATTGATACCATCACTGGCTGACAGGAGGTAGACAATGGCTAACGAGTATCTTGACAAGGCCGGGCTGGAATATCTATGGGGCAAAATCGGAACCAAAATTGCATCAATGGCATCTGGGGTATTGCATTACGGCGAGTGCGCAACCGCTGCCGGAACTCAGACCAAGGCGGTGTCCATTGAGGGCATTACCGAATTGACAAAGGGATTGTGTATTGCCGTTCGATTTGCGAACGCGCAGACATATAACGGCGTTCCAAGGTTGAACCTGAACAGCCTTGGGGCAGTTGACATTATCCGCACCGCAGCAACGAACGCCGCAAGATATGAGTGGGTCGCCGGTGAAGTGCTGTTTATGATCTACAGTGGCAGCAAGTGGATTCTGGTTGACGGCGGCGTGGCTACGACCACATATTACGGTCATACCAAATTGGCGACAAGCGCGACCTCTACTTCAACCGCCTTGGCCGCTACACCTGCATCTATCAACAGTCTGGCACAGAATATGATTGCAGGCATGGCGGTTTATTCCGCATCGTCAACCTATGCGGTGGGCGACCGTGTGCGGTACAGCTACAGCATTTGGGAGTGCAACACGGCAATCACGACCGCCGAGGCGTGGAACGCTGAACACTGGACTGAGCTTCCGTCCTTGCAGGAGCAGATCGACAGCATAGATGATCTTCCTACTGTGACGGCCTCCGATAATGGCAAATTCTTGCGAGTAGTAGACGGAGCATGGGCGGCGACAAGCCTTCCGAGCGCGATGGGGGTGAGCTTCTGATGGCTGATTATTTGACCACTGATACCGAGTTGGCATCTGTCGCCAGCTCCATACGCACAAAGGGCGGCACTTCTTCGCCTTTGGTTTATCCAACTGGGTTTGTCAATGCAATTAATGCAATAGAGGTTGGCGTTGATACTTCTGATGCCAATGCCACAGCGAATGACATTTTAAGTGGAAAAACGGCATATGTGAATGGTTTAAAAGTTACTGGTAACATTCAAAGCAAATCTTCATCGAATCTAACTGCTTCAGGCGCGACCGTTACTGCGCCAGCAGGTTATTATCCCACCGATGCCACCAAAACAATCGACAGCGGCTCCACGACGCAAAATGCGCCGACCATTAATTCTTCCACAGGACTTGTCACTGCGACCACTACGGTTACAGCAGGCTATCAGGGCGCGAGTACCAAGAGCAACACGCTACAATTGATCACTCAGGCCGCGCAAACCATAACTCCAGGTACGACTAACATAACCATCGCGGCAGGAAAGTATCTAACGGGTACACAGACGATTGCCGGGGATAGTAATCTGGTTTCGGAGAATATTGCCGAAGGTGTTAGTATATTTGGCGTAACTGGGGCACATAACGGTAGTTCTTCACTTCCTTCGTTTAATCCGGGTAAAGTGATAGAATTCAGTGTATATGGACAAAAAAGGGACGAGTCCCTCGTATTTTATGCAATCGATGGAATGACGTGGAACGAGTACATAAATTCAGATTTTAAAGGCCATGACTTGTTTATTGTTGGTTATAATACAGATGCAATATTCTCCAATCCGTTTACGTATCAGACCGAAGATCCGGTATACTATGGCAATGTCGACAACGAACCCGTATTATTAAACGATGTTATTCAAGAAAATGGTAGCTATGTGATAGTCGACGATGAATCCGGAGGAGGAGGTAGTGATAATTAATGAATAATTGCACAATCCAATATGAAAACGACACTATATTTGATTCAAAACTTTTTGATGCGTTTCCCAGCAGCTATACTTTGGCCACAGCAGGAAAAGTGTGTGAAGATGATATTGTTGTGAATTTAAATGTGAATACTGTGACTGTCGATATCGGATTAGAATCGAACGCACTTATACGTTTTTTGTTGCCTGACGGAGTGACTGAGACGGAATATAACGAAAGCGACCCAGGAGCTGGAAGATTTTCACATGGTTACATATTTACAATTCCTTGGTTTTCAACGTTTAGCATTTTGACAACAACCACCAAAAACTATTTTTATATTAATGGCACACAGATGATTGCTGGGAGTAAGATAAATCTTGGTACCGGGACAAGAAAACAAAGTTTCTTAGTATACAAGTTTACATTAACTAACGAAGATTTGTTTTTAAACTGATGGTTTTATTGGGTAAGCAATATAGATAACAATGTTTGGGAACCCGGTGTTTATGGCTGGGACGAAGCAAGCAAGATGCGGGAGGAGCCGACATAGGAGGTGGA
>Ga0326512_10002049_pt1 | contig 15055 bp, 15 predicted proteins | sample 1_2617_0518_D_FD_203652 | JGI IMG/M metagenome (GOLD analysis project Ga0326512, IMG submission 203652) | Bovine rumen microbial communities from UC Davis, California, United States - 1_2617_0518 | ecosystem: Host-associated > Mammals > Digestive system > Stomach > Rumen | place: USA... | reverse complement strand
CATTACCTGCCTGCGTGTGGTCATCAGCAGCGATGCCGTGGTCTGCCTCCGCACGGGTGTGGTCGTTTCCGGCCTGGGTGTGGTCATCCACAGCGATGCCGTGGTCAGACTCCGCACGAGTGTGGTCTTGGCCCGCCTGAGTATGGTCAGCACTTGCAGTGGCATGGTCACTCTCGGCACGGGTATGGTCAGTGCCAGCCTGTGTGTTGTCGCTGCCTGCAGTGGCATGGTCGCTCTCCGCACGGGTGTGGTCGGCCTCGGCACGCTCATGGTCTTCTTCTGCGATTTCGCCCTGCTGCTTCGCATAGTCGCCCTGCGCCTTGGCATAGTCACCTTGCGTATGGGCATATTCTGCCTTCTGCTGAGCAAGTGCGGCCTTGTCGTTAGCAAGTGTTGCGGCATCATCTGCGAGTGCGGCCTTGTCTGCTGCCAGTTGTGCCTTGGCGTTAGCGAGCGTGGCGGCAGCATCTGCGAGCGCGGCCTTGTCTGCTGCCAGTTGTGCCTTGGCGTTGGCCAGGGTAGCGGCTGCTTGGGCAAGGGCTGCTTTGTCAGCAGCCAACGCAGCCTTCTCGTTGGCAAGCGTGGCAGCGGCATTGGCATCGGCTGTAGCGGTTTCACTCTCCTGCTTCAGCCGGGCAAACTCCGTCACGCGGGATTCTTCGTTGCTGATGCGCTGAGCCTCGTTCTGTTGGCGGATAGTCTCAGCGTCAATGCGGGCTTCCTCATTGGCTATACGCTGCTGCTCGGCCGCGATACGTGCCTCCTCGTTGGCTATGCGCTGGGCTTCGTTGGCGTATGCTGGCAGCGAGAACTCAATCTCGGGGGCAGTCTCGCCGTTGAAGTCGAGCATCACCTGTGCCGGTGCATTATCCACCTCAATGATAACAGAAGCCTGATTGAGTACCTCATCCTCTACCGATGTAGGGAAGTCGGCCACGGTGAAGTGATAGCCAATTTGGAACGTCAGGTCACCGACGGGCAGATGGTGGTCGTCGAACTGCACAACGAGCTTTGTGGGGTCGCCTTCCACAGGTGCGCAGTGGGTGTAGGTCTCGCCATCATAGCCAGCAAAGTACGCCTGCGATGGTGCGCCCGTCCAGAACTTGATGCAGAAGGGTGTCATCCAGCCTGCATCGCTATTCAATGTCAGAATGAAGTCTGACTTGTAGTTGATTCTAAAGATTGCAATGTCTGCCATATTCTTGATTGTTATTTGTTGTCAACTTTACGTATGGTCTCACGTTGATGTCAAAAGTTGGAAGCTGATAGACGCTTGTGGGGCTGATAGTGCCGCGATGGTTATACATATCGTCTGTCAGCAGGAGTGCTGCCACTACGAGCCCTGAAGGTATCTGCCCGTAGATCTCGAAGATGTCTGTGACGGTGCGGTTGCAGACGTTCAGCACAGCATCCTCTGCTGACTCGCCGTACATCTCCAGCAGGTCTCGCTCCAGTTCTGCCTGTGCGTCGTCAAGTCGGAGCTGTGCTTTAATCTGGTCAACTGTTAAGAATTTCATGTCGTTGCGTATATTGGTTTCTACTTATCGGGGTTTATGCGGTGTCAGGGTTACTGCGGCCATAGCCGCAAGTTAAGAATTAAGAGTTAAGAGTTAAGAATTAAAAAGCACCCCACGCTTCGCAGCGGAGGGTGCTCCAAACAAAAAAAACTAACCTTTTTTATATTTACTAACTAAACAAAATGTTTTCAATTAGGAATTAGGAGTTAGGAATTATAATGAGAGAGCGTTTAGTTTGCAGGTTTTTTAGCAGTGAGGTTTTCAAACTCTGTCGGGTCGTCATACACGGTTACTGACTCGCCTCTGAAACGCAGACGTGTGCCTACCTGTTCGTCTGATCCGCATATTCCCATGCTGAATATACCGCCGCCTTCGCCTCCGTAGCCTCTGCACATATATCCGCTTGCTGTCTGTAGGTCTATTGCGCTACAGAAGTGTGTGTTATAATTGGTGTCGGAAGGCTGATCTCCCTGCGGTATCATCAGCAGCGGATTCGCTTGCATGAGCATGTTCTGTATGACGGGCTTACCGCTTCCGCTGATGGCTACCTGCTGGGTTGTGCCGTCAATGCCGGTTATGTCCGCCCATCCGTGAGAATACGTTATGCGCTCCATGAGTTCACATCCGCCACTCCACCAGTTTTCGAGGCCGAAGATGTTGACGGCACTTGTGCCTGTTGTAGAGCTTGTGTCTTTCATTCCCATGCGGGCAAGGAATCCAGTTACCATTTGCCCGTCATATCCTATGCCATTTTGACTTCTGCTGTTTGTTGTTCCATATTTTAGCAGGTAAAGCAGCAAAGCAATAGCATGTTCTTCAGGTCCAACCAAGCCGAAATAACTATCATTCATCGCTCCGAGATTGTTGAATATGTTTGCAGGCGTGTCTGTCAGGGAATTTCTTGATGCCACTATGCTGCGGAGGTAGTATTCCCCGCCTGGCGTTCCTGCCGTGGTATTATTGTATTCCGTTGTTGCCTGTGCCTTGAATGCTGCAGTAAGATAGTGGGGCTCCCATATCTTCCACGTTCCGCCTATATAGACGTTAGCCACTTCAAGAATGTACTTCCTGTAGCCGGCATTTCTGATGTTGTAGAAAAACCTTCTGTAGAAGCCCATATATACGTCACCCTGACTGCCGTCAAGTGTTGCCGTGCCACCGCCAGCGAATAGCAGGCTATTGGTGTCGTCGAGCTGGATAGCCGCCATTTTTCCGTCGCCCATATATTTGCACAGGTAGCGGTGAGCGTATAACATGATGCTCTGGAATATGTCGCCGTCGATGTCGCCCGTTATCATCTCGGCAGAGTTACTCTTGTTCATATCTATGACTATGCGGTTGACGTATGACGTAGGCTTCTGAGGTGTGAAGTCCAGATTGCTGTCGGTCTGCAACTCTGAGTTGCCTGTGAAAGAGAATGAGCCAGCCATAAGGTTTCCCTTTGTTCCCGTTACCTTAAACTGCTTCACGATGGCTTGACCTACCCACTCGCTGCCATGCTCATCCTTCATGCGGACCGCCACCTTCTTACCAACCATCTTAATATGACCAGGGATGCCGTCTGCTTGCACGGGAACATTACCGTTTATGAGGTTGAAGAGTATCTCGTTGCTGATATTGTTAATTCCTACATATCCATAGGTAAGACTCTTGCCGCCCACGACAATCAGCGGAGTGGTGTCATATGTAGGATTACCATACGCAGGGGACGTACCTAACTCCATGCAAGGCATAGCCGCATGATAGGTTGTGGATAGAAGGCTGCAAACGTCGGAGTTCATTCTGTACTCTCCCACCGTCATCAATATAATGACAGTATCATTGCCTATCGTGTGTCCGTCTATGCTGCCGCCATTGAGGTAATTCAGCAAGGCATCCTGTGTGCTGCCATACTTGCCGTCCTTGTCGAATAATGTTGTACGGATATATTGACCATATTGGCTCATCTCCATGAGGTGTATGCCCTCGGCAATACCTGATTCGTCGGTAACATATACTGCCATGCCGTTCAGTCCGTTGCCCACCACATGCCAGCCGCTGTTCATGCTGTTGGTTATCTCAATCTCCGCATGACTGAATATGTGTGTAGGGGCCTCTGCCGTCGCAGCCTTCACCAGGTGGTTTGTCGTCAGGCTCCACGACTTCTTCCCTGCCAGACACTCCTCCCAATCGCCTGACGTGGGAGATGTCTTCACTATGCTCTTCGCTGAAACGCTCAGCGTGCAGCTCTTCGATGCCATATTAGCATTGCCGTCAATGCTTACTATGAGGTCTTTTCCGTGTAAAATCATAATAATTATATTTTTGTTGAAGGTTTATGGATGAAGGATGAAGGTTTGTTTGTATTAAACTTTCCTCTTTCTTCTTTTCACCCTTCTTCCAATAGCCGCGTTGCGGCTATGTCACCTCAATAAATTTCACTTCTTGCTCTTCTCTCTCCCAATCGTGCTTTTTGTCGATGGCCATGTATTTGCGCCCGTTGTATGAGAAGCGGTTACGGAAAAGGTCTATGCCTGTTGCAATCTTCGCCTCCATAGTGCGGCGCATGGTCTTATAGTATTCCACCATGCGGTTCAGCAGGTGCATCTCGGGACGCTCAGCAACCACGCTGCCATCGCTGGCGGTGTAGCCAATATTCTCGACATACCCATCATTGCCGTAGGTACGTAAAAGCGATGGGGATGGAGTGTTGCTGTTATTGGTGCCCAAGGTGAGGTCTATCTGTTTGTTTTCACTGAAGCCTGAGTCAATAATGGTCTTGCGATATACGTTGTTGTTGTCGCCTACTGTGATAGGACGGGCATAGACTATTTTAACCTCCAAGTCAGTAATGATTTTTTGATAAGGAAATACGTTTACCTCTATCTCGTTTTCACTGAAGTCCTGACCTGGGTCTTTTATTTTCATCTTCTCGGATGCGTAAACCTTATTTATTATCAAGAATACAATCTTGCCACTTTGCCCAACGATAGTATTCGTAATTTTAGCCAGATAACCACTAACATTATCTAATGGCCTTGTGTCTTCTGTACCCTGTAAGATACTGGTACCTTCTACCCATATATTGAAGTTAGGCGGAGTGTTCGTGATAATCCAATCCTGATTATAAGAATCCCAATAATATACGTTTCCGTTGGTAGATTCAAAGGATAACCTGCATATTATAGCATACGGGATATTACTTACAAGACTTATGTCGTTAGGAATATCTATTGCAGCACCACCAGCATTATTCAGCGTGTAATATGTGTCAATTCCTATTCCCCAATGTCTTATAACTCCACTCACTATATTGAATACTGTCAGGGGAATATCAAAGTCTATATTGATATAACCTCCTTCTAACATTTCTTCGTTATAAGGTGATTTTATCTGATAACATGCTGCATCAGATGTTTGTGTGTCTGTATAAATATTTACATCTTGTGCCAATAGCAGACAATTTTCCAACACACCATTTCCCCTACTCCATCTACCTGGAACGGCACCCGTTACTATATCCCGCTGGGTGAAATTGTAGCGGTTCCCGCTTGCGCTAAACAAAGACATATACACTACAGCCATTGGATCGGTATATGCCTCTAACAATGTGTGGACTCTTGTAATGTTTATATTGTCGCCACTGGTGAGTTGAACGTTGACAAATCTATATTCAAAGTATTCGTTTTCGCTGTTATTCCTTGCTACATATTGAAAATTTATTTTCCTCCTAATGTCGGATGATGACTCAAAGGCTATTCTTTGATTGTGGACGGTGGCTGGGAATTCTCCCGTGTCCCACCGGAAACCTTCTATATATTCACCCGCTGTCAACATCACCGCCTGTCTTACGCCGCCCTCGATGATATCCGCCTGTGGCATCTCTATTATCTTGTCACCGTTTGCATCGTCAACACTTAGGGAAACAATCGCGGCCTTGCCACCTGGCACAAAGCTGAGTTTGTTGTTGCTTCCTCTGAAATCTGCAACAGGAAGAAGGTCTTTGGTTACTATCTGACCCTGTGACTGCAACTCTGGCCATTCGGTGCTGTTGGCTATCATTGCAAGTATGCTCCAGTCCATCACGTTGACGTTGATGTTGAAGTTGCCGCCGTTGTCGTATCTTCCGAATATCAGCGATGTACCTTGCTGCCTCAGTGTAAAGCCAAACACCTCACATATAGCGGAGATAGCTTCCTTGTATGAAGAGCCAACACGGGTGATGACCTCAGTATTGTCATTCTTAATGGTTTCTTTGCTGAAGAACTTCTCAAAGTTGGCACGTATCAGCAGTCCATCGCATACATTGCTGAAGTCTTCCATGAGCACAATCTCGGTGAATGGTACATCTCCCTCACCGAATAACGATGTTATGCCACTATATACCAACAATGCAAGGCGATTTGTTCCTGTCACACCTGTCTGTATCGTGATGTCGCTCAAACATGCCAGGGCACTCTTCAGGGGGAACTCCAACTCTGTCAACTCATTGCCCCACGGCTGGGTGAATACCTCGGCTGCGAGGAAGCCTATCCACTCCGTTTTGCCGGTGGTGAGGTTGACGAGTGTCACCATCTTCTGCGTGTTATTCTCAGGCAGCAGTTCATCTATGAGAGTGCCACCGCTATTGTCGAGCACGCGAAGATAGCCCGTCTGCTGACGTATGGGCATAAAGATGTCGTCACCGTTTGCCTCACTCGTCACAAACGGATGCTCTGAGCCCGTCAGCTGCACGATGTTCTGCCCCGTGTCAGCCTGCTTGCTTATGTTTACGCAGTATTGCTGACCCGTGCGGCTCTGAAAGCGACATTGATGTGTGATGTTCCAGCTCATTGAGAAATGAAGTAATGAAAAAATGAAATAATGAAAAGAATCTTTAACCGTTAACCGTTAACCTTTAACCGTTACTCGTGACCAAAGAACCCAACCCTGCGCCCTTCAGATAATTATTCAGTCCGAGGAATATCTGCTCACCGGTGACGTATGGAGTGCCGCCGAAGCCGCCCTGACGCTCGTTGTCTTCCAGCTGCTCAGCAAGGTTGCCTTGTTGCGCTCTCGTCAGGATTACTTCGCCTGCATTGACGGCCACAGGAATTTGGTCACCGCTGAAGGTGTTACCCTTTACCTCACCACCTTCCGCAAAGCCTGTCAGAGAGTGTACGGTGCTGATGGTCGTTGCCATTGCTGCTGTACCTGCTGCCATCCATGCAAGCCATCCCCAACCTGACGAAGCCACGTCCGCTGCGTGTGATGCCTGTGCAAAGCCGAGAGCGATGTCGGCAATAGCCTTAATGACTGTTCCTGCTGCCTTTGCACTCGGGTCGTCTATGGCATTCAGAGCATTGCCCATATTGTTCACCGATTGCGCTGCAAGGCTCCATGCCTTCTGTGTGTCTTGGGCACCCTCCGTAGTGGTCTTGCTGAGGTTTTTTATCTGTTTGTCGTCAACATCAAAGACTACCTTCAGCTTCATGGCACCATCCTCACCGAATGCCTCCACGAGTTTCTCATTAAGAGTCTGCACGAAGCCCTGTATCGTCTCGTCTGGGATGTCTTCACCATTCAAGAGTTTCTGCATTATGCCGCTGGTGTCGAAGGTGGCGGTGTCGATGCCGTTCTTCACAGCAGTGGAGAATATTGTGCTGATTGCGCTTGCATCGCTGAATGCCTCTTGCATGTTCTGGAGCAGAGAGTCACCCACTGGCGTTGTTGCTATTTCCTCAGTAAGGCGCTGTTTTAAAGCATCGAGGTTGCTGATAGTGATAGGCACCTCTACCGCTTTCTGTTCGCCTGTAGAAGTCGATGTCCTTGCATCCACTTGCACCTGTGCCGTCTCAACCTTCTTCTCCGCTGCATATATCTTCTTCAAGTCACCCGAAGCCTGAGCGTCTGCAAGTTCATTCTGTGCGTCTGTCAGTTTCCTCTGAGCATTAGCCAGCTCGCGTGCTGTTTTCTCACTCTCCTTCTGTGCTTCGATGGCTTTCTCCACTTCAGGACCAAGAGCCACGATGCGCTCTTCTACCTTTGTCTGTGCCTCTTTCAGTTTTGGAGAGTCATACACCTCGCGTGCATCACCAATAGACTTCCACAAGGTCTCAGCAGCCTGGAGTTCCTTCTTCTTTGCCTCCGCGCTGTTAATGGTGCCCGCCTTCACCTCCAGAGCCGCCTGCTGTAGGCTCTGCTCATAATCCTTCTGTGCCTGCACATACTTCGCATCTGCCTGTTCAGGAGTCGAAAGGGAACGACTGCCGCCTGTGCCGCCACCACTGCCGCCGGTCTTTCCGTTCATTATGTCGCGGACGGTAGTACCTTCGGCACGATTGATGGTGCGATATGCTTGCGACTGCATGCTGTAGGCTTGTGCTGCCTGTTGGTCGCGTTGTCTGATAAGGTTTACGAGGTCGTTATAACTACCTGTGCCCATCTTATCGACACGGAACGTTCCCCAATTCTTATATGCCTCGTAGGGGTTTTTCGTGTTATCCCTCAGTATTACGGTTTCCGCGTCGCCTGAAGTGGGATTGATACGTGTGCTGGTTGTAGTGTGAGCCCTCTCGTACTTCTCATATTCAGCAGCAGCCTTGATACGCTTGTCAAACTCCGCCATGCTGCTTGTGCCCTGACGGAACTCCTTCAGCGTCATGCCGTTCTCCTTAGCCATAAGGCTGTAGCGTGCATCAATAGCCTTGCTTGTCTGTTTCACCTCATTGCCCACGAGGGTGACAATCTTCTGCATACCTCCCTGGAGGTTTCTTTCTATGGCCCTTATCTGCTCTGCCGTCAGCCGCTGACCATTCACCATGCCTGGTGCTGCGTTGCGCCCGTCAACGGGTGCTATGTAGCGGCCCGTCATAATCATCTGGCGCATGCGGTCGTTCTCTGCCTGCTGAGCACTCATGGCAGGCCCTTGTATGGTCTTCATGGTGCCGAGTCTGTCCATCTCGTTATATGCCGCACGTGCTGCCTCCACAATCTGGTCCATGCGTGAAAGGTAGCCGCTGATGTCGCCATTGTTCAAGGCCGTAAGGAAACCTTCATACAGGCTTCTGCTGGCTTCCACTGTGCGTCCCCATTCGTCAACGGTTGCCTCAGATGCAAAGAAGGCGTCCTTTGCCACCTGCATTGCACCGTCAGCAGCCTTCAGCGCAGTGTTGAACAGCTTTACGGCATCGAAGTTGATGGTAAACTTCTGTGAGAGTTGGTCAAGAATGCTGCCTGTGCTGTTGCTTTCGTTGCCTGTTGCGTTGAGCTCCTTCTGTATGTCGCTGAGTTCCTTCTTGCTGTCGTTAATACGCTGCTTTATCTGTTCAAGGCTGCTGCTGAGTGCCTTACCAAAGTCGCCCTTCTTCTCTTCATCGGTGAGCCGCTTGTATTGCGAACTGAGTTCCACATACGCAGAGGTGAGCTCGCCTATCTTTCCGCGAACGGTGTTGCTCACGGTCTGCATCTGTCCGAGTGACTGAACGTATTGCTTTTGGTCTTTCTCCAGTATAGCAAGTGTACCATCAACCCTGCGGCACTCCTGTTCCATATTCTGAAGACCGGTGACGGCTCGCTTTATCTTGCTGTCATATTCGCCTGACTCAATCTTTAGTCTGGTTATTACGTCTGCCATATCTTATTTCATTTCTTGTTTAATTAGCTGGTCTATGAGCTGTGTCAGTTCCTCCGATGCCTTACGCATTGCGCTGTGGGATGTCAGGGAGAAGAAGTTGCGGGGACGTATGGCACCGCGATTGCCTGACAGTCTGCCGCCACGTGTTCCGGCTGTGCGTTGGCCTGTGCCATTATTGATGAAGCGAAGTATGAATGCTCTGTCGCTACCCTCGTAGTCCATCACCTGCTGCGTCCTGCTACCTCGTATAACACGGTTGCCGCCCCTCTGATACGGCTTCAACTTACGTGGTGGTTCGTAGCCGCTCACCTTGCCGCTTGCACGCTTCTTGTTCAGGATACTGACATTACCACCGAGAATCTGACGATAGACGGCAGTCTTCACGGCTTTGTATGCCTGACGTGGGTCAGCGTGCATAGCACCGCGAGCCGCCTGCGATACGTCCTTGCGAACATGGCCAAGCACGGTGCGCACAATCTTCTGCACCTTCTTCTCCATCGCAGGGTTGCTCATCAGCAGGCTTTCAAGTTCCTGCCGCTGCTGCACCAGTCCGTCAATTTGTAAATTCTCTGCCATACACTATTCGGGCAGAATATGGTTTCGGGTTTACTCGTGCGATGTCTGATGTCTGAGGGATGATGTCTGATGGTTTAATTGCTATGCGGTAAATGTCTTTAACCGATAACCGTTAACCGATAAACGTTATAAAAAAATGGGGATTTGCCGTTGATACAATGTGATCAACGAAAAAAAAAGAGAGCCGACACCCGTCAGCCCTCTTACATCTTACATCTTACATCCCGAAGGTCATCCTTCTATCTCGTCATTGCCGCCGCCGGTGTCGCTACCGCCGCCCTGATTGTCAGAGCCTCCGGTGCTGCCGCCGTTGCCGTTGCCTTTGGCTACATAGGCTACTTCCTTGATGCCCTTCACCTCGTACTTTGGCTTGTATTCGTCAAGCAGCTCGTGGAACTTCTTCTGTACCTCCACGTATGGACGCATCTGTATGCCTGCAAGTGCTACGAGTTCCCCAGCATGCGCCACCATTGTTGCCTCGCCGGTCACGTCGTTAGGCATGAGTTCCTTTGCCTTCGCCAAGTTGATACTCTGACACTTCAGGCGTGCGTCGGTATAGTAGCGCAAGAGCACGTCACCCTTTGCGTTGGTGCCCTGAATGGCAAAGCCTTCTGCCATCATGCGTGCTGCAACATCCTGAAAGCCTACGAGCACCTGACTGATTACGTCAGCAGGTACGAGGGGCATGCGGTGGTGAAGTTCCTCAGCCACGAAATCGAGTGAAACACTCTTTGGCTGTTCATTGACGGTGATGGTTTTGCCGGTGGTGCCGAAAGCCTCGTTGCCGTTGTTGATTGAAATCTGTATATCTACCATATTTCTGTGTGCTGGCGATACCCACCAGCGGGGGTCTTAAAAGTATTAAAAATAAACGATATATCATACCGTATGGCAAACGATATATCATATCGTATGACAAACGATATATCATACCGTTTATAGCACGAAATATGGATTGGGGTTTACCCGTGCGGTGTCTGATGTCTGATGTATTGTTTTTGGGGGAATTGTCCGTTAGCACAATGCGGCTAACAGATAAGAAAAAAAGTCCCGATAAGTATTTCTACCTATCGGGGATAACATGGATAAAACTTGCTTTATTATTTCTTTTTTAATATGGAGTTCATTATTATGGTATATGTTCCTTGTACCGGTATTATCATAAGGTGTATGAACATATCGTCTTCCACGTAATATGCCTTTTCTCCGTTGGCATATATATCCATGCGGACATGGGTATCTTCACTCCATGATTGGTGAGCTGCGTTGTGTCCGGTCTTCTTGTTTTCTATGTTAAAAACAATAATGTTGGACTCTCCTATGCGGTCATTTTTTAAGTTCCATTCATATAAACCGAAACTACCCTTATCTACCTTGGTGGCTTTGGTGAATAAGATAGCATTGTCACTGATGTTGAATGTTCTATCCAACATAATCTTTTCCACAACAGGGTTTTTGCTTTTCTTTGTGGTGTCATTCTCTGTTTGCGCACTTGTGACTATCATCACAAGTAAAAGCGCGATCATTGTTAATGTTCTTTTCATAGTTCCTTATTTTTAATCGTTAGTCGTTAGTTCTTAGTCGTTAGCCCCCCTCCACTTGGGAGGGGTTGGGGGTGGGGTCTTATAGCACCTTCAGCGGTGCAAGGTCTTGCAACCTTGGGTCTATGATGTCAACGGTCATGTCGAGGGCTTCGGCTATTGCCTGAATGGTTTCAAGCGTCACGGCATATTTGCCCGCTTCTATGCGTCCTACGTGCGTACGCTGCAATCCGGCACGGTCTGCCAGTTCCTGTTGTGACCATCCGCGCATCTTACGCAGTGCCACCACACGCAACCCTATACGGTCACGCAGCTGTTGTCTCTGTTCGTCTGTCATAGTTCAAGATATTAAATATGTTCGTGCTTCCTCCTCTATTTCTACGCCTGATGTCAAGAGCATCTTGTAAACATTATCCCTTGCTTCTTTCTCGCTTATTTTGTTGCCATTGTTGATAAGTTCCAATCTGACAAAAGCCTTTGCACCCAATATGTCAACATGGTAAGCAAATTCATCATATAAAAATAAGTGCTCCAAATCGTCATCTTCCCCATTTTGGTTGATGTCGGACAGGTTAAATATGCCCGCAGCCTTTGAGGAGCCATCATCAAACACACCAACGATGTAGTGTCGGGGCACCATAAATCCACGCACGGCATTTTCTAATGCAATGCCAGAACGATAGCCATTCTTCGGTTCGTTTTCGTTCCATACGCAAATCATGTTCTTTGCGTCATAGACAGTTAGATTGATTAGTTTCTTCATAGTTATTTCCTCTCTATTACTGTTGTTATTTCCTCGTCATTGCAATCCCATTCAAACTCATACTCCTTGTCGTCTTCGTTGACTTTCATGGTGGCGTAGATGGTTTCGCACCAACTGTCTCCGTTTTTGTAGATGTCGCTATTCGGGAATGATATAGACTCGACATATACATTGTGCGTCTTCTCAATGTCGATAATCTCACGCTCCAGCATAATCTGCAGCACGTTCAGCGGTAAGTGATTGTAATGTTTCATAGTCTTTTCCTCCTTATAAAACGGTTATGCGTGATATTTTGTCCGTGCTGATGTATTCTGTTCCGTTGTTGGTTTCCAAAACAAGAAGGTCATTTTGCGGCTCAACGTCCCATGATGTGTCACCACAGATGATGAATTCGACGTCATCTATGTTTATGTGAATACCATCTTCGTATTTGTTACATTTAAGGCTCAGTTCTTCGAGAACTCTCATTACTGTTGTTGCTTTCATAGTCGTATGTATTTTTAGGGGGTTATATTATATCTGTTAAAAGGTGGGAGGGTTGCCCCTCCCTGGTAGTTATGCTGCCAGTTTGTTGAGTTTGTCGGCCAGTGCCTTGATGTTTTCATCTTCGAGGATGTCCCACTCTTCAAGCGTTGCGATGATGACCTTGGCGGTGTACTTGCGGTTGCCGTCGAGTGAGTAGGCAGTGATGAGGTAGCTCAGCGGAGTGCTACGGATTCCGTACTCGTCCTCGTCGCAGCCGAAGTAGTTCATAGAAGCCTTTTCAATCTCTCTCAGTGTCTGACCGAACTCGTCATTTTCGCGTGCTTTCCATAAAGCCATTTCTTCGTCGAGGTTGAACTTCTTTGTCTCGGTGTTGTTTGCAGTAGTCTTCATAATCTTATGCCGCTTATAGGTTGCCGCCCTGTTTTAAGTTTTGTTTTTGTTGTTTGTTTTTGTTTTCTGATGCAAAGATACGGCAATTAAATAGAATGTGCAAGTATTTACACAACTTTCTCGTAAAAAGTGTATATTATTATGCGTTTTAATGGGATTTTGTAATGTATATATGACAAAATAAACTGTTTTTGCCTAACTATTTACACATTACGGAGTTAAAAAACCCCTGAAGGCGAAAAATGGTTTTTACAGAACATGCCTTCAGGGAGAAAAAGTAATTAATATAAAAAATGATATGTGCTTACCCTCACGGGCTGGGCGTGCTGCCTCGCGGCAGGAGTATGTCAATTAGTTTATAGTTTAGAGTTTATAGTTTAGAGTCAGTGGTTAGTGTAGAGTGGAAAGTTCATGGTTAATACAAAAAACCGTCCCACGCTTCACAGCGGAGGACGGAAAATCTTAACCTAATAATCTAAACCATGAAAAACCTATCATTTATTATGTCACATATGTAAAGTTGAGAGTTTCTTTTAGTCGGGCGTACAAACCCTTTATAAAAGCGGACAAGCCGAGCGAGTGTTTATAGTTTATAGTCAGTGGAAAGTGTAGAGTGGTAAGCCTCTTTTACATTATTTGGTTTTTGATGTCGGCGTTGAGCTCAGACATCGGGTTTTTCTTTTTCTGATGTTGCTTTCCGGTGGGAAAGTCTGGTGTTGTTGTAAGGCTGTATGGAAGCTCGCTTACAAGCAGCCTTGCGGCAGCAGCAGAAATGACTCTGTAAGAGTTCAACATCAGAAAAAGGGTTTTTAAGGTTTTTGTTTAATCACTTCTTCACCATCTCAAACGCCTGCTTTCTGTTCCCGTCAAGGTTATAGCTGACGTGAATCCAATACGTGCCTTGCTTGTTATGCTCCCAAATGAGCTGATCAAAGTCCACGTGCTGCTTTATCCAGTTGAAGAGTTTCTTGCCGTAGGCGATGTCGCCTTTGATTGAAATATCAGCGGCTTGGCCCGTCACGTGCTGCGAATTACAGACTCCACCCACTTGTTTGTTTAGTGACGGGCACCGGTAGCCGCTGTTTATCGTTATAGGTCCGTTTGCCGCCCTGAGAGGGTCGAGGACCTTGGTACAAAGGAATGTGAGGTTTACGGTTTCCCTTATGCCAGGCACGTTTGTGATGCCATGCGCTGCTGCTGTATTGCTGGCGCACATCTCCGGCAGGGAGAAGTATTTTCCGATTTTGATGTTTAGTGGCAATGCCATGATGTTATGAATTAGGAATGAGGAATGAGGAGTTAGGAATGAGGAATGAGGAGTTATCAACTGTCAACTGTCAATTATCAATTATCAATTATCTTCGTCATCCCTACTTATCTCGATGTGTGTGTCGCCTTTGGTGATGTGTAACTCCATGCCTGTCATGAGGGCCCTGAAGCCGAAGGCTAACGATGGGAACAGGATGAGCTCACCGACTGCTGTCAGTACGGATCCGTCTATCTCTCCCTGTGGCGGAAGGATGAATCCTGTAATAATGAGTATAACACTGACTGCGAAGCAGATGATGAAGCACCATTGGCAGAACGCACACTGCTGTTCTTTAGGGTTGGTCGAATGAATGTCGCACATATATTATAAAGTAAAACGTCTTTACCATACGTGCGTTATTCCGTTATGGGATTACTGTGCGATGGATGAAGGGTGAGGGATGAGGTCAGAAGAGCGTCAGCTGTGCCTGCTCAGCCTTGATGCGTCGCACGGCCTTGTCGAAGTATTCCTTTGAGAGTTCAAAGCCGATGAAGTGCCGACGCTCCTTGATGCAAGCGATGGCCGTCGTGCCGCTGCCCATGAATGGGTCAACGATGGTGTATTCGGGGTCGATGATTCCGACGACACGCTGCATGACCTCGACGGGCATTTGGCAGGGATGCGTAACGCCGTGCTTTTCCTTGCTGACGTTCTTCACTTGGTTAATCTCCCACCAGTCGTACAACATGCCGCCCTCGTGACCTTCTGCGATGCGCTTTGCTATGCGCTTGTCGGTCGGGTTCTTGTAGGGTTGGTGCATCAGCGTGAAGTCGGGCTTGATACCGAAGTAGGCGATGTCACGATGTTGGCGCGGAGTGTTGGAGTTATACACCCACGATGCGACACGCTCAGGGAACTGCCCTATCTGGAAGGCGAACT
>Ga0326512_10002048_pt1 | contig 15056 bp, 21 predicted proteins | sample 1_2617_0518_D_FD_203652 | JGI IMG/M metagenome (GOLD analysis project Ga0326512, IMG submission 203652) | Bovine rumen microbial communities from UC Davis, California, United States - 1_2617_0518 | ecosystem: Host-associated > Mammals > Digestive system > Stomach > Rumen | place: USA... | reverse complement strand
CACTATGATACCGTAAATGGCAACGGGAAAAACATCACTGGTATAGTTATAGCCTACACGTCCTAAAATGGGCGTGTATGGTCTTAAAATGCCCTTAGAATGAAAATATGAAATATAATCATTAAGCAACAAAACAAGAAGAAGAGAATATGTCACCACGAAGAAGTATAAGCAATACGTTTACTGTCACGACTTTAGTTGACGGAGAATCTGCGCCATATTATTTTGAAGAAAAATACGCGTGGTCAAACGATTCATCGACCCAAAGCATTACTACACCGCCATCAATAAGTGGTGGATGGCAAACATCTATACCACCATCAAACGGTTATGCGTATCTTTGGAGAATGTCAATTAGACACGTTTGGAATGAAAGCACCCGTTCTTATACACAAGAAGCTGCGCAATACTTTAGAATGAGTGGTACGAACGGAACGTCAATACACATAAAAGGTCACGTGTCAACAGTACAAAACTTACCTACTACTCATGTAGATGGTGATGCGTATGTTGTTGATGCAAACGGACATTTGTATATGTGGAGCAATGAAAGCGGCTCTTGGGTAGATATTGGCGTGTTTCAAGGTGAAGCAGGAAAGACGTACTACACACACATTGCTTGGGCAACGCAAGTGAATTACTCTGGCACAACGATTACAAGTGTGGATGGATTTATCGTGGACAAATCTCCGAACGATACGACACACATGTGGATGGGTGTATATATTGACGAACAAAGCGGACAAGATGAATCAAACGCATTGCGATACACATGGTCTTACACAAAAGGTGACAAAGGTTACGATGCCGTTACTTATGGATTCGTATTTACGGAGGCTTTTGCAAAGGCTGATGCAAGTAAGACAATAACAGGAAACATAAAGGGCTATGCCTATAAATATGTTGGTAACACAAGAACACCTCTTGCCAATACTATTATTCGTTATGGATATATCATTGACGATAATGGAACATACGCCGACACAACAACAAACGCTAATGGTTTCTTTGATGCACAAAACTGGTTTAACGGTGACAACATAGATGACTACGCAAAGGGTTCTCCATCCATCTTTGCAGCAATACAAATTGGTGGTGTAATTGTACACGTAGAATACATCACCATCTCCTTGCAAGGTGATACAGGTGGACGTGGCAAGACGGGACGTTTCTATTACTATGCGCAAGAATGGTCAGATGATCCAAATGTAAGTTATAATGTAACTGACGCAGAAGCACCGTATTTTAAGTATAATGACAATTATTGGGTCTTTAATCCTACAAACAACGGAACATACGCCATGTCCGAAATGGGTACACCGTCAAGTTCTAACGAAAATTGGAAATTGATGGTAACGGACTTTAAGTTTATAATTACCGAAGCGATATTCGGTTCATACGCACATTTTGGGTCTGCAATCATCAACGGAGATTGGTTACTATCAACACATGGTAAAAGGAATGGTGATGATTCAACCGAATATACGTATTTTGACGCAAGCGACCCAAGGGGTATAAGTTCATCAAGCCATTTCGCACCAAACTTTTGTGTTGACTTAAATACGGGCGCAGCGTACATGAATAATGCTTTTATAAGGGGAGAACTTTCGGGTGTCACTGGTAGTTTTAAATCCCTTAATTGTGTCAATAATAGCGGTACGGTGGTTGCAAAAATTAGGTTCGGTACGGACGGACGTTTATGGTTTGAAGATGGTGACTTGTATAATCAGGGATTAAAAGACGGACGACCTTTGCGCTTTTATAGCGGTGATATTTGGTGTCGTGGTGCTTTTGGGGCAAGAACACGTACCGTATTACTTGTTAATGGTAGTCAAGGCTACTATTATTCTAAAGGCACAGGTAATGCAGGACAACTTGTTTCTTTTGCGTCGGCAACATCTTCGGGAGGTCAGACATACTATACGATTGAATGTTACGGCAAAGAAGATGACTATAGCGGCTACCCAGTGGACGAAATTGTATTTAATATAGAAAAAGAAAAGGGAACGTACCTATATCAGCTAAGCATGGCAGATACTCAGCGTGTTTTGCTCATTAACGCCAACGACTACAACAACAACGTATTTATCTACGTAAATGGTAATCAAGAGCAATGGGGCGGTGGAAGTGTTGGAGAAGTTATAAAACTACCAATCAGTTTTATGAATCCACAACCTGCCAATACGGTTCTTGGTCGTGGGCTTGTGGTTGGTGCTAAAAGAGATAACGATTGGGGTTAATATATTAAACAGCTATATTGTTATGTTAAGAATAATCTACAACAACATTATCCCTGTAAAGAATTTTACGGCACTCACGTTGTGGCCTTTCATCTTTGTTCGGTCATCATACAAAGGCAAATTATCCACTGTTATCGAAAATCACGAAAAGATACATCTTAGGCAACAAACCGAAATGCTTGTTATCTTTTTCTTGATTTGGTACGGTTTGGAATATGTGATACGTTGGATATGTTACGGATTTAATCATGGTAAGGCTTATAAGAATATATCTTTTGAGCGCGAAGCATACAAGAATCAATCCAACTTGGATTATCCACGTACACGCAAGCATTACGCATTTCTTAATTTTTTGTAAAATATCATCTAAAAATTTGGTATATTGATTACCTTTGCAACTAGAATTTATAATATTAACAAAAGAAACTTATGGGAACATTTAAAGATTCGTTAAAAAAATGGTTCTACACACAAGGAACACAAGCAGCATCAAATTCGGCACGTATACCTTTGCTTGATGCAAGCGGAAATCCTATCGGTAGTGATACACCAGACAACCTTTTCAAAAAACAACCGTTGTTTACTGGTAATGTTGGAGTCGCAACGCGTGAAAGTGACGGTTATCCACGTTTTCGACAAGCCGACCAAGCCGCATCGTTTATTTCTTCGGCTGTTGGTGTATGGGTACAAGAAGGTGGTAAGTTGCTTATCGTTGCCAAAGACCAAGTGCAAAGTACCAAATGGGCAACGTCTAACGTTAGCGGTGGCACAGCGACAAAATGGCGTGAAGCTGCTATTGCGGACATGGAAGGTCGTGCGAACACGAACACAATCATTTCAACGTTAGGTGATAACGCGCCAGCTGCAAAGTATTGCCACGAATATTTTCCGACTAACGTAGAAAGTGCCGACGCACAATTTGGTTCAGGTCGTTGGTGGCTACCGAGTGGTGGTGAATTATGGATAATTTGGTCGCATTTGCTCGAAATCAACCGCATCATGTCGATAATTGGTGGCACGGAGTTGAATCGTGGTCAATGGTACTGGTCATCCACGGAGCTCTCTGCCACGGATGCTTGGGGTCTGTATTTCGGCGTCGGCTACTTCGGCAACGGCGGCAAGGCGCTTGAGTTCAGTGTTCGTCCTGTGTCCGCATTTTATTAACGCTTTATCTATTTAAACCTTTAACACTTTATCGAATTATCAATTTAAACCTTTAACAACTTTAGATTTGATTGTTCGGTATATGGGGTAAGTGGTTTGAATAGAAAACGCATAAAGAAAACAAGTAACAAGTTATAAAGAAACAAAAGAAAGTAAAGAAAAAAGAATATGTTGGCACGTGACACAAAGATATATCGTGATAGTTACCTTTTGACAAAAGAGATCTTTGCGGTAACTAAAAGAATCAAGACGGAATATCGTTCGTCAATAGCACGACGACTAGAAGAACTTTCGATAGAAATATCTATGCGTATAGTAGAGGCTAATCTTTGCGCACCGAATAGCGAGGAACGTCAAAAGGTTCTTGGTCACGATTTCGTTGTGTCGTATGAACGTTTCTTTTATTTACTTTCTTTGGCTTTTGACTTGAAACTTATTAACTTAAAGCAGCATGCAACACTTTCACGTATCTTGGATGGTATAGGAAAGCAGGCAACTGGTTGGCGCAAATCCACTTCAAAATAAATGACAAAAGATATTTTAACCGCAAGTGTGATAACACATCGGGGGTCGTATCGTTTACGGACGGCGGCAATGTGTTATTCTTTCAAATGGATGCCCAACTCCCAGTGTTTGTACTATGTGCATATTGTAAGATATTCACTAAACATCGTCATGTTCGTTGTTCTTGCGTTCTCGGTGACGGTGGGTATAATGAAGGAGTTAAGATGTAACAATAGGGCGTGTTTTACGGAGAACTCTGCCACGAATGCTTGGAATCTGAATTTCAACGACGGCAACTTCAACAACAACAACAAGACGAATGAGAACAGTGTTCGTCCTGTGTCCGCATTTGATAGAATACATTTTATGTGTTTGCGCATCATTGAATTGACAATGATAACGGGTGTCAATAGTAGTCTTATAATCGGAATAAGTAACGAACTATGGTGAGGGATGAAGATATGTTTGAGGCATTCCGAACGTGTCTCCGTCACAAGGCATCTTCACCGTCGGCGATAAAGTATTTCTACGGATATGAACGTGATATTTTGTCGTTGGTGGATGAAATAAACGCCAGAACTTACCGCCCGTCAACAAGCGTTGCTTTCCTTGTTACCAAACCAAAGTTACGTGAGGTGTTTGCGGCTGGCTTTCGTGACCGTATAGTGCATCATTATGTCGCTATGCGTATCGAGCCGCTTTATGAGAAATTGTTTTGTGACCGCACGTTTAATTGCCGTGTCGGTAAAGGTGTTCTTTATGGTGTCAACCAACTAAAGCAAGATATTAAGGAATGTACCGAAAACTACACAAAGCCAGTTTGGGTCGTCAATCTTGACTTGCAAGGTTTCTTCATGTCTATTGACGTAAAGTTACTAAACAAGATGACACAAGATTTCATCAAGGCAAAATATTTCGGAGATGATAAAGACGATATTCTTTGGCTAAGCGAAATAATCATGTTGCACGAACCCGAGAAAGATTGCACAAGACGTAGTTCGCTTGAGCTTTGGAAACAATTACCCGCAAATAAATCGTTGTTTACGAACGGCAACGGCTTAGGTTTACCGATAGGAAATCTGCCAAGTCAACACAATGCCAATTTCTTATTGCATTGGCTTGATATGTTGCTTGAAAAGATGGGTTTTAAGTATCACGGTCGTTATGTTGATGATTTTTATTATATGACGGTTTGCGAAACGGACGCGGATAAGCAAAGAATGCTTCATGCAATAGCCGTTATCCGTCGCTTCCTACATCTTTATCTACACGTAAACTTGCATCCAAATAAATTCAAGTTCCAATATTATGATAAAGGTGTTGCTTTTACGGGTGCTGTCGTGAAGAAAGATAGAGTATATGTCGGCAATAGAACGGTTGCTAACGCACAAGACGCAATATATAGACTTAACAACTATTCAACAAGCGAAAAGAAACTATTACATAACGTACAAAGCGTAAATTCGTATCTTGGTATCATGCGGCATTACGACACATACGATATTCGCAAGCGGCTTATTGGAATGATTAAGCAAGAACTTTGGGAAAAGGTGTATGTCAAAGGGCATTACGATAGCGTACATATCAAGAAACACAAAAAAAGCTAAATCCGCACCCAAAAGAGGATTATCAAAAAAAATTGTATTATTTACGTGACACAATAAATTATGGACTTGCAGACGCTAGATAGAAATTATTTCATTAATTTAACCTAAATACGAGATATTTTTACTATCTTTGTAACCAATGAAAGACAAAGAAATTATAATCAAAAAACTATTTCGTATATGAAAAAGAATATCAAAACTTCAAAGGTTTTAACCGTTTTCTGAAGATGCTTTTGGTAAACTCATGGCTTCTAATGAATGGAATATTGAACAAACTATGATTGTCGGTGATTTGGTTTGTGAATAAAGATACCATACTTATTATATATAAAATTCAACGTTATTGTAATCTATCCCGTCTTCTTTCATATTAGTGGACGGGATTTTAAATTTATAAGAATATGAATAAAATATATTTGTATATCATGGCAGCATGTATGTTATTAACATCATGCAGAACACAAAAAGTAGCTACAGAAGTCAGGACTACTGATACGGTAACAATAGTTAAGGATTCTATAATTATCCGCAACAGAGAAGTAAAAGTAAATGTTCCTGTACCTGTTGTGCAATTAAGGGATGTTGTTCCTGAAGACACCACCAGCATACTTATGTCAGATATATACAAGTCTAAAGCATGGCTTAAAAACGGGAAACTATACCATACTTTAGAGACTTTACCAAATGCTACAATAACAGGCAGCACTACCCTATCAGATACGACAAAGACGAGTACGAAGGAAAAAGCTATAAACAACAATAGCCAAAAGATAATTAAGGTAAACGAGCTAACTTCACTTCAAAAGTTCTTCTACAAATCTGGAATTATTCTATGGTTCTTGTTTATTGTATTACTGATAGTGTATTTAACTAGAAAAAAGAAATAAAAAGCCCTACCCGATTAAGGGCAAGGCATTATTTCACTTTTTATGCTTAAATATATCAAGCTCTATTTTAGACCAATATTTAGGTTTATATTTCTCTTTATGCCCTTTGGGTATTTCTCCAGCTGCAACACGAAATAGATGTTTTGTCAAGTAACTACCCGGCCTTGTCAAGTAACACCGTTTTACTTGACTTATGATAGAGTTGCTTTACAGTTACTTGACAAAGTAGGATGATATTTGTCAAGTAAATCGGATATGGTAGTCAAGTAACTACTTTTTTTGTCAAGTAACATCGATTTACTTGATTTTTGATAGACTTGCTTGATAGTTACTTGATAATTTAGGATGATATTTATCAAGTAAATCTGTGAAAGAAATCAAGTAACTATTATTTTTGTCAAGTAACTTGTTATTTCACGTCAAGTAAATGCCACTTTTTGAAGTCAAGTAACTCTTTCGTTTATATCCCTGATAATCAATATTCCATTTATAGCACAATGGGTTATTTTCTAAACTCATAAAAAATACAAAAAGATAGTGTTATTTTCTAAATTATATGTATATTTGTAGAGAATATTTAGGATATCATATGGACGTTATAATTAATATAAAAAAACTATTCTTGGCAATAATAGCATTTTTATGGGGAGTATATTCCCCTATTAAAGATTTTATGCTTGCTATGCTACTTCTGTTTTTCTTTAATTTCATTGCCGGCCTCACAGCTGATATTGTCGAGAAGCCAGGAATTGCATGGGACAATAAAAAAGCATGGCAGTGTATTGTTCAGATGTTTGTTTTCTTTGGGACTATAGCTTTTTTTGTTCTTATCGGGCATTATTTACATCAAATGCCTATAACGGTCCAGTGCATAAGTAGCATATGCTATGCAGCAGTATTATTCTATCTGAGGAATATCAACAGGAATATAATCATAATTATTCCAAAAAAATCACCGATGCAAAATCTATTTAAATTTACATATTATGTTCTAAGCGTTCAGTTCCTGGAACAAATACCATTACTAAAAAAATATATTAACGAGCATAAAACAGAAATCGATAATGAGAACAATTAAGTACATATTCGTGCATTGCACTGCATCTTCACAAAATTGGGGTGTAAAAGAATTAAGTGCGGAATTCAAAGCTAAAGGTTGGAAAGATCCAGGTTATCATTATGTGGTTACTGCTGATGGAGCCTTGCATCAGATGCTTGCTATTGAGAATGTGTCAAATGGAGTACAGGGCTATAATTCGGTAGCTATAAATATTGCATATGTTGGTGGTATTGACGCAAAAGGTAAAGCTATTGATAATCGTACTAGTGCTCAAAAAAAGGCTCTTAGAACGGCCATAATGCAGCTGCATAAGAAATTTCCGCAGGCCAAAATCATGGGACACAGAGATATTTCTCCTGATAAAAACCATAATGGAAAAGTTGATCCGTTTGAGCGAATTAAGGAATGTCCTTGTTTCGATGCGATGATAGAATATTCTGATATTCAGAAACTATAAAGATTTTCAAGTGATTATCATTTTTTTATTTGGTATAATTTATGTTTATGTTAGTTTTTGTGTGATTTAATAAATGTTTGATGCGAATTAGAAAACTTCAATTTACGATAGGGCTACCATCACTGGCAACCCTATTTATTTGAGTGATGTGCATTTTTGTTAGCTTGCTTAATGCACCATCTATTATAATATTCTTTTGTGATATATCGTATATAATATCCTCGCGTTTTATATCCTTTCTTTATGTTGCGAGGTATATTGTCAGGTAAACATTTCAAGTATTTACCAGCCATTACCATACTCGGGAAAGCAATGATGTCTATATGGTTTTTAACCAGCATGACAGGTTTCTTGAAGTGATCGTTATTATTATGTCTTCGTCCTCGTCCTAGTCTCCCCTCATTCTTTAGTCTTATGGCAAGTTTACTAGAAGCTTCTTTTCGTCTTCGCAATCCTTCTTTTGAGAATTGTTGTTGTTTTCTGTCTCCGTATTTTTTCCCATCAGGAAGAACATAAGCAAGCTTATCGGTTTCATGATTGATCAGATATGCTTCATATTCATCCCAATACATTATCTTCATATTGCGAAAGAGTATATTCTGTTTCAGAGCCTGATAAATGCGATAATTAGAGTGATGATAAGTCTTAGCAAACATAGATATGCTATCAAAAACACCAGCAGGGCTACCGTCAGTCTTTAGTATTACTATTTTTCTTATCATAGGATTTTATTTAATGCTTTTTACACTCTTCAAACTTCTTCTGAGCGACTATCATACCATTAACATAACCTACATCATAACGATCTGTCGACTTTAGCTTATCATTTTCACACATAATAGAGTCACAAATTAAATCAGTTTCGGCTTGTACAACTCCAATACGTACTTCTTGTACCCAAAATGTAGCAACAAATGTTACAATAGGTAAAGCTATAAGTAATGTTACTATCAATTTAGGCTTTTCTTGCGCTATTTTGACCAGCATGTTAAACAGTTCTACTGCAAGTGCTACAAACACACCAATAGTAAGCATAACTAATGATTTACCAAATTGTTTAGCATAACGTTTGTAATCTTTAAAATTCATTGTTTTCATAATTGTTCTGTTTTAATTTTTGTATTTATAATTTCAATTGTCTTACGTATATTGTCTGAAAGTACTGGAGTAATTATACCGACAATGAAAGAATTGATCCATTTACCTTTATATTGGCGGGCTCTAAACTCTACATCTGATATAACAGTGGCGCCTACAGCCAAATATATGCGCATTAACTTGTTATCCAAAGTAAGCAATATCTTATGCCCATCTTCTGTTTCTATTAGATAGTCCAGAAAATAATATGCATAGTATTGCTTTTCCTGGAACACTTGTAATATTTTACCTTTGATATTCATTGATAGCCTTTATCAGTTTTTCAAGTTCTTCTTTGTTTCTTCGCTCACTCCAAAAATGATAGAAATGAGCGACACACAGAGTTGAAGCGTCCTTACCTGTTAAGATTACCTCTAGGTCCCAGTTTTGATGTTCTCTTATAGTACAAATCTGCAAATCTATAGGCTGGTTCCTACGCTGCAACTTCTGACATTCGGACAGATATTTATTTAAGTTCATATTTCAAACTGTGATTACGACAAAACTCATTGTACTTAAACTCTACAAAGACATTATCGCTGTCAATTTCTGCAAGCTCTCTTATTCTTGCAGCAGCAGTGCGCCAACAATGCAGTTTCATTGCCGTATAATATCTTTTAATCAAATGTGCACGTCTTTCGTTAAAATCTTTTTTATTCATATTCAAAAAGGTAATTCATTTTTATTGTCAACAGTATTAAGATCTTGACTATCACGGTAATCAAAACCATCAGTCTCATAATAATTTGTTCGCTCTGGGTCAAAAGATATTAGAAATTGTCCTAATCCCATATTACGGCCCTTTGCAACGTTTATTTCCGCTTTTCCATCTACTTCCACATTTCTAAATCTTCCAGAAAACTTTGTTACTCCCCAATCCGGGTGTGCATCAGGACGGTCGATAAGGAATACATTATCAGCAGATTCTTCTATTTGTCCACTACCACGGAGCATATCAATAGATGGGTGTTTATCTTCATGACCTCGCCTTAACTGGCTTAGGGCTACAGAAACAATATTAAGTTCCCGACTAATATTCTTCAATGCTCGAACAATCCCTGACAAAGCACTTTCCTCACTATCTGAATTATTCTGTGCGAAAATCTGTAAATAATCAACATAGAATACTTTCACACTTTTAGTCTTTACCAGTTTGCGGACAGAACGAAGCATTTTGCTAAACTTTGTTGTGGCCTTATCATCTATATAAATAGGCAGATCCTTTAACCTCTGCAAAGTTTTATCAAATTCTTCAAGTTCTTCTTTTACAAGCCCATAATTAAGAATTCTGTTAGCCGGGATTCCGCTCTCTATAGCTACCAGTCTTGCCCAAAGCTCAACAGCAGACATTTCCAAACTATAGTATGCTACTGGTATTCCCATCTTTGCCATATTCAACATCATTTTAAGAGCAAGAGAAGTTTTACCAACAGAAGTAAAAGCGCCAATAATAGATAGTGAACCTAAACGAATACCACCCTTGCTGTCTGTAAACCTAAAGCCTGATTTTACTGTTTGATTATTCTTTCCGGCTAAGTTATCAGCAACAACAGCATTAAGCTCTTTTAAGGCATCATTTGAAGTTATGATTCCGGTATCTGCTGTAGCGTTGTTCCTTATCTCTTCTATTTTTGTTGCAAGCGCACCAATTGTATCATCGATATTCTCTCCTAATTCAAGAGTCTGTTTTGCTGATTCCTGGAGGGTTGTCCAAGATTCTCTACGTCTTGCGTAATCACAGATTCTTTCAGAGTCCTGCTGTAATGTATCAGCAGATTCATAAGCAGCTATTTCCATTACATCATATTCAGTAATCTCTATAGGCAGCTTATACTTCTTCAGTGTAGCTATGATAGAATTCAGATCTGCTATCTTATTGTTGGTAATCAGATAACGTGTACAGCGAAATACCCATTTATTGATCTCGTTATAAAAAACCTTTTCGGAAAGTATATCTTCTACTTCAGCAAATCTTTCATTACTTGCTATTATGGTGCCGATTACAGTCTTCTCTGTCTTGTCATCAGAAGGTAATAATACTGCATTAGTATAGTTTTCCACGAGCTCTATCTTTATTAAATTCTGATATCAGGAATAGAATACGCTTCTTGAAAGATTTCCAGGCAAAATTATTCATAGATAACTCCGTTAAGAAGTTCAGAAAGTTTGTTTTGTTCCCTGGATTAATAAATTTCTCTTGCGTATACATATATACATCATATGGTGTTGTATCGGGTATTCCCTCATCTATCATCTTTATTATAATACCTGCAACAAATTTGCATTGCCGGTTAATAAACATTTCTTCTCTTAATAGCTCTATGCCATCTATTGGGTTAAGTTCACTGCGATTAAGCAGCGTTCCGATAATAATTTTTTCATTCTGGTCCCGTGTATAGATCATGCGCATTAATAAAATTGAAATATTCTCTCATAAGTGAATTAGATTTAACACCTTCTTTCTCCATTTGCAAGAATGACCATGCTAAACCTTTTGCACCATATTTGTTATATCTACGCATACGGCTCAAATTTTGATTGTCAGGGGCATCTTCTGTTAGAGCTGCATTAATCATAGGACAACAATCTTCTAACCATTCCCAAAATGTATTGATAGACTTAACTTTCTCTGCTACCATATCAGGAATTTTTTCCGGGTTATCAACAGTAACATGTTTGATATTAGAAGTTTGGTTCTCTGTTTTCTTACGACCTGTTTCCCAGGTTCTACAGCAAGCTTTCCAGTCCTTCATCTTTGCTTTACCTACAACCCACCCCTTTGACTCATAAAAAGCCACAAATGTTTCTGCATCGAAGGTGTAGCCTTTCTCAGCAATATACTGTGCTACTTCTTCAACTGTAGGAGGAACAAAACGTTTACTCTGCTGTTTTGATGGTTTATTTTCTACACATGAGGATAAATTTTTGTTCATAGTAATATGTAGCACGACATTATTATCTACGCTTACACGTGACAAAACTCCTCTTTCTTCCAAAATACAGATAAACCTTTTAACCGTTAACCGGTTCCATTTCCACCTCTCTGCCATTTTGAGCTCTGACATAGGAATGTATTTATCCTTTGTAGCGAGAAAAAACAAATCTAGAAGTGCTTGCCCTTTTGTGAATTTTTTTGCAAAATATTCAGGTTGTTCAAGCAAAGACCTAGGTATAATTACATCATTATTCATCGAACAGACTAAAACTTATAGTTGAACCAATATATTTCATATAACTCTCTCTAAAAGCATGGATTTCGCTGCACCATACACAACTAACCAAGAATGGATACTCTGAAAGACTATTCAATAAAACACTGTCTAGCATGCCAACAAACCATTCTTTATTTTCAAGTCTGGCTAAAACAATGCTACCGGCTTCTAATCCATTTTTCTCGCAATTCGCTTTTACTTCCTGCCCAGTCTTTTTGATGATATCTATAAGATCTTGTTTATTATCATCAAAAACAGAAACAGACTTTACCATTACTTCACCTTCTTTTGCATAATAGAATTGAAATGGATCTATATCTTTGCTTTCAAGTGAGAACCCTAATTTTCCAAATGCTGTAGAAAGATTTATTCTATCTTCAATTAGCTCTACACCTATATGGTAATATATCTTCATGCGTAATCAAATTTAAATTGTTTGTTAAACAGATGACCAGAATTGCAGCATCGCCAAATATTGACAGTACATACACCAGAATATATGCTTGCTTCTTTAATCGATCTAAATTGCTTTTGCTTTCCTCTGTATGTCATTATAACAGGCCTTAATCTAGCTCTTGTCGCTGCTCTTGTATCTGTATAGTGATTAGAATGTACTGAGCGTTTCTGTGAATTCTTCATAGCTAATATTTTTGAGTATTTTTGTAAATACAACAGTTTTAACAGATTCATACAGATTTTCAAACTCTTCCTCTGTCATCTTGTCGAAGGCTATAGATTTAGGAACATCTTGCCAATCATTACGAGTTAAGGAATAAACTCTTGTACAGTAGCCAGCAGAGACCTCAACCGTGCCCCTAAAACATTCTTTACTGTCTTTAAACCAGTGTTGTTGTTGCTCTGTTAGATATTCCCAACAAAGGTTTATAAAAGCGAAGTATTTCCTATGAAATTTATAATTCCTAATTTCAGTGATTTTACATTTTAACGGGACATTACGTTTGAGCTTCATTCCTTTTTCGTAATCTGCATCTGTTGCGTATCTAAATCCGCCATCTACCTTAATGAGTGTAATATCCATATCCAAGAGTTTAAATGTAGGGAGCCATGTTTCAGGCTCCCTGATAATTAGAATGGTAAATCATTTGGATTGGTAGGTTGAGTTGGAGGAAATGGTGCAGCCGATTGAGTCCCCGCATTATTCTCTGTAGTGTTGTTGTCAGCATTACTGTTTGCCCTACCGGCAAATTCAAGACTTGTTACAGAAAGATTTATCGAGCTATAGGTATTACCATCTTTGCCCTGGTATGTATTGGTTGTAAGTTCTCCCATTACCTGTACCTTTGTTCCCTTAACAAGATATTGACCGAGAGAATTGGTATTACCGACTCTTTTAAGGCAGTCTACAAATGCTGAAATATGATTTCCTGACTGGTCCTTCTTCCATGTACTAGTAGCCACGGTAAACTTAAAGTGTTCATTTTGACCGATTGTTACTGTTTCTACATCTCTAGTCAAATTACCTAAAATAGTTGCAAAAATCATTTCTTTACTTTTTTAATTGTTATTTTTAATGATGCAGACACAGCACTTTCTTTTAGACAGTCTGCATATACATCTGGATATTTTTCTTTCAGCTTACTTGTATCAACACTTTGTTTTACGGTTGGTAGTATCTGTGTAAGCTGCAATTTAGAAGCCGAGTATGACTTGATATTGTGTTCCTGCATTAATGATAAAAGGCCTTTTTTTAGCTCGTCATTGCGCTTTTTCGCCTCTTTCATCTGCTTATCGATTGCTATAATCTCATCTTGTATATCATTTATATATGTAGGAAGGACACCAAAAGTATCTACTATACTGAAAGGTCTGTCATCTATATCAGCAGCCATGAGTTCTGTTATCAATTCCTCTGCTACCGGGTTAAGCTCGATAAATTTAACATTGTCATCACGGAGCCATAAAACAGCTATTCCCTCTACAGGTATATTTGGATTCATCATCTCAAAAAACATTTTGTATATAGATAGCTGCAAAGCGACATTCTCTGTATGAATAGTGCTTGTTCTTTTGATATCGATTAACCAAACACCTTTAGAACCTTTCTTTTGCCATACCTGATCAATAGCACTAGCATATACTTCATTATCAGAAACAACATATTCACTTGCTACATGAATAAAGCCATTAGAGCCCTTGACTGCTATATAATTTTTGAGCTCAGGCAAATCAGAAGTAATACCTAAGTCTTCATACAATTCTATTGTTTCATGTACGACAGAGCCTTTATCAGCAGCAGTCTTTAGTATTTGCTCCCATTGCTCTTCTGTATAGTTGTCAGGCTTCTTATAGGTATCCGGATAAGCCCTTTCGACTAGACTACCAGTAATACCTTTTAATTTTTTATCGCCTAAGTAATACTCATGTGTCTCTCCTATAAACTGTACAGGCGATTGTGCTAACTTTATTATATTTGCTGCTTTTGTCATTTTTTGTTGCCTCCATTAAGTAAATCTTTCTTTGCTGTCAATGCGCCTGTAAAGTCATGACTTGGCTGTAAATCAGGATACTTATTCCAGATGGCTGTTAGCTCATCTATTGACTTAGCCGCTGCGATATCTGCTTTTGCTTGTTCTATATTACTACTGTTTACAACAGGCTTCTGCGCTGGTTTAGATGCTTGTTTTGCTTGTGCTGATTCATATTCTGCTTGTTCATACTTAGTACCAAATCTTGCACCTTTTTGAAAATAGACATCAGCAGCCACACCTAAAGCTTTCATCGCAACACCTAAAGCATCTGTTAATGACATCTTGTAGCCCTCATCGTT
>Ga0326512_10002047_pt1 | contig 15063 bp, 18 predicted proteins | sample 1_2617_0518_D_FD_203652 | JGI IMG/M metagenome (GOLD analysis project Ga0326512, IMG submission 203652) | Bovine rumen microbial communities from UC Davis, California, United States - 1_2617_0518 | ecosystem: Host-associated > Mammals > Digestive system > Stomach > Rumen | place: USA... | reverse complement strand
GAATAATTGGATATACCGTTTGCCGCCGCGATCTTCTTTCTATGTGCGAATGAGGTATCACGCTCGCCCACTCCGGCAAGTCCCGATACGATACTCGTGTTGGTTGCTCCCGTGTACCTGGGATAATAATTGCCGCTTGTAGGAGTCGGCGCAGGAGCGGATGCACCCAAAAGAGCGTTGACCTTTTCTGCAATCTCCGGCATCTTGCTCATGAGGTAATCTCCGGGACACGCTTTAGCTGCGAAATCACGATGCACGGTCATATTTGCCCCGGCAAGATGCTTGATCCGGGAGTTCTTGTTGTTATTCCAAACAAGCTGCTTGATACCATTCCTGCGGCAGATATCAGCTACTAACTCGATGAGCTTCGCATATGCCTGTGGAGTGACCGCATACGGCGGCTTGCTATCGGATGCGACCTCTATTGTGATTGCCCTGTTATCGTTTGCCGCGTTGCTGGAACACCAAGAGCGATCCTTTTCCTCGACATACAGACCAACCCTGCCATCGGGACCGATGCCGTAGTTGGATGATGCCTGACGGCTAGCAGGAGCGAACACATTGCCGCAAGTCTCAACCGAGAGTTGTCCTGCCATACAATGGATCGTGATTGTATCAATCGCGCTCTTTCTCGGCGTGTTCTTGTTCGGTGATATCTTCGTATAATTTACAAGTGCACTATTCCCCATCTTCTTCACCTCCGTTGTCAGAAAGCATCTCAAGAGCTTCCTCGTTTACCTCTTCCACATCCTCGATCTGCTTGATCTCGTCCATCTTTCATACCTCCTTCTTATAATTCATTGTGCTGATTCCAAGAATCGCGCCAAGGAACGCATCGATTGCCGTGATAGTTCCGACAATCTGCTCACCGTACGGCAACCCCCAGATCTGTGATAATGCGAAATAGAGCGCACCGAGAGCCGGGAGCAAATACTGTGCGATCCATTTCAATGCGTCATACACTTTGTTGCTCATTTTCATACTTCACCCTCCTTTATTTCTTGCTATAATTTTCCCTGATCTCAACAAGCATCTTGATACATTTCTCCGTATCTTTCCGAAGCATCTCCTTGAAGTCCTCGGTTTTGTACTCCGGGAATATCGTCAATGAGTCCACAAGTGCGACCATGTTCTCTTGCTTTGCGTGGATATATCCCTTTGTGGTTTTTATATGATTTTGGGTAATCATAAAGACATATTCGTCATACATCCGTTCGATAATGTATAGACCTCGAAAAGGATCATATCCCTCCGGCTTATAGACATTCGCCTCCAACGCCGCGAGATGGTTCTTCACATACTCGCATTGATGTTGGATGATTGCCCTCTCTTTCGTCTCGGCTCCCATCTCCACCGTATTCGTGTGAATGACTAGCAGGCCATTCTTGACCAACCACCAGCCAATGATGATAAAGAACGCTAAAAAAGCGAGAACGATGAAAGCATTACCGCTGGTCAAGATCTCGCTAAATGATTCCCACATATCTAATCCTTTCCTATTAAAATAGCCACCCCCGGAGGGATGGCTCTTGCAAGTCCGGCATATTCTTTTGCACCGTGCCGGGCGGCACCATGTACCGACTATCACGGTTCTTTCTGTTTGAATTTCACAAAATGCAATCATCCGCTTTTGGCAGATGCTCGCAATAAGGGTTTAGCCCTTTGTGCTTATTTGATTGCGTACCTTTTGTATTATTCCGATATACGAATATTTGCTTTACTCCGAATAATAGTGATTTAACGGAGTTACATCAAGTCGAAGATGGTACAACTATTGACACATTAAAGGCGGCGATACAGGCATTATCCGCTTCCGAGTTTATGTCCTCAACACTCAAGATTAACAATACTCCAATATTGACACCAACATCGGAAACTACACGAACATACTGCGCCTTTGGTTGGGCATATACTTCGAGTAATGCGTACACGTGTTATGAGGCTCAACTCTATAACAATGCTTTGACGGTAAAACAGATAATAAAAGCGATAAACGGTACTTACACTGAAACTGCTATAACTGTATCTAATTGGGCATTGTCATATATTAAGGATAGAGCGTAAACCACTCCGTAAGCGATAATTAGCGATAAACGATTTACATTGACCTTATAATACAATAGTAATTTACTCTAACGGTACAAAGTAGGCTGTTCCTCCTGAAGTTTTCCCGAGCGCTATTTTCATTCCTTTCTTCACAAAGATAGGGAATGCCTGTGATAAACTAGCAGTTGATGTTACTAGCGAAATTGCTATATAGCCTACCCCATCTGCTCCTTCTATCGAACCGCTAACAAATGAACCTTGGGTATTACCTGTTCCAAATAAAACATATCCATCACTAGGCACGGTATATTTAACATTGGTGGTCAATGTATAACGAGTACCTATATTATTATTTCCTAACTCCGTTAAATCACTATTTATCTGATCAATATCATCCTTAATATCATCGATTTCATCCCCGATTCCATCCAGATCTACACCCTCCGGCAGCAGGCTCTGAATCGTGTCGAGAGTGATCCCGTCCTGCTTTACCCTATAAAGTGATACATAGACATCAGTCGAGCCACCCCTGAAAGTGTCCTCCGGGATCGTGTCGGTACCATTTGCCATAAGCTGGACGAAAGTCTCGCAAAGCTGATTAGACGATGCGTCTGTATAAAGATGATATCCGATAATGAAATATCTGGTCACTCCCTGCGTCCCTGTCGGGATGATAAACTCGTCTATTGCTCCAGCATCTATCTGGACTCTGCGGCCTTCCTTGGTAACAAGCACGCCGTTCTTGATCGCGATGGTATTAGCATCCTCGATCTCATATTCCATCTTTGCGCCAACTTTAAGGATCTTGGTTGTGTTGCCCTCTACTCCGGCAAACCAATCCGAATCCTGTGCTGCATAGACCGCCGCATTGCCATCTCCATTGATGAGTGTTGCCATATCAATTTCCTCCTTTAATCTTAACCTCGGTCAGTACCAAACCGCCTGCTATTTTATAGACTTTTTTCACAATCGGAAGTCTCACAACCGTTCCGTCCGGGAATGTTCCCTGCGCAATATCGCCAACCTCAACGCCCAGATCTTCGGGAGCCTCGATTGTCAGCGTGCGGTGCGATGCGAGTTCCAGCAACCGCTTTGAGCCATAATCAATCAGATCGTCCATGCTTTCTGCGCTTGTATAGTCATAAAATGCCGTGCGCTCCTCGAATCCTGTATAATATTGCGTCTGTGTAACTTTGCCATCTGCTCCGATATAGAGATCCACCTTCATACGGCTCTGCAATTCTCCGGCACCTGCTGCCAACAGATGATTGATACCCATGCCGTCCACGGTGAATATCATCGGGATGTCCGAGTCGTCATTGTATGTACCCTCTATGATGGTAGCCTCTACCGCTTCCACCGTTACCGCAACGCCCTCGTCCACCTTGTCAGCGTGAATGCTTAATCGGTAGCCATACGCTTCAAGCATCCCCTCTAAACCGTCCAGCGTGTTGATATAGAGCGGAAACTGATACGAAGTAATAGTCAGACCGCTTGACTCCGTCGGGACAGTAAAAAAGCCGCCCAGCACGCCCGAAAGCATATCAGCGATTATGCTATTCGCTTCACCGCTTACAATCTTGTAATCTGATCCGTTCGGTGGAGTGATTATGCTCTGGGTGAGGAGTCCGCGCCAAGTCCACGCCCTCAATGTTTGGATATCCGTATCGGTCTTTGATTTTGAATATTCAAACAGACCGCCCACCTCTGTCCCGGGGATGTAGATCCCTCCGGGATGATAGGCTTGTATCTCCTGCGTGGATATCTCGATATCGTTCGAGGAGTCCTCCGATGTTCCATACTCCGCATCGATATCGATATCTACGGGACCGATCTCTGTCATATCGCTATTCAATAGAATCAGTTCAGGCATCGCGGCTCACTCCGTTCCTTGTATACGGTCAACTCAATGCCGTATGTTCTCGCATAATTGATGATCACATCCCCCGGAGGGATAGGCTTGAAAAGTGGATGCTCTGGATCGCGGTAGTTGAATGTGTTGGTCACAATCCCACTCTCCGAGACAATATAGCAGCGTTTATCTGCCGGAGTATTCCGTCTGGAGTCAATAATCATATACTGATTAGAGCGCAGAGCGTGATCCACCGCATAGATATTGCCAGCTATATTGATATTCACGCCACTTGTGGGACCGTATACAACCATCTTAAATGCGCTATCTGCATAGTGGTCGATATTCATATAGGTCGCGTTTTTGCTGATCGGATAGGAATACTCATAAGGGTATGTGTAGGGCGTTGCCCTATCCGCAGGATATCCTTTATCCGTCACCCTCCCGGTGCTACCGATAATCGGATTGATTGATAGCGTCTGCTCCTCGATCCAAAACGGATAGGGACAGTATATGGTTATATCGTTGACCGTATAATCGCCGTCCGGGTATGTACTCGACACCCTCACATAGCAATCAATGTAGTCTGCTCCCCAATAGATGCGCCCCGGAGTCTGATGTGATATATCGTACTCTGTGCAAGCGTGGAAGCTCTCGACCTTTACCTTGCGCGAATTGTACGCCCCTCTAAAATAGATGGTCGCCGTGTACTCCTGCGCTTCTTTCGTGAAATAGTTGAGCTTCACGCCGTACTGTTTCGCCGCAGCGTTTACTCCCCACGAATACTTGTGGAAATTAGCGGTCTTGAGCTTCAATCCCTCCCAAGATAACAGATCGAAGCTCGTGCCGTTGGATGATATGTACTGTAATCTCATGCCATTACAACCCCCATATCTCTTAACTGTCTGCCAAATTCTCTATCACCTATAACAAGCGTGATATTTGCGTTGGATGCTCCGGCATTTACCGCGCTATATATTTCATCAGCGGATAATGTGTTCGGCTGCATCATAGCCACATCAGCGGTCACATCCGAGACGGCTTTCTGCACCAAATAACGACCATTCTCGATACCTTCGGCGTACTGTCGCATCATATCACGAGGCCATGAGTTGAAATCCTTGAGAGGTCCCTTGTCTGGCTCGGAAAAATGGATCATATCTTTCACTCCCTGCGCCATATTCTTGACTTCATTCAGGACATTCTGAACACCATTCTTTATGCCATCCTTAAATCCGTTTATGAAATCAGATCCCCAATTCCACGCTTTAGTCAGTAACCCGGTGATTGTACTCGTGATACCGTTGACCATATCCGAAATCGTGCTTTTCACGAGGTTGACCGCATTCCGTACAAAATTCACCACGGCATTGATCTTGCTCATAACCGTGTTGTAAATATTAGTCAGCGTATTCAACACAAGGCTCTTGATGTTATTGAACACGGTGGAAACGGTATTCTTGATAGCCTGTATTGCTTGCGTGATAAAGAGCTTGATCCGCTCCACCTTCTCACCGATAATGCTCCAGAGAAATTCTAATCCCATCTGGATGAATGCCTTCACATATTCAATGTAGCTTACCACTATGCCCTTGATACCTTCCCACAGATTCTGGAATAGATTCTTAATAGCTTCCCAAGCACCCTGCCAATCTCCGTGGATGATAGCGGTTACAACCTTGATGAAGTCCTTAACATAGGTCAGATAGGTCGTGACGATATTCGAGATCACAACAAATGCCGCCTGTAATACCTGTGTGATTGTGGCACCGTGCTCCTCCCAGAATGCGTGGAGTGCGACCATAAACTCACCAACGAGGTCTTGGATCTCCATAATGATTCCGCTGATTAAGACGCGGATCTCATTCCAAGTGGCATCGACTTTCGCCTTAAATTCATCGTTGGTATTGTATAGCGCAACGAATGCCGCCACGAGTGCGCCAATCCCTGCCACCACCAAGAGGATGGGACCGAGAGCCGCGCCAAGTGATACCCCGATAGTCCCAAGGAATGACGAAACCGAGCCAGCCATCGACACGATTGAGCCGAGTCCTGATATCAGCCGACCACCTATCGCAAGCACGGGGCCGAGTGCAGCAACCAGCATAGCGATCTGGACGATCTGTTCCTGTTGCGATGCGTCAAGGGAATTAAACCAATCAACCACGCTCTGGATTTTATCTGCGATCTGTTGGATAGTGGGTGCGAGCGCTTCACCAAGTGAGGTTACAAGCACATCGATGGATGATTTCAGATTTTCGAGTGATCCACCGAAGCCGGACATCATAGCCTCTGCCATCTCGTCCGTGGTACCCTTGGTTGAATCCATAACCCCTTGCAGATCAGACAGACTGCCGCCCATTGTCTTAATGATATCATCCGCACTCATTGAGCCGTCTGCTACCTCTGCCAATCCCCAAGCAAAAGACTCCGCATCGCCTCCACTCATTTTGAGTGCTTCGTTAAATTCCTCCTCGGTAACACCTACCGCGGCAAGATTCGCCCTCATATCCTTTAGAGGACTATTGATGTTAGCCAATTGCTCATTAAAGCTATCAATCGATATTGATGCTCCATCAAGGTTTGTTTTAAGTTTCCATACATCCTCGGGAGCGGTATTTATCAGAGCGAGCCAATTCGACATTTGATTCTTGCCGAAGATTGCCGAAGCCGCCGCGATCTGCTCCGATTCGGATAGGTCACTAAAAGCGCGATTTAACTCATATTGAATGGTTGCACTATCTTTCATCGTGCCATCGGCATTCGTAACTGAAATACCGAGCTTGTCCATCATATCTGCGCCCTCTTTTGCAGGGCTTACCAATCGTGCAAAGCCTGTTTTCAAAGCATTTGCCGCCGTATTTGCATCTATTCCGGCATTTGCCATAACACCCATATAGAGCGCAGCATCTTTGACCTCATATCCTGCCGCTGCAAAGATAGGAGCGGCAACGCTCATAGAGTCGGATAATGAGTTCACATCCAGCGCGGAGTTATTACAAGCCGCCGCAAAAATATCCGCATATTTTGAGGTATTTTCAAAGGAATCACCGAATCCATTGATTGTAGCGGTCAAGCCCGCGGAAACCGTATCAAGTTCGCCGCCCTCACCTGCTGCCAAATTCATTGCCGGAGCGAGAGCCGCCGCCGCCTGTTCTGCGGTGAGTCCGGCGCGTGCGAAGTTAAGGGTTGCGGTCGCCGCGTCACTCATTCCAAAAGTGGAGTTGGCCGCTGCGGTTTTCATAGCATCAGATAGGAGTTTTGCCTGTTCTGCACTATTTCCCATCGTGGCGTTGGTTAGCTGCATTGTCTTATCGACCTCTGCGAATGCCAACACTCCCTTTGTGCCGATTGCGACAAGTGGCATAGTCACGCCCATTGTCAGCTTATCACCAAAGCCGGATATCTTCTCACCTACCGCAGAGATCTTGTCCCCGGTCTCTTTCAACTGTGATCCTACCGCACCCAACAGACCACCGTGCTCTTTCAGTTCGGCATCTACGCGGTTTATCTGTGCTTGCAGATTTTCATACTGTGTTGAGAGCTTGCGTACCTCGTTGGAGTCCTCTCCATAAGCGTCTGACGCTTCGCGGATTCTCTGGGCGAGCGTTGCGGATTTATCCCGAAGTGTCTGCAACTCATTTGCAAGCACCTTGGATTCCTGAATTGATTTTGAAAATGTAGACTTGCCGACTTGACTCTGCAAGTTCTTTAACTGTGCTTGGAAGAGCTTGGTCTGGGACGACATTTCAGACATATTTTTTCTATATTCTGCTGCGCCCTCTAAATATACCTTAACGCCTACACTTGCCATATAATCACCTCAATGATAATGCCTCGAATATATCCATGCTTCTCGCTTTCTGTTTAGGCTTTGCTCCATTACTGATAGCCATACAAGCGATCAAGTCCATAAGCTCCCCGTATCGGGTGTTCATTGTCTCTTCGCGGCTCATATTCAACTTGTGACCGTAGAATATCAGCCACGCCTCATTCATTTCGATTCGGGGAGATTTTCTTTTTTTTCGGGTTCTGCCTCGACTGTGGTCTTGCCGTCCTCGATCATATCAGCGAATGCCCTATTAGATAACTCAACAAGATCATTCTCGGACAGATTTTCAAGCTCTTCGATAGTGACAACATCCATTTCATGAGTGGGATCAATAAAGTGCGCTTTTCTCTCATATCCCTCATTCATAATGCGGATCATCTGCATCATTGCGCTGATCTGCACATCGAAATCATCAGAGCCAAGCACCTCGCCCAATCTCTGGATGTTATTACCCGGAGCCAACTTGCAAAGCTGCCTGTCAGCCCATATCGTGCGCTCAAATTTTAATTCCTTCATATCTCTCATAATATTTCCCTCCTTAAAAAAATCCGCTCCACCCCGGAAAGAGTGGAGCGGTATGTATTACGGTGTGATGTTGAGCTTTGTCTTGAGCGCATCCTCTGCGGCTGACTCTGTATTGTAGTCAGTTCCCACATATTTCCATACGCGATCTGCGGAGTCATCACGGAGCACGGTTGCCTCGAGCTCCTGTGTCTGCCAATCGATCTCGTCCTCCTGCGTAGCCGCCTCAAGTGCGGGAGTGTTGAAAATGCACTTGGTTACTACAACGGGAGTATAATAGGTTACTCCGTCGCTCATATAGCGAACGATAAAGCCAACGCCAAGATAAGGCGCATTGTTCTCGCCATAAGCAACGAATCCGTCATCTCCTGCGGCGGCGAGTCCGAGGATCAAACGCTCTGCATCCTGCAATAAGCCGTCAACGGTGAGTGTCAGAGTACCGCTTGTGAATGCTCCGGCAATGGTCTCTGCCGCGATGTTATCGGCATAAAAGTTGTTTGCGTCTCCGCTCTCGACCTCAAGCGATACCTCAACGCCGCGGGCTAAAATCTGTCCGTCGGTGTATGTAACCGTACCGTTTGATGCCGCATACTTTGCAACATAGGGCTTTGAAAAGCCTGTGCAAACCTTTCCTGCTGCTGCCATCTCATACCTCCTTATGGTATAAAAAAAGGGCTTTCAAGCCCCGTTTACTTTGTTCGTTTTGCGATTTCCCTGTCTAGCGCATCGCCCATAGCATTTATGGATTGTGCCTGTCCGCTGCGCTTCGTCCTGTCGATAAATCGTTGCGCGTGCATGAAGGATGTCCCATGATTCACGCTATTTGCGAGAATCTGCACCGCCACTTGTTTCCCTTTCGAGTTTTCATAATAGCCATCAAAGCCAACCTTCGCGTCATATCCGTCTCCGTCTCCCCGGATCGGCGACACGCCCATCTCTTTCAACAAGACGGCTTTCTCTTTTTCGGAGCAATAACGCTTTTCGTTTTTGTTGGTCTTGGTCTGCTTTGTGGTTTTCAAGGCGTTTATCTGGCTTTTCATACAATCAGCCATTACCTTCATCCCCTCATAGCAGACGGCCTTGAATACGGTCTCGCACTCTTTCGGATCTGCGAGTTTTTCAAACTCTTTCACCACATCATCGAGACCGCTCGTTTTTACTGTGAGAAATCCTCCCATCAGTTCACCTCGAAATTCCACGAATAGTGGATTAGCTTTGTTTCATCCTCGTACTGTACGGCATCGAGCCGCCAAGCACACACCTCGTCAAGTGCCTCTTGGATATCATCAACAAGGTCGTCAAATTCTTCCAGAGTGTAGAGATCTACCACTCCCGATATAGTCTGCTCTGTCTTGTGGTTGTTTGAATGAAATGACTCACCCTCGCCATCTTCTGCCCATACAATATAGGGAGCCTTGACGGCAGCAGGTTTTTCATAGTGGAACACATTCGCCCCTTGAATGCCACAGAGAGCCTCGTATATCGTTTTTAGCGTATCATTCAACGACTTCATAATAGTCCTCTACCCTCTTGAGTGTCAGGTCAACCGCATCTTGCTCAATTATCTTTTGCGCTATGTCGATCTGGTACTGTTTGCCATCCTCTAGAATGACATACATACCATCCTCAACAAGGTCTACATTGAAAACCCGGATCAGCATATCGAATCGATGATTCGCACCTAAAGCGGCATAGATTCGGTTATATCCGACCGTCCGCTCTGCGTAGTACGCCTCCTCGATCTTCACAAGCTTTTCCGTAGGTTTGCGACCGGGCGCGGCAATGTTCTCCAACGAATAGATTGTGCATTCGCCTGTTGGTCTCATTACTCACCACCCCAATCTGTATAGCCCGTTGCCATGGATAACTGCGCTTTTTGCTCGTCATAAGAGGCTTTAAGGTCTGCATAGTTTTCCGGCTGCCCGAAATGGATCTTGCAATATGTGATTATTGCCTGCTTGCAGATCGGATCGAGAGTGTCCGGCAAATCTACCCCGGCAATCCCCAGATCTACCTGCGCGGCATCAATCATAATATTCAATTCCGTGTCGAATGCGTTGGATTTTACCCGAAGCGCAACCTTGACATCATCTAACAGAGCCATTTTCTACCTCTTTCTTTCAAACAACCGCCAACCGCAGATTCCCACGGTTGACGGTACCAAACATCGATTAGGCGATATAAGATGCTGCCTTAACCTTGCGCAGGCAACCCTCTGCTCTGCAATATCCAGCGATATTGAAGCAAGCATTCTTGGCATCGCGCTCGCTCTCGATCATAGTGTCCTGAATAACATTCAGTACAAACTTGTCGGGATCAAGAACAGTTACCTTGGTAGCTGCATTATCAAGCTTAACCTCGCAACCAAGAGCACCACCCATGTTGAAGGGTGATCCCTGTCTGATTGCTCCAACGATCTCGAAGTAAGCACTCGAAGGAGCATATACTACGAAGCGAGAAGCCTGTGTAGCGAGTGCGAGAGCTGCCTTCAGATCCTCGAACAGATCGCTTGTAGCGGTAACAGACTGACCAACACCTGCATCGGACAGGATGCGAGCGAATACATCCTTTGCCAGAGCCTCACCGATTGCATCAGCGATCTCCTTAACAAGGAACTTTTCAACCGCGCCCTGGCTCATCTTTGCCTCTGCATAGGACAAGGTTACATAGGTATGATAGTCAGCACCAACAAGGGTGATCTCTACATTCGTAAAGGTCTGCTCTGCGGATGCGTCACTATCCTTCTTCTTTGTGATTGCAGAAGGAGTTGCCTGTGTTACCTTGATAGGCATACCTGCCTTGATCTCTGCTACATCAGCAAGAATCGGATGAGCGGTGTGTACCTGATCCCAAATAGCCTCATCAAGTGCTACCGGGAGGGATATACCGTCACCGTATGTAGTATTGTCAGCAAGGATTGCTCTCTGCTCAACGGTTGCTGCGCCAACAAGGTTAGCGATGAATGCCTCTCTGTATTCAACAGAAGATGCGTCATATTTCTTTTCCATGGATCTCTCCTCCTCTTTGATCTCCTTCACAACTGTGCCTGCGCCGTTTGCTACGGCTGCCCTGATTTCGTTTCTCTTTGCCTCTGCGGCTGCGCGCTCTTCCATCTCTGCCTTGATGGAACGCATCTCTTCCTCAAGTGCGTCAAGGTCTGCGCCCTCGTTGTCAAGCTCGGCAACGATTGCGGTCTTGCGCTCCTCAAGCTCTTCGATGGTCATTTCTTTAATATCCATCTTTACACCTCCGATAAAATTCTGATTTTCTGTTTCTTGCGCTCTATTGCTCTTGCCTCGGCTCTCTCATTCTCCAATGATGCCCTTGCGCCCTCCAGCGCATCAGACAGGCCGCGTGCTTGGAGCGATGTCGCTTCATATGCCGGGAATGTGACGGCACTAACTTCAAAGACTTTGCTGATCTTCTCGATCGTCCTTGTAGGGTGCTCGCTCTCTAAATCATCCCAGCTATCCGCATCAACTCGGAACATAAAGGACATCCCATCGATGTCCCCACGCTCAACGGCTGAATATAGGCTCTTTGCTTCCGCGTTATTCTCAACATCCAAATCAACGCGAATTCCCATCCCCTCATCGTCAACAATCATCTGCATTGTCGAGTTGGCGTTATTGTTGCGTGACCTTGCAAGAGGGATCATGTCGGTGTTGTGGTTAACCAAAAAACGGACATCCTTCAAATCGGTGTCCGCTAATGCTCCTCGTGCTATTGTCTCGTCATACCATCCGAGATCCGTCTTGCTATCATACACAATCGGTCGCCCGGTTAAGATATGACCATGCTCCTCGTCCTCGCTTGCCCTGACTTCAAAAGTAAAGGCTCTAATTTCCTTATTGTCCATTCTCTGTACCTCCTTCGGCATCATCCGATACCTTGTCGTCAGCGTTCCAATATTCTCCGCGAATTATGCGGACATCGCCACCCTCAACAGGTGGCATATTCCATATCTCCCTCGCATCATTGATGGAGATTATGCCACGGTCAAGAAGCTGGCTCGAAACATCCAGCTTGTCTCTGTTGCTCATGTATTGCAATCTGTTTGCGGTAGCCATTACATAGTTGCCGTTCGATTGCTCCCGGAGCGTGTAGAGCATTTTGGTAACCACCTCCGAGAACTGTATGGCAAATGGCTCGATGCCACCCTCATAGAATGCCGTCCACGCGTCACCGTATGCCTTGTTCGTCAGGACATCCTCATTCACTCCGAAATATTCGTAGACATTCGCACGAATGAGTCCCATCTGCTTATCATCCACCACCCACGGATCTGACTTGATCTGGGTGATATCCGTGTATGTATTCGGGAATAGGAGCATTCCACCGCCACCGGCTTCCTTGGAGAAATTCTCCTCGGTAAACCTCTTGCGCTCTTTTGCCAGATCTTCTGCCTTTGTAAAGTTGTTTACCTTCGCCCAAAACCGATATGTTGCAGCGGTCTTGACACCCTCCTCGATACCTTGATTCTGCATATGAATCAGATCGATTGTCGGGAATAATGCGTGATTGCTCTCACCAAAGAGATCATCCTTGTACTGAAACTTGGTCAGCACTCCGCAATATGCAAGCTCGATGGATGCCTTGTTGCCGTCCTTAAACTCATAGCGCAGATATGGCACATTATTATACGACATGATCTCACATCGACCGGGGAGCGGACAGTATATACCGCTCGGCTCTCCATACTCATCGTAGACCGGGGTGATAAATGCCGTATTATTCACATCCAAGATCGTTGATACGCGATAAAGGAATTGACTCCAAGTCTGGAATTGATTCGGTGCGTGCTGCATCTTCGCGCGGAGGGCAGGGCGTGCGGAGCCGAACAGTTCCACTTTCAGCTTGGATATATGCGTTGCCCTCGCATTGATTGCTGACCGTATCAGCTCCGATTCGTATATGCTGCCTTGGTAGCTCGTGAATCGTGGCGTGTAGCCGTTGAGCATTTTATATATGCCATCATATTTGCCCTTTGGCTCTGGTCTATTCTTGAATAACACATCGAACAGAGACATCGTATCACTCCTTATTTTGTAATCTCTCCTTCATCTCGTTGTACCACTTCTGGCGAACACAAAAGGCATCAGCTAAAGCTGCACACCCATCTATGTGCGCCGTGGGATTCAACTTTATCAGCTTTCCCCGACCTCGTTCGACATTCATCTTGATTGCCGAGTTCAAAAGATGCACTTTCAAGAGATCATTGTCTCCACAATGCACCCTGCCATCCTTCATCAAGCCTTCCATTTCTTGGAGGACACCCCAAAGATTATCCCCTTGGTAAACATCGTCCACTTGGAAGCCGTAATTCTTCATATCTTGGATCAGATATTGCGCACTATATCGGTCATATCCGACCACAAGCGGCAATATCTCATACTCCTCAACAAGCGACCTAAACCATTCAAAGCAATCGTGATAATCTATGAAATTATCGCCCGACGGCTCTAATAGGCCGCGCTGGATGTATATGTTATATGGCAAGCCATCGCGAGCGGTCGCATCGTCTATCTTTTCGGCAGGAAGCCAAAACTTTGCGAACACATAAAGCTCACCGTCCTTCTCGATGATGCAGGTCGCCGCCGTGAGATCTGTCGTTTGTGACAAGTCCAATCCGCAGATCGCGTATTTTGACTTGAAATCATCAAGCCGGAGCGGATCACCAAAACACTTATCCACCGTCTGGGACTCCAACCATGCGAGCGAGGAGTTCTGTTTTACGCAACAATATTTGACGATAAACTCGCTGCGCTTTGATAGGGATTGCTCCGCTATCGCTATTTCATTGAGCATATAATCGACCGAGATCGACACTCCCAGATTCGGGTTGCTCTTGCGCAACTCATTGATGTCATTCCACTTTTCAAGATCATCAATGACATACAAAAAAGGCAGCAGGCTCGTCTCCTTGGAATCTCCAAGCAAAAAGCGTGTTGCTCTTTTCATCAGTTCGTCATAAATCGAATCGTTGATATAGCCAGCCGTGGTACATGAGAGCATTATGCCCTCATCCCTTGCGCCCATTCCTGACTTTAGCACTTCGTATTGTTTCAGCCCGGCATCGCCTTCCCAACTTGCGACCTCGTCACAGATGCAAAAGCTAGGATTGAAACCATCTGATTTTTTGGCAGAAAATGCGATTTTCTTAACGGTGCTATTTGTCCCCATTACATTCAGATCTGACATCCGATGTTTCGGGAGCATAGAATCGTCATTCACTCGCTTGTTGTGTTCGTCTCGTTCGTCAAGCTCCTCTTTCATCTTTTGGTACTCTGGATCAAGGAGCACCATCTGCCAAATATTGTTGTAAATGATATCAGCTTGGTCGAGCTTCGGCGCGATGTTGTAAATCTTCGAGCCAAAGCCACCACCTTGCAGCCATTCATATTTGGCAATAGCAGAGGCGAGGAGCGACTTTCCATTCTTTCTGCCTATGACCAAAAGCACCTCATGGAATACCCTCTTGCCGTCCTCCTTCACTATCCCATAGATAGAAGCAATAAACGCTTTCTCCCAGAGTTCAAGTCGGAGCGGTCCCGGTGCGAGGCGGCCTTCTGTGTGAAAAGCGTGTGTCTCAATCCACTCAATCACATCGTTGGCCTTGTGCTGGTCATAATAAAAACGCTTATCCTCGATCCCCTTAACGAGATATTCAAGAATAAGCTCGATATATTTGCCTACTGTCTCGGAGCCGTCTTTAACTCTTTGATAATAGGTATAAATCCAATTATCTTTCCCTTTTTTCGCCATTTTATCCCCTAACGCATCGTATCTCTCGCAAAATCCTACAAACGAG
>Ga0326512_10002046_pt1 | contig 15066 bp, 13 predicted proteins | sample 1_2617_0518_D_FD_203652 | JGI IMG/M metagenome (GOLD analysis project Ga0326512, IMG submission 203652) | Bovine rumen microbial communities from UC Davis, California, United States - 1_2617_0518 | ecosystem: Host-associated > Mammals > Digestive system > Stomach > Rumen | place: USA... | reverse complement strand
CCCACCAAAATCCGGGCTTGAAACATCAATCGTTGTCTGAGCGGAATATTCTGTAAGCTTTGCAAAAAACTGTTTGGTGTTTTCTGCACGATCATTTATGCTTTTTACATCATCATCGGCTCTGAGAATATCCTCATAACTGACATTACTAACGACAAAATGACCGCTTTCTGTGCCGTCAAGCACATAATACATTCTTTCTACACCTGTTTCGGTGAAGAAGAATTTATCTACGTTAATATCAAACTCATATCCCAATTCTTTGAGAGCTTTTCTTGCGGCTATTTCTGCTTCTTCTCTTTCGGCTTCTTTACGGATAGCTTCATTTTCAACGGCAAAATAATTCAGATAAGCTCGTCCTATTTCTTCAAAGGATACTTCACGGCTGTATGCACCGTAGCTGACAAATAAGCCTGTATCTGTTTGACTTATAGTCAATTCGAGATCTTCAATATAACTGTCCTCAAAGGGAATACTTGTCAAGGGTGCATTTTTGTTTTTATACAGAAACAGATTTTCAGCAAGTTCTCTTGAAACATCTTCGCCGTTCTGATACCGTCTTGCAAGCTCAAAGGCTTCGGTCTGGGCATAATATCCGTTTCCGTAGTGTGCCGCATCAGTAGGTCTGACTCTATCAATATAGCCTTTCTCATAAAAAATATAGCCAAGACTTTCTATCTCGTCCCAAGCCAAAGAGCTTTTCGCAAGCAATGCAGGCAAGTCGCAGTCCCTGAAAAACTGCTCCTTTTCATCGAGTATCAGGTCAATATTCTGTCCGACAATATCACGCAGTTCCACATCCTGAAACAGAGGATACCACCCTGTATTATCGTCACGTATATGTGCTTTATTTCTGCCTATGTCAACTCTGTCAACAACATACTGTCTGCCATTATAGTCAACGGTCTTTCCGACAAGGGATTGATACTGTTCTTCTGATACCCGTGTCGGATAGATATGTTTCAGTCGGTTTACAAAAAACTGATCTGCCTGAGTAAGTTCTTCGTGTTCACGCAGGAAAGGAATAACAATATCTTTAACTTTTTGCTGTTCGGCAAGTTCGTCATCACTCAGATGATACGGATTTGTAGGTGCAAGCGTATAGTTGATAAAATCACTGATATGGTCTATCAGACTGCCGCCGCCTGTTCCCTTGCCGTCACCAATGTCAAACCGTCCGCTATAACTGTATTCTTCTCCGTCAATAACTGCCGTAATTGTAAAATCGGTCTTTTTATACCATCCTGCTTTGAGAAGCGGATCAAGTCTTTCAAGGTGCTGTTTTTGGTCAAGATATTCAAAGGCGGCATTTACTGCCGCAAAAGTCAACGGCTCTGTACTGTTTGCTATACGCTCATTCAGATCGTCAATGATAGGACTTTCGGATAAACCTATTTCAACGGATACGCTGTCCTCAATGACTTGCGGTTCAATATTGACTGCCATTGATGTAATTTTCAAATCATCGTCAGAGTTTCCTCTTTCATTGATTTGTTGGAGCTGCTCATCAGAGATATATGTCAGGTCAGCAAAGTCAAGATCATTCAGGGCATCAACGAGATCGGCAAGTGTTTCATATTTTGTCAGGCTGATAACACCGCCGTCAACCCTTTTAACGATACTTGTATTGATAAGGTCAACAGAAGCCTGAATTTCGTGTTCACCGTCCTCTATTGTTGTATAGGCTATACCGATATTGGAAAGGTCGGAGAAGTTCGCACTATCGCCGTCATACTCTGCCGCAACAAAGTCACTGATACGCTTTTTCGCTTCTTCAATAAGAGTTTCGTTTTCGTCAGGAGTTTCAAGTGACATTTCTGCTTCATCGGTAATGGTAAAGCTCTCACGGTCAAGGTATGAAATGTTGCCCTCTCTGTCCGTAATACGAATAGACATATCGGGAGTGGTAAGTGCCTTATGGATAAGCTGCTCAATATCTTCGGCTGCACTTTCCTTTATAACAGGGAAGAAATCTCCGTAATCGCTTTCATATTTCATCAGATAACCGTCAGAAAGATAAAATGAGGTTTCTTCTTCCGATACACCGAAATTGTCTTTTCTTTCGTGTCCGTCACTGTCAAGACCGCCGATATACTCCTCGTTTTGACTTACAAAACTGATTTCTCTGATACTGTCAAAATCAATCGTGAAGCTATACTTATCTATGCTGATCATTGTATCATCCAACAGATACTTATCTCTGCCGAGATATGCAGCCTGTTCTGCAAGTACATATTTGTCAATGTTTGAAATGACATCATAGTTCCTGTTTGTGAAGTCGATTTCATTGTACAGCACTTTGACGGTATCGGGCTGATCGCCCTGCAATGATTTTACAGTGTATTCTACACCGTTGTATTCAAACCTGTCACCGATTTTTATATCGTCAGGATTGATTGTCTGTACCTGTTCTGTGCCGTTATCTGGGACTTCAAGTCCCACTTGTGCCTGTTCGCCAACAGAAGAAGAAAAAACCTGTGCGGCTCTTTCGGCTTGCTTCTGTTCAAGATAGGCTTCTGCTTTGGGTAAGTATTCCTCAAGTGTTCCTGTTTCTTCGGGACGGATAGGATTGACATCAACGGGAATACCGTCAATTTCTATTTCAAGACCATTGAAAATATTAAACAGTGCGTCCTCTTTCAGTTCGGCATTATTTATCTGAACGACAATATCAATATCTGTATCTTCACTTGTTTCAAGACCACGAGAGCGTGAGCCGTAAAGAACAACAGCTTCAATATCTCCTGCAATCTCATTGTCAATCATTTCCTGCCGCAAGAGTTCCTCAACTTCAAGCTCAATGTCAAATTCAGTCCTGTCACCGATAAGATGAAAGCTCTCCGTTGTCTTATTCCTGAATTCAGCTACAACGGCACTCTCGGAATAAATCGTTTCTTCCTGCTCAATCGGTACAGCCGGAGCGTTAATGTCGGGTATTTCTGCATCATCAGGAATAGAAGCGTTCATTTCTTCTACCTGTTCGGGAGTGGCTGTTTCGACTTCCGGCTGATTTGCAAGGAGCTGACTGTAATCAATGTTGTAGCTGTCAAGAATTGCTTTTGCCTTTTCGATTTGCGGAGCTTCAAGAGGATTGTTCGGATCATAATTTTTCAGATAGTAAATTGCTCTCTGCTGTCTTTCCTCAATATCTTTCGGAGTAATATACATATCATTGGCAATCAGAAAGTCTATCATATCAGCTAATTGCGGATATGTCAGATGTACGGTAATGTTGTTTTCGGGATTATCCTTGTCGGTGTGTGACATCGTTATGCCTTTGTTCGGACGGTACTCCATACTTTCGCCGCTGCCTGCATAACCACCCCAACCGTATTCATCACTTAAAAACTTCGCCTTTTCTGCTTTAGTATGCTGTCCTGCAAAATATTCTGCTATCCTGAATTTGCCGTCCTCAAAAGCTGTACCGTGACTGATGATCTTTGACATAGCGTATTCGTTTGCTCTGTCCTGTTCAGACCTTTCAGAAGCAAATAAGCTCATCTGTTCACCAACAGGAAAAGGAGAAAAGACAGGGGAAACCGTTTCCTCTGCCTTCGCTGTTTTTCGTCTTTGCCTTTTCTGTTTGGGCTTTACTTGTATATCAGATTGTTCAGGACTACTTCCTCCGCTCTGCTCTCTATCGAGTTCAGACGGCGTACCCACTCCATTTGGTTGACCGCTTTGAGCTGTTCCGTTACGCCCTCCTTCTTCATCCACTCCTGTCGCAGCAACTCCATCATTTCCTCCGCTGTTTTGTCTATTTCTGTCAGATGTTTGGTCAGGCTCTGTTCGTCCATCATCTTGAGATAAATCCATTCCCTGTGTTCTTTTAGAAACTTCTTGCGTTTCTGTCCCCATCGTCCGATTATCCTCTCGTCCGCCTGTACTGTCAGGTTGGGAATGTATGTGAATGTGCGGGGATCGAGAGTATATGTCAAACCTGTCTGTTTGTCCTGCTTCATTGTCGGATAGTATGTCATATTCTCCTCGTTCAGCAGATACTTCACTCCGTCGATTTCTCTGTTCTTCAATAGTATGCTCATTCTGATTTCTCCTTTCAACCGTCTTGACGGTTGTTTCTATTTCTCTTAATACCTGTTCTGAAATGTTGCTTATTGCTGTTCCGAGAATATCGGTTATTGTCAAATCTGAAAAGTCAGACAGATTACGGAAAACATCAATGTCAACCGTATCAGTCGGAAGTCCGCACCTGATAAGTGCCATATATTTGACGCTTTCAAAAACTGCCTGACGAAATTCTGAGCTTATCGCCGTATCATCAAGTCCGTAGAGTACATCACTGCCTTTTGCTTCTGAAAGCAAAGCGTTTTGATAATCGGACAGCAAGCTGTCAACAGTATTTTCGCAAAAGTCTGATACCGCTTCTTCAATACTGATAGACAAATCTCCTGCAAGAGAAAGTATAAGTTCGTCTTTATATTCTTCCTGCAAGTCCCATACATACGGCTGTGGTACATCACGGTAACGCACACTCTGAGAAATATCGAAAACATATTTCATTTTTGGGTAAGTTCCGCTATCGTCAATCAGACCGATACCCTTTTCGCCTGATTTTATTTTTCTGCCGAAACGGTCAGACCATACATCAAACGAAGCAACGGCTGCTGCATTCGGAAACTGTGCGGCAATCATAAGCTGATCGGAATAACTGTACTTGTAGGTATTGCTTGCAGTCTTTAAAAACTGCATCCAATTCTCAGGAGTTGCCGTCAGCTTTTTTCTTGTTTCCAATCTCAGCTTTTCGGCTTCACGGTATTTTATAGCCAACTCTGAATTCCTCCTCTGCTATATTTTTCTTTTTGTTGTTTTCGGATTTTGCAAGGCACTCTCAATTTCTGCTGTATCATCCTCCTTGAATACGACATTATACTGACCGTTCAGATTTTCGCCCTGTGCGTTTTTACTGAATACGGCAAATCTATCTTCGCCTACACTTTCTGCAAGCTGTTCAACCTGTTCTCTTGAAAGAATACGGTATCGCATTTCTTTCCCTCCGAGCAAGGCTTCTGATTTTAGTCTGGTGTTGACCTTTGAATTACGCCCAACAGAGAAAAGAGTATCTGTCTTTGTTTTATACTTATCAGGATAAAGTGCGTGTAGGATATAATCCTTATTTTGCGGCAGAAAGGCTAAACGGATTTTACCCTCTTTGGTAGCAATGGAAACAAATCTGTCTTTTTCATTTTCTAATCTTTCGAGTTCTTTTGGTTGAATTACAATAAACTCCACTTTTACACCGAGAGTATCTGCTCTTTTTTTTAGTTCTTTATAATCAGCCAACGGAGTATAGTGCTGATTGTGCTTTTCTATTATTCTTTCATCTTCAATTTCTAATGCTTTCTGCAAAAGCTGTTTATCTTTTTCTTTGACTGTTACAACAGCGTAATTGCTAAAAATCCTGACAGAGAAGAAAAAGGGATAAGCATATAATTTTGGTATTGCTGAAAGACCGAGTTTAACACGGTAGTTTTCTCCCTGTGCGTGTATCAGATTTTTATATGGTATGTTGCCTACATCTTGCGGATTGTTGTCAACCCGCTCCAAGAGTTTTTGAGTATCGGTTTTTTTTACTTTGTATTGTCTTTGAGGTTTTAGCTTAAAACGCAAGAAGCGATATTTCCGATCAAGTCCGTTTTTGTTTTTTCTTCTAATCATCATTTTGGCAATTATCAACATCAAATAAAAAAACGGATTAGTGGAGTTCTTTATCAAAAGCTGAAAGATTTTTGCTTCTGACGGAGTAGTCAAAGTAGTATTGTTTTGAAAATAACTTTTTTCGTATTTTTCAAATTCCGATATAAATGGGACAGGCGGTTTCTTATTTCGCTTTGGTACATTCTCATTTGACTTTGACTGTGTACAGTATCCCATCATATCTTCCAAGTTTGCTTTTGTATAAAAATCTCCGAATTGTTTAGCAAGAGTGTTTGCTCGGATTTTCTTTTTCTCACCGATTTTATGAAAAGTTATATCTATGCCCGTATAGCTTGTTATCTCAAAACCTTTGTTTTTCATAAAAGAGATAAAGTGTTCTTTGCTGTGACAAAGGATTTTAGCTTCATCAAGAGCGTGGCATAAATCAACTTTCCACGATTTTCCTTTTTCTCCGAGTTTCTGAGTAGCCTGATCTATACCACGCAAGCCTGACTGTTTTTCTATTGTAGTCAGTCCATACGATTTACATATTCTATCGCTTTCGGCTCTCATATTCTTTCTTGTGTGTAAATCACCTTTCCATTTCAAACCTGTTTCCATACTTACAGAATTGATTATCAGATGATTATGAATATGGTCTTTGTCGATATGCGTTGCTACAATAACCTGAAAACCGGGAGCAACACTTTCGGCTAATTCTACACCAATTCTATGTGCAAGCTCAGGAGTGATTTTTTCGTTTGGAGAAAAGCTCTGCACATAATGGTGTGCAAGGATATTATCATCTTTTCGGAAAGCCCTACGCACAACATAAAACTGTTGGACTAAACCCTCGATACTTTCATTAGCACAATTCAGGCAGGTCGAACTAAAGCATTTTTCGTCACCGTTTCTGTTTTCAGGGGAGAGAATGTACGCTATCGAATCTGAAACATACTGATGTGCCTTAATTGCTTTTTCAATTTCCTTGACTGCTGCCAAAGCTATCCACTCTTTCTATCAGTTCGCTGATCCGTTGTTCTAATGTTCCTACTGTGTGTTCATCGGAGTTATATGTTTCCGAGAGGATTTTCTGAACAAGTATTTTTATTTCATTCATATCCTGATGAACTCTGTTCAAAAGTTCCTCGTTGACATAACGCTGAGAGTTAGCTATATATGCCATTTGATTTATGTTGACACCGATTTTATTTATTTCGTATATCAGGGCAGGAATATTTTTTTCTAATTGGACTTTTTTATTTTCTAAAAGATTAGCAATATAATCTGAAACTGTCATACGAGCTTCGGCGGCTTTGCTTAAAAGTTTTTCTTTTTCTTCCGGTGTCAATCTGAGTTGAAGCCTTTCTGTTTTCTTTATACGCATTGGTACTTTCACTCCTAATCGTAAATTGGAATTATCATTTTTTAGAAAAAATACGATTTGACCAACAGGGAAGAAAATGACCTCCGCAGGAGGTCGCAAGCAGAGATTTTGTACACCCACTGGGTGTACAAATCGCTTGGTGGTGAAATCCCCACACCCCTTTATAATTTTGCAAAAAAGCAAAATCCTGAAAAATCGCTTACGCTCACCATCTAAAAAATCAAACATACATCAAAACGGAAAACTTCAAATTTAGCTGTTCGGTTTAGTGTGGATATATGAATTCTGATATATTCCTGTTGACACCGCAGATGTTGTTTCATCAACATTTGTTATGGTTTCAGTATTGGTTTCTTCTGTTTGCTCTGAAATATCTTCATCGGAATTTTGCTCATTTCTTGCGGAAATGTATTCTTGCAGATGGAGCAAGATTTCTTTTCTCTGTTCATCAGATTTTATTCCGCCGTCAGCCAATACTTGTAGTAAGCTGTTGCTGTAAGTATCGTCACGCTGTCTTTTGGCTTCGCAGTCTTTTTTGAATAACCGTAATTCAGCTATACGACTTTTTTTCTTCTCTATGTCAGACAGAAGTTTTTCAATTTCTCTATCAGCTTTTTTTATCTGCTCATCGTAAAAGCCCACTTGCTTTTCCTCCTTTTATCCAAGTGCTTCCATATCATCATCAAAAGATTTTTCAAAATCCTGTTCTTGTGCTTCGGGTGATTTTGCTCCGCAGAAACTTACACTCTCAACAAGTACAAACACATCTTTACGCTTGTTGTTTTTCTTATCGGTGTAAGATGTTGCAACTAATCTGCCGTCAATGATTATTTGCTGTCCTTTTTCAAAATACTTGCAAATGAATTCTGCTGTGCCACTCCAAGCTTCAATTTTGAAAAAGTTAGTTATACGGTCACCGTTCTTTTTCCTTCCGTATTCAACAGCAATGGAGAAATCGGTAAAAGCATTTCCATTTGGTGTATAGTTTATCTCAGGATTTTTTGTTAGCCTTCCCTGCAAAATTACACGATTTATCATATCTGATTTCCTTTCAAGTTATTCTACCGTGTCTATGTTCTGATCCTCGTCCATTTCATCATACTTTTTTTCTTTGCTGCTAACAGGTATTGGTGAGTGGACTTGTGGAGTTTTTTTATCAGGAGGTTTTTTTAATATTGGACTTTCCTCAGATTGAATATCAACAGCTTCTGTCTGTGATACCGTTTTTGCTTGCTCATCGGAAACGGCTTCAATAGCTTCAGCTTCTTTTTTCGCTTTCTTGCGTTTTTTCTTTTCTTCACGCTCTTGCTTTAACTCAGCCTTAACTTCCTCTCTGAGCTTTTGCCGCAGTGCATCAGTTATCGTTTCTGTGATTTCTTCTGTAAGCTGAATACGCAATTCAGCAGTAATTCTATCAATTTCTGCTTTCAGCTTTTCTGCATATTCTTTTTCAAGCTTTGCTGTTTTCTTTGAATATTCCTGTTCAAGAGCAGCAGTTTTATCCGCATATTCTTCTTCAAGGGCAGATGTTCTGTCTGAATAAGTTTTTGCAAGAGCCTTTTCTGTTTTTGCACTTATTGAAGCTGAAAGTTGTTCTGACATTAACACTTTTTCGCTCTCAAATCTTGTATCATATTCACTTTCAATGGCTTCTCTGATAGACTTCTCAACTTTTGCTATTGCTTTTTCAGTTTCAGTCTTTACTCTTTCTTCAAAGCTCTGCTCCAGCTCCTCTGCCTTATGTTTTAGAAACTCATCTTCCTGTAATTTTTCAATTTTACCAACAGAAAGAAAATCAAACATAGATGGCTTTATTATTTTTATATACTCGTCAATTTTCTTAATCGTGTTGTTGACGAGTATAGTATAATTCTGATCGGTTGAACCGATAGAAGCCTGCTCCAAAAACTTACGAAAATTGTTCAGCAATTCCATTAATGCTTTGCGGAATTCCGTATCGAAATACTTCACTGTATTTTTGTACCTCTCTTTCTTTTGAAATACTCCCTGATAATTTCTCGCTCAATGTAACCCCTCATTCGCTTTGTCAACGGAATAACATCAGGTGAAACAATGCCTGATTCTCTCCTTTGCGACTTTGGAAAGTCAACAAACAGCTTCTCTCCATTGTCAATCAGTTTGATATTGGCAAGCATCAAGCCATAGTCAAGCACAATGGAAACATCAGCAAGCTGCCTCCTGTTGTTAATTGTTTCCGTAATCGTAATCGAAGTAATCTTCATAACCTACCTCCTCAATAACTCAAAAAACTAAACCAACAGAAAAAGAAAAAACAATTTCCGCATCACGTCGAAAAAAGCCTGACTGCCGCATTTTCCTGAACTGCACATTCCGATAAGCCGACAAAAGAAAGAGCGAATATCCGTATCAGGCTCAAACAAAACGCAAGCCTGCCTTGCCCGAAAATTCACAATCTACTCATCTTCAAAAAGCTCAAAGCCCCAATACTCTATATACTAACGGTATAAATAAAAAACTATTTCTTTCTTCTGTTGGTAGAAAGTGGGTATAGATAATTGACTACCCGATTTAGGGGACTACCCCTGACTGAAAATAAAAAAAGTCCTGTTTTACTGCTTGACAAGCGATAACAGGAAGTATATAATCAATATGTAAGATGTTTTTGAAAGTTCCGAAAGCTGTGGCGGCTTGTTCGGGACTTTCTTCTTTTTTGTCTTGATTTTTATTTTCGGCTGTTGGCTCCGATACCGAATAATGATTATCAGAGTAACTGCCGTCCTTTTTCAAAACCTTTAATTTTCGGATAAAACCCATTCCTACGAGTTCGTTTATTACAGCGATAACCTTTTTTCTGCCGATCTGCAAGGCACGAGAAATATCATTAAAGCTGTTCCACATATCATTTTTCTTTGTAATCGCTCTGCATACGAAAAGGTACATTCTGAGCTGAACACCGTTTAGCTTACCAAGAATGTACCTTTTGATTTTGAAGAAGCCTTTTGAAACTATTGCTTTTAGTTTGTATATGTATGTTCCGAGCTGTCCGTTGGCTTTATGCGGACGGCTGACACACTCTATAATGCCTTTTCTTTGGAGCTGACAGATGATATTAGCGACCGTTTCAATCTTCTTAATGCCGCACTTCTGAGCAATCGTAGCCTGCTTTATCTGTACTATACAGCGATTATTGAAAACGCAGCTATAAAGGCACACAGCGACTTTCAATTCGTTTGGCGTCAGTCCGCAGTCAAGAATACTGTTATTCAGTCTGAAAAACGCTTGCATAAATCTGTCATCTCCTTAATTGAAATAAAAAAGCTGTTTCTATGAACAGCTAAAAGCAGTACGATCTGCCCGTACCGTTATTTGTAATTTGGATTATAATCCTCAAAGCAATTAACGCTCCGAAAGATGTATTTGCAGTTTACCCACCTTTGCAGTTCTCTGTGTCTCTTGTCACAGGTGGCTTTTTGATAAATCATTACATAGGGACTGTAACCCAAGTCACGCAGAGTATATATCCGATATAAGTCCTCCTCAATAGTGCTGTTATAGTTTGTCAGAACATAGACAGTCTTTCGCCTGACATCTCTGACATTGGTATATGTCGAAAAGGTTTTGAAGTATTCCGTCAAATCCTGTCGGGGATTGTCCCAAGCAAAATGAATGTTCTTGATTTTCAGCCTGTTCAGCCAATAGACATTATCCTTGTTTATCAGACGAATGTCCAAGCCTTGTGTGAAGTCGATAAAACTGTACTTGCAGAATGATAGCTGCTGTAAGATTTCTTCGTGTTCAGGACAGGCAAGCAGATTAGGATCAAGAAGTTTTATTTCCTGCTGTCCTCTCCAAAATTCATCAAGGTCAGCAACCTGACGGGAGAAACAACCCTCTTTTTTACCGACAACACAGAAACCGCATTGTCGGGGACAACCTCTTGTCAGAAAACCGACTGCATAGCTGTAATCAGGATAGAGAGAATAGTCAGGATAGATATGTTCAATCTCTTTTGGGAGCATACTATCCTTTGACTTGTCATAGACTTCTCTGCCGCTTATAACGCTGATACAGTAGCCCGTACCGCCTTTGCGTACCTCATCAGCCTGCACAGGATAAACACAGTCAATATCAGGAGAGAAGCTGAACACCTTTGAAGCATACACCAAGTCATAATGTTTTATGTGGTCGTAGAGTTCAGCATCATCACCGATAGATTTATGATATGCCGACAACTTCATAATCGGGAGATTAGGGAAGTTATGGCTATCAGACCAAAGACCAATGTTCATATTTATAGACCAAGTATTTGTGTTAGTACATCGTACATATTATCTTCTCCTGTATATACCTCTCCATCTTCAGTAATCACTGCTTCCGCACTTACAAGAGCATATTTATATGATACTTCTGGTTCTCCGCAGCTAATAAGGCCGCCTATAATAATAACATTTTCGCTTAGAGTAATGTTACTTAAAACCTCGCTACTCAGTTTATCAATACACATTATACTAAGGTATTCGTCACTTGATAATTCGAGTGTGTAATAAGATTGGATATCATCGCTTCTTTCTTCAATTTCAATTATTTTACCCGTTAAAACAACCTTATTATAATACCGCATTTATATATCTCCTTTTCATTCATAGTCAAATATATCACTTAATCCAAGTATATAGTCAGTCGAAGTATTATATCGTCTTGCTATTCTTATGATAGTATTTATATCCGGTTTTCGTTTTCCTGTTTCATAGTTTGCAAGACTACCTCTACTAATACCTAAGTAATCTGCTAATTCGTTTTGTTCTTCTCCGGCGTTTTTTCTTAATATAGCTATTCGCTCTCCTACATCGCTTTGAAAAATAGATTTATCAAGTTCATTACTTGATTTTTTGTTTTGAGGAAATGTAGCTTCCCATTGTTCGTATTCTTCTTCATACACATTACACGAAAAATAATTTTCTGATCTTTTTTCTTTTTGCTTAATCCAATCATTGATATAACTCAACAGCAATTCAAAATTTCTATCGCTCAGATCAAAATCAAGGTGACATCGACTACCGCTTATTTCAACATTTAAGCCTACTATACGGTCAAGATAAAACAACATTCTCATAATATCAGCTTCATCATTAATTGTAATATCAGATAGTGCTGACCGATCAACCCTTAATGCTTTTGACAACTGTAATATAGCATTTGGACGAGGTGCTTTAACATTTTTCTCATATTGAGATATTCTTACATCTGCTGATGGTGGATTGAAGCCGCAAAGAATTCCGAGTTGTTTTTGTGTAAGCCCTCTTAATGATCTGTAATACTTTATTTTCTTACCCATAGTTAAGGGTAAAAGCGGATTATCAATACCCATTTTTTTCACCTGAATTCTTTGGAAAATGTGCTTCCCAATGTTCATAAGCCTCATAAGCCTCTGCATTGTAATCGGATTTTTTTAATTTTTCGGTCTGTTTGTGCCAAGAATGTAAATACTTCATTAAAGTCGGGAATGTATCATTCTCCTCATCAAATGAAAGAATAAATCTGCCTTCAGCATTGTCAATTTCAAAACCTAAAATCCTATTCAGCAGAAACAATGTTCTCATAATTTCAATTTCATTCTGAATTGATAAATCATTGAGTACTGAAATATCAATTTCAAGTACATCAGCAAATTTTTGACGAATATCCTGTTTCGGTACTTTGATGTCAGCTTCATATTGACGAATTCTGATAGCTGCCGTTGAATCGCTGAATCCCATCATTGTTCCTAAATCTTTCTGAGTTAATCCTCTGAGTAAACGATAATATTTTATTCTATTACCAAGTGTAAACGGAATTAACAGATTTTTGTTTTGTTCATTCATATATGTACTCCCATTACTAAACTCCTTGATAAATAACGTTTTCCATAATAGATACTGCCTGTCTGATGAAGTATCAATCTTCGCTTTTTTTATGCCTTTGTGGTGATACCTCAAATTACCTTCATACCAAACACGCAAATAATCTATAAGAATATCAGATTTGCTTTCCGTCAACGAATCTGAACTGATATTGAAACAAAAAGAATCATCATCTTTTTTCTGTATTGTCATTCCATAGTTTTCTTCCAAGAAAAAAAGCATTTGCATAATATCTTTCTCGCCTGTAATAGCATTATCAGACAAAGCAGAAATATCCACATCGAGTGCTTCTGCAAGTTTATTTCTGATTTCAGATTTAGGAGCCATTGCATCTTTTTCATATTGACGAATTCTTGTGTCAGCAGTTTCGGGTGAAAAGCCAACCTTTATTCCAAGTTCCTTTTGAGAAAGACCTCTTAAAAGTCGCAGCTTTTTTATTTTCTTTCCGAGTGTCAAAGGATATATCGAATTTTTTGTGTTTTGCTCCATATTATTCACTTCTTTTTTTCAACGGTAATACTATACCTGTTTCAAGTTCAATCGAATTGGCAATAATAATCGCTTGTCCGTCACTATTATGCTTTGTTCCGTAATATACTCCATTTACGGTTACAAACATATTATCAATAAAGTAATCTGACAATTCTCGTCCAAGTATATTGTCACATTCTACTGACACAGGTATAACTCTCATTTTATCTTCATCAAACAGGTCGAATTTATATTGGCAATCCATAAACTGAAAATCACTTACATACCCACTCAATGAAATTGAATTATGAATATTGTGATTGCTTGTTATAAATTGATCTGCTTCTTTTGGAAAACGCCCTTTCCACAAAAGATATTCATTATTGGCTTCTGAACATTTCTTACACTTTTTTTGAAAGTACAAATTTGCATTATACCAACTATTTAGATACTGCAAAAGATTATCAATAATGTATCTGTTCATTTTATTCTTACGAAATGTAAAGTAAACTGTCTTTCTTATTTTTATAACTTCCATTCCATAGTTTTCTTCTAAAAAAAACAGAATTTGCATTATATCTTTTTCATCCTTTATGTCAATATCTGATAATGCTGTTATATCAACATTAAGTGCATTGGCTATTTTTTGTCTAAGTTTCGATTTTGGTGACATCGAATTACTTTCATATTTTCGTATCCTGCTGTCTGCTGTTTGAGAAGAAAAACCAATTTTTTGTCCTAATTCATTCTGTGTAAGGTCATTAAGTAAACGATATTTTTTTATTTTATCTCCAACTTTCATTGTAGCTCTCCGTAAATATTTAGAGTAATTGTTTTTTAGTCTGAAGCTGATAGCTTCTCTTTGATTTTTTGAGTTTCTGACATATTTTTAGCTTGTTGCCACAGCCGTTCTTCTTCCTCGTCCTGTTTGCGGCAGATTTCATCAAGGTCAAGGAATGGGGGAAGTTCAAATTCCACCCATCCCTCAGAAGTGTACATCATCGCCATAGTCAAGTACCTCCTTAAAACCATTCAGGAAACCTGATTTTGAGAGCTTCAACATAATACTTTGCATACTCACAGCAAAAGAGATAAGCAGGAGAATAATAGGCACTCGGCAGACTGTTCTCTGTGCTGTCAGAACCGATATATGTTTCTCCGTCTGAACAATGGCTGTTGTAAAGGTTAAAGGCAAGCCTTGTTGTTCGTCCGCTTGTGCCTGTCTGCCAGCCTTTATCAAGTCCGCTCAACATAATACGGTTATCGGAGAAGTCGTAAAGATCACGGATATGCTCAAAACAGACCGTATCAAGTGCGAACAGATAGGCGAGAGCTTTTCTTTCAATATCAGAATACGGCATCATATCAAGAATGAAGTTGTAGTTTTTTTCGTGTTCTTCGTCCCTGAATTTTATCTGCTGACCGTTTTTAGAAGCTGAAAGAATATTTTTAAGCTCAGTTTTTGTTTCAGAAGCGATAGGCTCAGGCTGTTCAGTAATAACTATTGCTTTTTTCTTTTCCGCAACCGCAGGATGTGGGACTTCAAGTCCCACTTGTGTATCAGAAACGGTGGTTTCTTCGGTAATCGTTTCAGCTTGTTCAACAGGATTTTCTGCTTTGTCCTTATCCTGTTTCGGTGTAAGTGGGACTTCAAGTCCCACTTGTGTATCG
>Ga0326512_10002045_pt1 | contig 15071 bp, 20 predicted proteins | sample 1_2617_0518_D_FD_203652 | JGI IMG/M metagenome (GOLD analysis project Ga0326512, IMG submission 203652) | Bovine rumen microbial communities from UC Davis, California, United States - 1_2617_0518 | ecosystem: Host-associated > Mammals > Digestive system > Stomach > Rumen | place: USA... | reverse complement strand
CATAATACATAGGAGGAATGACCGGGTGAATTCCCCAAAGAAAAACCGGGGCGTATTTCAACCCCGGCAGTTAGTTTTGGTTTCTTATGACCCACTTCTAAGGTTTGCGTAGTAAGGATGACAGGCGGACCCACTTTGAATTGCGTTTGCAATCCCTCTACCAATACTCTGGTTTCCTATGTCTGAAGGATGATAGCCATCAGAAGGAGTCAACCCATAGGAGCTCAAAGTGTATTCCGTGTTTACCATGTAAATAGCACCATAGTCAGTGCATTTTTGATATGAAGGAATTACTTGATCTTCAATAATATACCGGATTGTTGAGTAGTTAGATAATGCTCCTTCCCCATTGCCCTGTTTAATATAGGCGATACATCCGATGTGTACTTTTGCGTTAGGATAAATCTGTTTTGCTCTTGTCATAAAGTTTTCAATTCCTGCAAGAATGTCGGAGACAGAATGACTCCAGTCATTAAATCCACCCGCAACAACAATATCTGTAAAGTAGTCTGAAGCGTACCGGGAGGAAACAAGCATATCAGTAAATGTAGTACCGGTAGCAAAACCAATACCACCTTGTAGAGCTTTTACATACTGGTCAGATTCAAGTCCCATATACTGAGCACAATATTCTACCCATCCTACATTGCCACCATCATGAGAGTAACCTTGTGCATAGCTATCACCAATGAATAGATAGCGTTTCTTGATAATATTACTTCTATATTCTGATAGCTCATGACCGTAATATTTAACTGCGGGCATATAATAGTCAGCACTGGTTGTTCTGTATCCGTTAACAATCATTTTTACTGCTTCATCCGGGAGGGTGATCTGCACGTTTCTATGACCGGAACTGTTAGCGAATGTGGATTGTCCAATTACAGTATCATTAGAATCATAAATGATATAAGCGGGATAGGCTGAAGCATACTGCCATCCGTCAACAAGGTATGTTTCACCACCTGTAACAGTGAAGGTGGCATAAATATATGCACTGTTGCTTCCTTCGCTTCCGTTAATGTGTTTTGCTTTTCCGTCAGTATAAACCCCTGCAATGTAGTCAAAACCAAACGGAATGTCTTCTCCTGTGGGGTTAGTTATTTTATGCCATACAACCTTTGTGGAAGTGTCATAGCCATTCCATATATCTGTTTCACTCATCAAAATATATGCAGTATAGCCGTTGGAGTATGGACTCAAGTTGGGGTTGAATTTAATCAGACACCCATTAGTTCTGAACTCTTCCGGAAGGTTATTTACAACACCATAAGCGGAAGCACCAAGAGGATAAATGTAATTGTTCGGATAATTTCTAATATCGTTATATTCACTATGTGCAGTAACAAAGGTATCATTTATTGTTTCACAGAAGGGTTTGACCACGTTTCCAAACATATATTGGAAGTTGACGTCAATCAGTTTAGCTTGTGGCTCATGGTCACTCTTTCCGTTGATATAGAAGTGGTCAGTTCCATTAGGAATTGTGACGAGTTCTTCTTCATGGACAGTGTTGCCCCAAATACCATAATATCCGATGATATTATCGGAACTGTCATAAAAAGTGACTAATGGATACTGTTCTCCCCACGAGTTGCCAGTGACCAGAATCATCTTTTTAGCGTTTCCAGACTGTGAACTCATAAGTTTGTAAGCATACTGACTGCCAGAGGAAGGAGTGCCTGTAGTTCTCCATGCCTTTCCGTTTGTGAGGGTTCCGCTCATGTTAGAAGTGGACAATACAGTTCCTTCCGGCACTCTTGCTCCTGTATCTTTAGCAGTCTTTACTTCCTCTGAAGTCACTTCGTTATATGTCCTCTGAGCCATCATACCGAGTGCAGAATAGTCATCTGGAATAGATTCAAGAACTTCGGCACCTTTAGCGTTAAGTTGTGAAATGAGAGAGTTATAAGCAGTGGTTAAATCTCCTAACGCAGTGGCAAGTTGTCCCGCAATATCTTCACTGTGAGTGTTATACCATGCGTTTAGAAGTCCTTCCAATTCTGTTTTCTTTTCTTCCAGAGAAGTAATACCACTACTTGTAGCATTTTCCAGACTTTGAAGTCCTTCATTAAGTGTTTCTTGAATGGTAGAATACTGATCGAGAAAGTCTTTGGCAATTTTAATTATCCAATCCATGTTCAATTCATGGAAGTTGGTGTACGGGAATCCTTCTCCAAATGCTCCAGTGTTCATATAATCCTCCTCTCAATATACCAAAATGCAGAAACGCATTTTGAAATCTTCTATGATTATATCATAGAGATTGAACAAATCAACTTGCCGTTGTTCTTTAATCATTTTCTGTGTAGTGGTCACACCAATGTTCCCATGTGCATGAAGTGTGTGTTCTCCGTCATTTGCAGTGGTGACTCTCTCCCCGTGTTGCTTGGACTGTGTAATGTCTTCCGTTTTCCCGAATGTAGTGGTGCTATCCCCTGTGCCTGTCTCCGTCTTTCCATATGTGGTGACGGTTTCATTATCGACATTATCCCGTGTCTGTTTAACCAGTCCGTCATTACCTTGTGCAGGTGCGGGTGCATCATATCCGGCAATCCAGTGTCCTGCGGTCTGTGTGCCGGTCACATTATCCGCACCACCCGTGTTGTACTGGCTACTGCTTTCAGTGTCTTCGGAACCGCCCTCTCTACGGGCAATGGTGTCGGTGTCCGTACCGCTATGCGTAGTGCTACCGGTACCGGTGTCGGTACCTTCCTCGTATCTGTTGTAGTTCTCGATGGGGTTGTACTCGTACTGTGTAGTGGCATAGAGTCTGTTCCAAATGTCAATCTGTTTGGCAGACCATACACCGAGAAGGTTCTTAAAGACAACGGGGTTGGGATACAATACTTCCAGTTCTGCGGTTTCAGCGAGAAGGTTCTGTACAAGAGTGTCTTTGTCCAGTGCTTCGGGGATTTGCATAAGGTCAAAAATCGTATCGTCCCAGTTATAGAGTCCCAGTGGGGACAGATTAACGGCTCTTCCCATAGTAGCTTTCTCCTTCCGCAGTATTTGTCACAATCATCTTATCCGGGTCGTGTCTCCAGTCAACTGTAACAGTGGTGCCAAACATAGCATTAGTTTCTTCCGCACTCTTCTTCAACTGCTCCAACCACAGTTCACACCGGGTGATTGTCTCAATGTTATTAGCATTTACTTCGTCGGTGATTAGCCTTTCTTTTTTGTCAGTGTTTGCATTTGGGATGCCTATGTCAGTATCGAACATGGCTTCGATCTTTCTCATGTCTGACAACACACGATCTACAATATAGTTCTGTCCAATGTTCTGCTGAAATGCGTTCCATACTTGTGTGCCATCTTCCCGGAAAAGTTGCTTGTCCACCACCACGCATGGTTCACCGCTTGCCACCCTGTCAAACAACTTCTTATATGTTTCCGCAGTGTTCTTATCCTTTGCCGGGAACACGAAGGACAGGTGACTGTTCAGAAGGTTAACCGATGCGGTTTCGGCACATAGTGCCATCATATCTGCATAGTAGTTCACTAAGTCATTGATACCACCCCAGTCCGGTTGAAGTTTGAACACAGTGCAGTCGGTTCCGATACGGGGTTGAAGTGACCCTTTCAGAAGCGGGTTGGTAATGATAAGGTTGGTGGGTTGGTAATAAATGTCGTAGCCATATGGCACACCGGCTTGGCAAATTACTCCATACTTGTTTGTCTCCACCACACCGATATATCCCCATGCATAAAGCACATAAAGGAAATAATCCCGGTTCCATGTTTCCGGCAATTTCCACTCAAATACGGAAATGGCTTTTTGAAATAAATACCTGCGGAAAAATCTCTGAAGTGCCACGTTCTTTACGTGTACAGTAGAAGGGGAGAAACTGGAGTTATACATATTAATATAGTCATATGTCTCCGGCACTCCATAACCTACACTCTGAGGCATCTGCGTTTACCTACCTTTCTTGCTAAATTCTGCCGATAAAATGATACCATAAAAGGGACTCTTGTACCAGTGCCGTGTATGTTGTCAAAAACCCATTCGGCATTTCTCCAACGTTGTTCCTCATCCGGGTCTTTCGGTCGTTCATATGCCCATAGCCAAACATCAGCGAGGATATACGGCTCTTCAGTGCTTGTCACAAAATCGTTCCATGTGTGTTTGCCGTAGTTCTCCAGCGACCACTGTATGTTGTTCTGATATTCGTAAATGATGCGGTCACACATTGTTGTTCCAGATTGAGGGTCTTTCTGTTCATCCAGTGCCCACTGGTAATATTTCCGGCAAGGTGTCCACTGGGTCAACCCCATGCCCCTATTGTCTGCCAGTATTGCGGATGGGTCACTCCAGTCCAGTGACCGGTTCTGAAATGTCCAAGGGTTGACTGTAGATTCCACCATCAAATTACCGAGCATCCCGGCTATTGCGTTAGGTGTCCAGTTCTTTTTGATGAAGTAGTCATAGACCATATTCATGTTGTCAATCTGCACTCGCTCCGGTGTGGATTGTCTTACATCGGTTGTGCGGAAGAGGGTATTTAGTTCTACCCACCACCCGTCATACTTTGTCGGATTAACTGATGCCATTCGTCTTCACTCCCAAAAGAACCCTGTCACGAGGAACCTGCTTACCGCTTCACGTTCCTCATCATAGGCGTTTAGGTCTATCTCCCCATCCCCGCACAGAACAAAACCGGTGAGGGTGTCAATCCTCCGCATTTCACAGAGCGGTCTGCCTTTATGCGTAATGTCTTCATCTACAACCACATAGTGAATGACAGTCATAATGGTGCCAACACCGATAGAAATGAAAGAGCCGTTGATACCGCTCGTCATCAACTGAGGCATAGCAGTTTCAATCGTATTAGCAATGGCTCCACCGGCACTCCCGATGGCTCCCAGTACAGCACCCACAGGGCCTCCGGTAACAAATCCAGTCACCCCTCCTTCCGCGGCTTTTACACCGGCATCAATTGCACTGGTGACGGCTCCGAGATAGTCCCTACCAATCTGTGCCAACTGAATGGGGACACCCAACATGAACTGTGTTTTGTTCATCTCCACCCTGTTGGTTCCCTGCGGATTGTCGGAAACAAATATCTGTGTCAGACATTCTCCGGTAATGAAGTCCACTGTATCAAGGACTGTTACATAGTCACCCACTTCGATATATGCAGTGTCTACCGGAAGAGTGCCAAACTTTCCCCACATGGTTACCTTGGTATAGGGTGCATAGTTCAGATATTTGCCACGGGTCGGTGCCTGTGGATGGTTCGGGATATGCTGAGTCCCCCAGTCAAACACCCCAGTAAATCGTGTCAGCTTCTTGCCGGAGATGGAGTCATACAACCACCACCCTATTTGGATACCCTTCTGTTGGTCACCTACCATGTTCGTCTTGGCTACCGGGAACCATGTGCAGGAGACGATATACTGATAAGGGTTGTACATGGTTTTGAAAATGTTCTCGGTCATGTCGGTTTCTTTCCAGTGTGCTACACCGCCAACAAAATCAATCAAGTTCATGTCTTCCAGTCCCTGTTGTCCAAACAGAACATATCTCAACTGTCCGAATTCGGCTTGAGTCATGGCATAATATGCAATAGCACCAACCGACCCTGTCTCCTGTGTGTTCTTTCCACCTATGATGCCCACCACATAGGTGCCATTAGTGATGGTGTCCCCGATACCATACGGGGTATCATAGGCAACTTTCTGCACATCAAAGTCAGTGGTGGCAGGATACATTTTATCCGTGATGGCACCATTGAAGTCAGCAGTATCAGAATCAGTCCGAAGTATATACTCGTTCTGAAGTCCGATCTCCCCTCTGTAAGTGGCAAGCACATCCACTTCCATAGAGCATACCCACAGTCCGTCATTCCATGTCCAGTCCTTCACCCAGTAATACCGAGAGAACGCAGGAATGTAAGCATACCGGAAAAAGTCATCATGCATGTTCTGCTGAATGGGTGCTTGAAAACTTACCACCGGATGCAGGATGGAACAAGGCTCTTTCAGAATTCCGTTGACAGTCTGCCGGTCTACAGTCCCTCCTACCACTGGACGCTTCGTACTATTCTTCTTCTTGTAGAAGTTGACGAAAAAATCAATCTCCATTTAACATACCTCCATAAAAGAATAGGGGATAGCTATCACACTATCCCCTCGCTCGACTGTGGGCATCAGTCGAGCAGGAATACCACGCCTTTCTCGCAGTTGTCACTGAAGCATCTGAGACGCATATGGTACCACATATTCCTGTATTCCCCTCTGGCATTTACGGAAGTGGGGATAACCTTTTCATGGATTATTGCCCAACCCATTGCATCCTCATCGAACAGAAGAGCGAACACGCCAGACTTGTTAACAGCTTCACCAGTGGTAGCTACACCGGAGGCGTTAGTGTACGTAGGAGTTACCATGATCTTATCCGGGGTGTCGATGCCCTGCCAGAAGTTGATGGTTTCAACGTCCGCATATTTCAGATAGTTGTCATGGAAGGTGTCGGCAAGAACACGGGCATCAATCTGATACCTATCCTGCCCAAGCATATACATCTTCTGTTTGTTGTATGGGGTATGACGGGGAACCGGCTTGCCGTCAATCGTGGTCTGATACCGGGTGGACATTTCTTTGAACAGGGATGCAACGGAGGCAATCCTTCCGTATACCCACTTCATAAAGGATGGATAGTTGTCCGGTTGGAAAACAGTGGTGGCAGTGAGGGACAGACCGGTAAGGGCATTGTATTCGGTCAGCAGATGGACATTCCGGCTTGCATTGTTCTCCGCAATCAGACCACCGATAAAGTTGGAGACAAGTCCACGGCTCATGTTTTCCTTTGCCAGTTCGATCTTGTTGCTCATGTCCGTGGTAATCATGGACAGGAACTGTCCGAACTCACTGGAAGAACGGAAAGCAGTTTCCAACTGATCTTCAAAGACCGTGTAGTGGTCAGAGAATACGCTCTGTCCAAGGAAGTTGGTCTGAATGAAATCTCTCTTATTGATAATCCAGTGGTCAACGCTCAGTCCGTTACCGGTGGGGTTGCCGGTCTGAGAAGCATCAAAGGTGACCGGATACTTGTAGGCATCATCGTCTTTCCAGTCGGACGCCACAATGTTAAACTTCCGCATATAGGCACCCCACTGGGGCAGGTCTTTCTCCAGTCCCTTCATGGATGCACTGTAGGGACGAATGGCAAAAATCGTCTTCGCAAGCACATTGCTCAGTGTATTGAAAATCACATCTTTGCCGAGGGTGAGGGCGGTCTGTGCAACGGAAATAAAATCCGCTTCGGTATTGATTACCGCACTCCGTCCAGTTGCCTGTTTCACAAGGTCATTCAGAACCGCACTGGACTGCTGAAAGGTAAGGGTATTAACACTCATTTCTTGGTACCTCCTTTGGTCTTTACTGCTTCAAGAAGCTCCTTCAGAACTTCAAGAATTTCCTTCATTACATTTACAAGGTCAAACATGGTCACTGGTTCCTTTCCTTAAATGTCGGTCGGATAATCTCTGCCAACATATCCTCCGCAGTGGGAGTCTGAGGGTTGCCGACTCCGGGAATCACACTCTGTGCAATAGCATTGGCCTGCACCGCACTGGTCAGCTTTGCAATACTCTGCATAAGCTCTGCCATAGTAGGCTCAGACTGCACCGGTGTCGGTGCCTGGGTGGGTGTGGGTTGGGGTACGGCAACGGGTTCCGCAATGGGTGCCGGTTCGGGTTCTGCAACTGGTGCAGGTGCCGGAGTTGGTTCTGATACGGGGACTGGGTGAGACTGTACGGGTGCTTGTTCCATTGCTTTGATTTCGTCATGGGTGAATCCTGCCTTTACAAGTGCGATGATGTCATTGAGTTCCATTACAATGTAACCTCCTTAATGAATTTTGTCAAGGTTTCCAACGCTTTCAAAGCTTCCTCCCGGGTGACAGTAGTGGTAATTGGCTCATTGTAGTAGTCAATCATGCTCATTAGACCAACACGATTGAAAACGGATAGCTTGCACCGGGAGACACCGGCATTTTTCCGTTTGCTCCCCTTCAATTCCTGTGAGTCCATGCAAGGGTATTCTTCATCATCACCAAGATAGAGTCCGACATGGGAAGCATTGCCCAGTTCATCATGGTATCCCCGTTCCACTTCTCCCCCGTCATTCTTTAATAGGAAGAGAAAGGCACCCTGTGGAATCCTTCCGAACTTCTGTACACACTCGTCAATGGTTCCTCTCCAACTGATGAAGTTCCTCCACATGGAGTTAGAACCACGCCAGTTATAGGGGTTGCCGTCCGGCTTTCGTACACCGGCATCCTTCAATACCTGCTCCACGAATCCTTGGCAGTCAAGTTTGCTATACGGGATACCAATATACCCTCCGTCCCTCGCCTGTTCTACCAGTTCGGCTCCGGTGATACGCACCATTATTCTCCCTCCAGTTTGTCGAGTAACTTCTGAATGACTAACGTGTTATTGTTAATTGCTTCGGTGATGCTTCTCTCTTGGTCAGTGAGGGCAGAATTGAAGGTGATTTTTAGGTCTGTAATGGTTGCAGTCAGTTTCTCCGATTCTTCCCTGTGTGCCTTTTGCTCGTTCTGTAGCATTACGAACATAGCAATGGCAACGGCAATGGGGAAACCAACTGATTGAATGATTGTCAGAATGTCCTGCATACCCGTTCCCTCCAATCTCCTCGGAGAATAAAGAAATGGTGGGCTACCCTTGTGACCGTGCGGAGTCATGCCCGCCCTTCCGAGGCTTGCACTGGGCAGGTAACCCACCGGAATTATATTACCATAAACGTTTTTGTTCTTCAACTACTTCCCGTTTTGTAAGATAGACGATGTTGTCAATATTGTCCATCGCACATTCATCGCAACTGTTATAGCCGGAGCATTTACCCATTAAGAAATAACACAGAATACTGTCCCGGATTTCTTTTATACAATTGAGTTCCTCATCTGTGTCCACTGATATGCGTATCATGTTATACCTCCCAATATTTTATAAACATCTTCTCTGATAATACATCCTCAAAATCCATCTTATTTCCTATGTACATATCCCAGTGCGTCCTATATATCCTCTGATAGTGAAGTTTATCGGTGTCAGTTGTTGAGAATGTCTTATTGAAAACACCGGACATATGGGTTGTGCAGTACAATCTGTTCTCGCTCTTGTGCCGATAAATACACAACTCTCCGATGGAACACACCGGCAGGAATTCATTCAGAGGACGAGGGCGAACGTGTTGTCTGTCCACATTAAAATCGTTCTCCAGTGCCATACTTGCGAACTCTGAGCCGTTCGTCAGATTATACAGGGCGGTGTCACTCTTCCTCCGGCTGATAGGTGACCGGTGCAACATGATAAGCTGAATCCCTCGCTTGTCATCCGTCCATCTGTCTGCGTTCCCCTTCTGCATCCGGTCAGCAATCCGTATAAGCTTCAGTGACTCAAACACCGGATTAGTTATATCGTTCGCATTGGCAAGGCATAGCATCTGAATGGGGGCAATGCCTTTCAGTTCCCGGTTCCGGTTCATCGTTTCATAGGCATTAAACAATGCGTCTGCTTCATTCTTCAAGAGTCGCTCATGCTTCTCCGGGATGAATTCATCATAGATAAGCAACTGAATGTCTGAAGCATCGAAACCACGCATATTGGAGATAGTGGACAGGGCACAAGTGTACCCCAACTGTGTCTCCGTCTCACCGGTACCCGGCTCATAGAACATCGAGTTGTATTTGCTAATACTCTTCACCATGACATTCCACCCAAGGTCTTCATTCAAAGGTTTGAAAACACTGAACTCCGGCTTACTGATAAGGTCTGCTTGGGACTGGGTTCTCCGCATGAGCATGAACTTACGCCCATCTTCTTTGGCGGTCTTGAGGGCAGTGTAAGTCTTCCCAGTTCCTCGCCCACCCACACAGAAATTGAAGGGGTACCCTTCATCGAGGATACCCCTAATGTTTACATAGCCGGAAGGGTCATAGATTCTCACTGGGCAATGTCACAGGTGAGATATTCACGACCGCCCTTGCTCCGTCCGGCACCGACTTTGAACTTGGTAGGCAGTTCTTCATTACCATTCTCAAAGATGGCAAGGATGTCATAGAAGTTCCTCACGAATGTCTTGGAGTTGGTGGCGTACCGGATGCCGTCAGCAGTCTCCACTGCGAGAACCTTCATCTCGTTGCCGTTCACATCCTCATCGGTGTACAGAACGAACTTCTGAATGTCCAGTACTTCGCCCTTGGCATCGGAAAGCTTGCGAACATCGTTCCCCTTGGTCAGTGCGTAAATGTCTCCTGCGGTCAGATTAGCGGTTTTCTTGATGATTTCCATGTTTGTCTTCCTCCTCGTTGTGATAGTGTTGTGATGTTTCTCCCGGGTCTTCGCACAATCCGCACCGGCAAGGTGTAGGGTACTTGTGACAAGTTATTTAATTCGGTTGGGAGTTCTGCCGGGGCGTTCACGCTCGCCGGGAAGTAACATGATCGCCTTAATAATCTTATCAAATCACATAAGGATTGTCAAGATAATATTTGGAATATTTCAAAATTCTTTCGTACTCCCCAGTGATGCCTAACGTATATTCGGACGGAACAATGGCAACATTTGCAGTAATCGGTAAAACATGGCCGTCAATGACCACCGAATCCATCGGAGGATTATCGTTATAGACCGCAGAAGTCCCACCTGCTTCGGTGAACACGAAACCTTCTTCAAATGCCGATAAGCCACCATGTTTGTCGAGCTCTGCACCGCCTTTTTGCTTATTGACACCCGCAATAGTGCAATGGACTCCCTCACCCGGTCTTTCCACGTAAGCATACTTCTTGGCTCCTAACGTTTTGAATTCATAATAGGCGTAGCCGGTGTCCTTTAGGTCTTCCGTTTCAAAAACTCCCATATAGTGGGTTACACCGGAGGGGTCAGTAGCATATGACCCCGACTCAAGACACTCAGCAATTCGATCAGCATTATACTCAGTCCAGTCAACACTGCCAACGTACTTAACAGAGTCAGTATCGCAATAAATAAAATCAGCACCTTCCGTATCGTGTACAAGTTTAATCCCCCTTTCGAGTGCCATTCTGCTATGGGCAGTGACCCACACACCCCACTGGTACGCTAAGAACGCTCGGGAGTTGTTCTTCTCCAGTAGTTCTTCATCGGTTTTGGTTTTGTCTTCTTCCCAGTCACCAATCTGCTGAAAGATGATAGAATGCTTTACCGGGTCTTGTGCCATCATGCCGTATAAGGAATTCAGCAGTGCTTTAGCTTTATCATAGTATACTTCCATGCCTTTTACTCCCTTCAGTTCGGTTTTCTCTTTATAGTATTTGATTACTTCATCAATTAGGGGTTGCGGTAACTTCTTATATGAAGAATACCACCCTTGCAGGAATACCACTTTCCCATCATACTCATCCAGTATGATATGCAAGTCTACATCTGTAATAGTAGTCTCTAAATATTCTGCCCTCAGAATTCTGCCATTGTCCTCAGTGCAAATCCCTCCCTTAATCTTTCGACACTTATCCTTGCTCAGATAGGGACACCCCCAGTACTTGTCCTTCAGCCGTACATTTACAATGCCAACCCTCAAAAGAAGTGCCTTGTGCCGGATATTGATACACCGGGCAATATAATCACTGTTCAGTTCCTTCTCCCTCATCGGCACAAACACGCTCATGGGATATTCGCAGTTACAAATTACTGCCGGGTAACTGGATGATCTATCGGCACTATGCACATTATGGATTATATCCCCGGAATAATACCGGTTGGCGTGAGTGTTCCCGCCCCGGAACGCCTCCCGGAGGGCGTGATATAACTCAATATCGGGGGCAATAGAGTACACAAGTCCATGATGCACATTCCCCTGTTTCATGGCTCTCTTTGCCTCCCGGCGAACATATCCGGTACTTGTTAGCGGTATCGTCTGCAAGGTGTCTCCGTCACGAGCCATAAGAGCATTAACCGCTTCAACCAATCCGAGAACATCATTTGTGCAGTATTCCAGTTCTTCTGAGGACAGGGGCGTCCATGGGTACCGCTTTACGGAATAATTGAATTCCTCACCGGACAACTTCTGATGCTTCACGGCGAACTTCTTGGTGAACTGGGCAAGACTCATATTTGTCAATTTGTAAGAGCAACGGAATTCAAAGCACCCCCACATATCACACTTGACCACCTTACGGGAGGCAATGGCGAATACTTCAGAGGGGTCGAAATTGTATATGCCCTTCAGAAAAGAGTGCTCATAGCTCAGATTGTGAACATACACCACCAACCAACGCTCCGGGGGGAGAACCTTTTTGATAGCTAACTGGAGATTGATGAACTCGTCCCAAGTTCTGCCAATGACAGTCACATCCTCAGAAAACTGCCACTGCCAAATATACATGACACTCTGCTGAATGTCATCGAGCAAAGTTGTCTCGATATCGAAAGCGGTAGTGATGCCCACATAGTGCCGGGGTTTCTTTTTACCGGGGTTTCCCTTCCGATTTTTCAGTAGGGGAGGATTTTTGAAATATTCTGTGGGGTTGAAGTCCGCACACTTAACCACCATGAGAAACTTACCATCCTATCTTTTCATCTAACTCGTTCATGTCTATGAAAGTATACCCGGTCTCCGGGTCTTTCATCTCTTTCATTGCATCTGCCACATCGTCCACATGAGAAAGATATGACTCCAAATTGTCCAGTACATGGTCGAACTGTGCCCTATTCAGAGCAAGGGTTGTGTCTGCCAGTTCCCGGGCAGTATCAGAGCCATAAACTATTTTTCGTTTCCGCATTTCCTCAAGTATGGCAATCGTCCGGTCATAGTTTTCTTTGTTCAAAGGAATACCTTGCTGGTTCCATGTCTCAATTGTTTTCTGCCGGATTTCCCTCTGTCCGGATATACTGCTCTTCTTGGCACCTACAAACTTAGAAAGTTCGGAGAACGCCTTGGCAAAGTCATTGTCTTTAATTTCCTTCAGCTTCGGAAAACCACCGGTATGTTCCTGCAAGGTTTTACTTCCGGCAAATTCTGATTCCTTCATACGTTTGATACGTTTCTCTGCTATATCACGCATCCGGGTATACTCTTTCCGCATAGAGGAAAGGTCTTCCCTCTGCATAACCTTTGCCACATCTACCGGGACTCCTGCCATTACTGCTCACCTACCCGAATACCGAAAGACCGGATATAGTCCACGATTGCCCTTGTAACAAGTGCGGAACGATTCATATCATACCGGTCTATCAATTCCTGCATAGCATCATAAATGTGGACGGGAAGGGAGACAGAGATTATCTCCCTGCCCCCCTTGCGGGTGGTGCCTTTACTTCCATGTTTCATTGTAGTTATCCTCCATTATTTTTTCGTGCATCTTTTGGCACATATTAATAATATTAGCAGATTCCTCCTCTGTCAAGAATGAATCCCAGAAGGCACACCGCCAAACAGTGACTAAGATTGCATCCCCGGCAAGACCATAGTTTCGGGCAGAATTGATTCTTCCGATGTAGAAGTCATATACGCCCTCATAACTCATCTCTATGCACACCCCAATTCTTTGCGTTATACATTTCCATCTTCATACACTCATTAAACCCTTCAAAATCAGCACATCCGTAAGCGAACCCGAAAGGATACCCCTCCTCTTGGTAGTAGGTTTCGATAACATCATCATACTTGACGAGCATGATGCGGATAGGAATCTGCTTTCCGTTTACCTCTACCACAGTAAACCCATGACGAACAACTGGACGATTCATAGCACAACTTCCTTCCAAACATTCATCAGATAAGAAACATCTACAAACCCGGGAAATTTATCTGCAAGTATAACCCCATTTACTGGAATATACTCCATCCCCTCCGCATTCTCCCGTAACCATGCGGAAAGAATATCCCTTGCCGATACATTAGAAATAGGTGCAACGTAATCAGTCAACATATGATACCTTCCTTTCTTCCGTCCCTCTGGGACAGACTACGAGGGAGGGAATCCCTCCCCTGTCTGTCTATCTCAGAACGGCAATTCCTCAGTAGGATGCAGATTGTCAATCGACCGGATAACCGGGTCGGGTGTCTCCCATATGGTTTCATAATGCCCACAGGCGCGTCTCTGCAACCGAACCGCCCGGCAACCTCTCCAAACATATTGGAGATACCACCGTTCTGCGGTGGTCAAATCCTCAATACAGGGGTCAAAACAAAATCCGTCATGCTTCGTCCGATACTCTACAATATACATCACTCACGCCTCCTTTGTAATATAATCGGTGTCGGTTTCTTCATCTCTCCAGTAAATGTAGTGGTTGCCCTTCCGTGTGGTGAACCTCTCGCAGAGATGAAACATTTCATTCTGCTCCTGCTCCTTCCGGTACTCGTCAAAAGGTATCAGACAGGCAACCATAACCACCTTGTCCCCATCCAGTAATACCCGGAGGTGATTGCACTCTTCCTCAGTAAACCACCAAGACGCCCGAGCGAACAATGCCCCGTCCTTCTTGAGTCCACATACCCGGTATTCGTCCCTTGCTCTGATAGTGTCCATATTGTACCGCCTTTCTCCTGCTACTGGTGCAGGCTACGAGAGGAGGAGTCCTCCTCCCGTCTGTCTGCATCAGTCGGCAAATACTTCGTCTAACACTTCGGAGATGCACTCGGAAAGCAGATAACATCTGATGGTCACATCCAACCGCTCCCAGTCCCCGTGATTTAGCCAATCACCAAGCTCGCAGGAAGTAATCCCGAAGTCCTCCAGAGCTTGACCGAGATAGTATTCTGCATCGTCATCGAGGAAAAAGTTTTCCTTCGCCTGTAGACGGCTAAAGGTATAGGAGCCGGATGCGTTTCCCGTAACACTGTCTTCCGTCCAGAGAACATCAGATAGCCAATTTTCGACCTCGTCCCTGCTCATTCCTTCCCAGTCCTCCCGGTTGTCCTCCATGTAGTCCCGAATATCCTGCATCTCTGCTCCCTTGTAATCATAGGTACGTTCCATTGTTCCAACCTCCATTTTATTTTGTTCTGTACACTGTACTGTTGTACCTTGTACACTGGTACAATTCGACAATTCC
>Ga0326512_10002043_pt1 | contig 15087 bp, 7 predicted proteins | sample 1_2617_0518_D_FD_203652 | JGI IMG/M metagenome (GOLD analysis project Ga0326512, IMG submission 203652) | Bovine rumen microbial communities from UC Davis, California, United States - 1_2617_0518 | ecosystem: Host-associated > Mammals > Digestive system > Stomach > Rumen | place: USA: California... | reverse complement strand
CGGCTTTATGGAGCGCCTGAACCATCTGCTTGAACTCTCGGATGCGGCAGACGGGGTCGTAGGGGTCGGTGGAATATCCGCCCTCAGGCACGTTGTAGTTCACAGGGTCGTAGCCCCAGTTATACTGCGGCTGGTCAAGGCGTGTCTCATCGACAGAGCCATAGTCATAACTGGGCAGGATATGGACGGCGTTGACGCCCAGCTGTTTCAGATGGTCGATGGCCCACGGCTCGGTGAGCGCGAGGAACTTGCCGGGATACTTCGCATCGGGACGGGCTACAGAGAAATCGCGGTGGTGAAGCTCATAGACAACGAGATCGACAGGCGACTTGATAACAGGATGCTGGTCGCAGCACCAGTCATCAGGCCACGTGTTCATTTCGTTGATGATGGCTCCGCGCTGTCCGTTTACCCCGACAGCCTTGGCAAAGACGCCTGGTGTCTCACCGTGCCCAGTGTCAAATGTATAGAAGCGGCCCATCAAGTCGCCTTTGACCTTTGCCGTCCATAGCGATCCTCCCTTACCATCTCCGGCGAGCGAGGCTTTCATAGCGACGGTCTTCAGGGCACGACCGCCCTGCCCTTCTTTGTAGATGCGTACCTTCACCGACTTTGCGGTTGCGGGTGCAAACAGCTGAAACGTTGTCTGCTCCGGCGTGTAGTCCATCTCTTTGAAGTCGAAGTCAAATTCCTGTGCCATAGTCGTCAAGGCCGTCAGCATTACCAATAGTGCTGTTAGAAACAATTTTTTCATAGGTTAGTCGGTTTGTTGTGTGCAAAGTTACAAAAATAAACGAAGTCTCCCAAAAGTTCCATAAAAAACTTTTGGGGGACCCCTAAATTTTTGGGGTTTAAGCTAACTCGGCTTTATTCTCACTTAACGATGAACTTCTTGCCATCCTTGATGTAGAGACCCTTTGAAGCCTTAGCCACACGGCGACCAGAGAGGTCGAAGATAGCACCAGCCTTCTTGCTGACAGTCTTCACGTCGGTGACAGCCATAGCCTCCTCACCCTGAATCAAGATATTGAGTTCATAGTCCCAACCACGTTTCACATGCTCTTCAGCAGGCTCAGCATCCTCATCCTTGATGAAATAAATCTTGGTGGCTATGTTTGTATTAGCATCAGTATCGATATCTGGATTGTAGATCATAAACGAAACGGTATTGCCCTCAATAGCTTCGACATCGCAGAAGATATTGATACCATTATCGGCATAGAGACCTTCGGCATTGATGAAATAGTCAAGCTCGGAAATCTCAAAGGGAACAACAGCATCTTCATCACCCTTGGCAAGAACCTTGAAGCGGGCACCTTCCAACATCTCTTCGGCAGAATCAAAGCCCAAAGCCTGAATTGCATTAGACAAGTCAACCTCCACCTTTGTGCCGACTGTCATGTCAGCAGACTTGGCAGGAACAGCCCATGCCACGGTATCGCTGGCAAGCACGCGGTCAGACTCAGACACCTCAGCAGAGTTGACGCAGTACTCGATATTGCGGAAGTAATAGGTGATAGGCTGATCGTTCTCAGGAGCATTGAAGTTCCACTCGTTCAGGTTGAAAGCGATACTGGTAGTACCTGCTTGATCGCCGGTAATCTCACCGTCATACTCATAAGTCTGCCAATCCTCATTAGGAGCGATGCTTCCACTCAACATCTGCCAGTGCTTGTAGTCACCAGGAGAATAGTGAGCCTGTGCAGAAGCAGAGGTTTCCTGAGTGGCGCGCATATCCATCTTGAAGTGATACTTCTCACCCTTCTTAAACACGTGGCAACCGCCAATGAAGAGCTGTGTAGTATAACCCTTCAGAATTTCGAGAGTATCCTCGCCCTCAGCGACTTTTCTAAGGAAATAAGGCACAGGCGTCTTGTTTGTACCATCAATATTAATGGTGGTATCTCTCCACTCAACAGCAACGGTTGTAGTCAGTGTGTATGCGGGCTGGCCGTCAACAGGATCGTTCACAATGGGGCATGGAACAGTACCATTGCCATCATTCTGGATACCAGAGACCGTGTAATAAGGACTGGTGTTGCGACCAATCTTTGAATTCAGGTTCCAGTTCCACTGGTAAATTTCCTCACCAACCTTACCACCAGTCTTCAGCACGTTGAACCAGCCTTCCAGCTCCTTGGGAGGAGTACCGTCCTTGATTTCCATGACGACATCGTCGATATAGAACTCCTTACCGAGGTTACGGCTATCCATGATATCAAGGACAAAAGAACCGAAGTTCTCAGGCATTTCGCCCTCCCAAGAAAAAACTGTCCACTCAGTGGGTACTTCGAACTCACCCCAAGTATTGTAACCGACATAGCTTCGGTTAATGTCGTGACACTGCGTACCCCAATAGCCGGGTTCCTCAGCTGCAGTCTTGTACCTAAAGCTGATTCTCAGCATCTTATTCGGTTCGATTTCCTCTTTGGCCACAATCCAGAACTGACAGTCATAACGATTGGTTAGCTGTTCAGATCCAACTCGGAGGACTAGAACGTGGTTGCTCTCGTTTCCCGGCTCTTCAATGATACGACTAGGAGCTTCCACAACAGCGTCATCTTCTGGGCAGTCTTTTGAATAGAAGCAAGTCAGGTCTTCTCCTTCGAAGTCACCGTTGTCAATGACACTCGTCCATTTTGCCTGACCGAATGCAGCGCCGCTTGTTAACAGCATGCCTGCAATGAGCGTAAATAATTTCTTCATAAGTTAATTGTTTAATGGTTAATAATGAGATTTTCTTCTATTGGTATATATCGATTAGTTAGAATCCAGCTGCAAAGTTAAACTATTCCCCTTGGAATCGCGTTACTATATGTGGCTTTTGTTTTCCTTTTTGTTTCACACCATAAAAAAAAGAGGGATGTCCCCTCTTTCTTTCTATTTAGCCATTAGCGAGACGGCAAAGCCGCCTCCTGGCGCTTCAGTCAGTTTCAGGATGTCTCCCTTTTTTACCACCTTCTTTGTGATGGTATAGGCCTGGGGATTGTTTTCATAATGGGCATCACGGGCATCGGCGTAGATGGTGCAGTCATACTTGCGCCCCTTGTCAAGGAAATCAAGCTTTATGACAGACTGGTGTCCGTTCTCGTCACACTTGCCACCGACAAACCAGTTCGGGGTGCCCTTCGCCTTGCGGGCCACGGTGATGTAGTCAGCAGGCTCAGCCTCTAAGTAGATGCTCTCGTCCCAGTCACAGGCAACGTCGCGGATGAACTGGAAAGCGTCGTCGAACCGCTCGTAGTGCTCGGGCAGGTCGGCGGCCATCTGCAATGGCGAGTACATCGTGAGGTAAAGGGCTAAGGATCCGGCGAGGGTGATGCGCGCCCAAGAGGTGTTGTTGCTCCACTCCTTCAGTTTCGTAACGAAGATGCCGGGTGTATAATCCATTGGTCCGCCCTGCAGGCGGGTGAAGGGCAGGATACAGGTGTGGTCGGGACGGGAGCCGCCAAAGGCCTCGTACTCCGTGCCTCGGGCCGACTCATTGCCGACGAGGTTCGGGTAGGTGCGGCAGAGTCCCGTCGGACGTGTGGCCTCGTGGGCATTGACCATAATATGGTGCTTGGCGGCCTCCTTAACCACATAGAGATAGTGGTTGTTCATCGACTGCGAATAGTGATGGTCACCACGGGGGATGATATCGCCTACGTAACCGGTCTTCACAGCGTCGTAGCCGTATTTGTTCATCAGCTGGAAGGCTTTCTCCATGTGGCGCTCATAATTCTGCGTGCTCGACGAAGTCTCGTGGTGCATCAGCAGTTTCACGCCCTTGGAATGGGCATAGTCGTTCAGCATCTTGATGTCGAAGTCGGGATATGCCGTCTGGAAGTCGAATACATCGCGCTTCCACAAGTTGGCCCAGTCCTCCCAGCCGACGTTCCAGCCCTCGACGAGAACCTGGTCAAGTCCGTTCTTGGCGGCGAAGTCGATGTAGCGCTTCACCTTCTCGTTATTGGCGGCGTGGCGGCCGTTGGGCTTTACCTTCTTCCAATCTATCTGGTCGAGCTTAATGCTGGGGAACTCGTCGGTGTAGTTCCACGACGATTTGCCGACAATCATCTCCCACCACACGCCGCAGTACTTCGTCGGGTGAATCCAGCTCACATCATCAAGGGCGCATGGCTCATTGAGGTTGAGGATGAGATTCGAGGAAAGCATATCGCGGGCATCGTCGCTGACCATCACCGTGCGCCAAGGCGTGGTGCAGGGCGTCTGCATACAGCCCTTCAGGCCGGTGGCGTCGGGGGTGAGGTGGCTGACGAAGGTGAAGGGCTGCGGCAACTCCGCAGCACAGCCGACGGGATTGGGGGTATAGGCATTGCTACTGCCGCCGAGCTTGGTGGTCAGTGCCTTGGTCTGGGCATCGACCAGTTCGAGGTGCATCGTGGAGTAGTCGGCGCAGGCCGCTTCGTGGATGTTGATGTAGAGTCCGTCGTCGGTCTTCATCTGGAGGGAGGTCTGCACGCCGGTTGGCGAGAACACGGCCACGGAAGAGTTACCCCAGTTGACGGCTTCCTGCATACGGCCGCGGATATCTGACAACTTCGACTCCTGCGTCTCCTGCTCCTGGGTGTCGTAGTCACCAGGGAGCCACCATGCGGTGTGATCTCCAGCCATTGCAAACTCGGTGTGCTCCTCCTGGATGACGAAGTAGCTGAGTTCCTGCTGCTGTGGGAACTCGTAGCGCAGGCCTATGCCGTCGTCATAGACGCGGAAGCGGATGATGATGGTGCGGTCGTGGGCAATGAGGGCGAGGCCGGGCTCATTGCCATTACCCATATACTTGGGTTCCTCAATCGTCTGCCGGAGTGTGACGGCCAGTTCGTTGTAGTGGTTGCGGATGGTGGCCGTCTCGCCCCAAACGGGTCGCCACGTCTCGTCGAACGTGCTGATTTTCTCGTCTATGAGGCGGAAGCCGTCCAAGAGATGCCCGTTCAGGTCGGGCGAGGCATGTTTGTCCCTTGCCAGTTCCAGACCGAGGTGGGAGGGCAGCACCACGGCACGATCTTTATAAGTCATCTCATAAGTCGGGCGTCCTTTCTCATCGAGCGAGAACTTTAGCTCGATATTGCCATTCGGCGACGTCACATTGCCTGCCACCGCTATCAGCGGCAGCATCAGCAGGCCTAAAATTGCTCTTTTTGTTGTCATAGTTGTCTAAGTTGTCGTTTTTTAACCATAGTTGCGTTTTATTTCCGTCCGCTTTGGACGATAAGTGTGCTGATCTCATTGCTGAACTCGGCGGCCTGCAGCAGCTGCTCGATGGTCAGGTGCATACGGTAGCGCCAGTAGTGACGCGGGTTGGCCGGAATGTTTATTCTTTCGGCATTCTGGTCGGGCAGCCGGAGGCGTTCGTCCATCGAGAGCCAGTCCTGCAACGACAACAGGCAGAGCATGGAAGGACTGGTGAGGTGGCGGCTCACGATGTCCTTGGCCAACCAGCCAGGTAACGGGTGTGGAGCTTCGCCACTACGACGCAATACAGAAGTGTAGTAGTCCTGTGTCCGTTCCACGTCCTCGTCCCACCACTGGCGTAACGTTGACATATCGTGGGTGGAGATGGTGCAGACGCTACGATAGGGATTGTGGCTCAGGCGTCCGAAGCGGTATTTCGAATCTTTCGGCATCGACTGGATTTCAAGAGACAGGATACGCAACTCGTTCATCACCCAGGGCACGCAGTCGGGTACCATACCCAAATCCTCGGCACAACAGAGCATCCGCGTGGCTTGCGTCAGTCGAGGCAGTTTCTTCATAGCCTCCTGATACCAATACTGGTTGTTGCGACGGTAGAAGTAGTCATTGTAAAGGCGGTTGAAACAGAATTTCTGCTCCTCCGACAGTTGTTTGTAAGCATCCTGGTACTGTACGGCAATACGCGGATGCCAACGGTCAGTGCGTTTATGGTCAACAAGGAACAGCCCATCGCGGAACTCCACACCATAACCCTCTATCTCCTCCCGGCTCATACCAAGGGCGGGGCTAAACTGCCCCATCAGACCTGACTTCTCAGGTACGGGAATCTCCCAGATGCGGAAGAAGCCCAGGACATGGTCGATGCGGTAGGCATCGAAATACTGCGCCATCTTGCGGAATCGGCGCACCCACCACTGGCAACCGTCGGCAAGCATCTCGTCCCAGTTGTAGGTGGGGAAGCCCCAGTTCTGACCGTCGGCAGAGAACGGATCGGGCGGTGCTCCGGCCTGACCGTTCAGGTTGAAGTAGCGCGGCTCCACCCATGCCTCAACGCCGTCGCGCGAGATGCCGATGGGGATGTCACCTTTCAAAATTACGCGATGCGCGCGCGCATACGCATGAGCGGCCTTCATCTGACGGTCGAGGTTGAACTGCACGAAATACCAGAACTGCAATTTCTTCTTGTCCTTGAACGCCGACAGCTGGGTATTCTCGACCGTAGCCCCTGCAGGCCATTTCGAGAACTCCGCAGTGCCATAGAGGTCGCAATAGTAGCAGAAGGCGGCGTATGGCACGAGCCACTCGCTGTTCATCTCGAAAAACTGCTTATAGTCGGCTGTACGCTGCACCTTGGCCCACTCCTGCTGGAAGACAGTACGCAGGTAGTCCATCTTGGCGGCCATCATGCGCTCGTAGTCTATCTGCGGTAGCGCGTTCAGCTCCTGTCGCAACTGTTCCATCTCCTGGCGTTTCTGCTCATCCTTGATTTCCGGCAACTGGCGCAGGTCACAATACTGAGGATGGAGGGCATAAATGCTGATAGAGTTATAGGGGTAGGAATCCTGCCATGTATGAGTGATGGTGGTGTCGTTGATGGGCAGCACCTGCAGCACACGCTGACGGGTTTTGTCACACCAGTCAATCATCAACTTCAGGTCGCCAAAGTCGCCCACGCCAAAGCTACCCTCCGAACGGAGTGAGAACACAGGGATAACGGTGCCGGCACCCTTCCATGGATAGACTGGGAAGAACGCCTGCTGCAATTCATAGACCACCACGTCACCATCTTCCATCAACGGCAAAGTGACGGTGCGGTTCATACCGTTCTCCCACATGGGGGTAACATCTATCTCCTCGTCAAGTGCGACGAACTTGAACTCAAACGTGCGGGGCAGCGTATCGGCATCAAGTGAGATAACCCACTCATTGCACTCATGCTCGGCCATGTCTATGGCACGCTTGGCTTCCCAGTTGCCAAGAGCCTCGCCACCACCAATGATGGCCAACCGCTCGTCAGCACGCAGCTGGGGGGCGCGTACCTTCAAACGAACGGTCTTAGCAAATTCCGCACCAGTGCTCATCTGCCGTTCGCGGGCAGCCACACACTCCGTGAATGCCGAGGAATACAGATAAGAGTCCTCGGGAATATCAAGCCAGTGGTCGTAAACAACGTAACGGGAACCTTTAACAGCAGCAAACTCCAGCCGGTGAGGCTCCACCAGCCACTCATGGCGATACACCTCATCACCTCGGCATACCGAATAATAATAATCCATGTACGTACCAGTCTTCACCGAACGCGACAACTCGCACATCCAATGCAGCCCGTCGAGGGTGCCCATCTTGCACTTTTCTGTCTTTCCGCTTTCTTTCAGGATGTTCAGCTCCAATTCTTCGCCAAACGTCGTCTGATACTCTAAGTTAAATAGTATTTTCATGTCGTTAGTGTTTTTAGTCTGCTGCAAAAGTACAAAAAAAAACAACCCGCTGGCAAAGGTCAGCGGGTTATTGTAGAATTATACTGCGCAAACGTTTGCACTAATTCAGTTCTTGTCCTTGATAGCAAAGACGCTGATCGAGCCAGCAACCAGCAGAACGGCGGCTACAAACATCATGGCCGACTGCGTACCGCCCACTAGTCCGAAGATCGTACCGCCACAAGCAGCAGCCACAATCTGGGGCAGACAGATGGCACAGTTGAACAGGCCGAGATAGGCGCCCATGTGACCATAGCCCTGCAAAGCATTGGTAACCAGCGTGAAAGGACAAGCCAGCATGGCAGCCCAAACGCAACCGATGAGCAGGAAGGGAAGAATCTGGAGATACTGGTCATGACAGAATGGGATGAGCGCGAAGCCCAGGGCACCCAGCATGATGCTGACGCTGTAGGCCACCTTCATATTCTTGAAACGAGGAATCAGCGTGGCCCACACCACAGAAGCCATGGCCTGAATGGCATAGAGTACGCCCGTCCAGTTACGGGCGGTCTGGTATGCTTCCGTCTCAGGGTTGTCCGTATTCCAAACGGTCTCAGAGACGGCTCCCACCACATAGGACCACATATAGAGCAGGGCAGCCCAGCAGAAGAACTGCACCAGACTGACGCGCCAGAAGTTCTGCGGGGCACGCTTAAGCAAGGCAAACCAGTTGGCCTTGTCCTCCTTCTCTGCCGGTGCCGGATTATATTCCTTGTATTCCTTCGGAGCCCACTCCTTCACCTTCAACGTCGTGTAAATGACACAAAGGATGAGGATGGCGGCACCGATATAGAACGACCAGATGACCGAATCGGGCACCACGCCCTTAGGAGCCACGTTCTTCACACCAATCCAGGTGAAGAGGAAGGGGAAGATGAAGCCCATCACACTGCCTGCATTACAGAGGAACGACTGGATGCTATACGCCTTGCCCTTCTGTTTCTCATTGACCATGTCGCCGACCATCATCTTGAACGGCTGCATAGCCATGTTCAGCGAGGTGTCGAGCAACATCAGTGCAAACAGGCCGAAGATGAGGGCCATACTCACCGACATACCGAACGAGCCAGCATTGGGCAGCAGACACATGACAATCACCGCCAGCGTGGCACCCACGAAGAGATAGGGTATGCGACGCCCGAAGCGCGTCCACGTCTTGTCACTCAACGAACCCACAATGGGCTGCACCACCATACCCATCAGCGGCGGCAGAATCCAGAAGTAGCTCAGGTCGTGAGGGTCGGCTCCGATGGTGTGGAAGATAGAAGAGATGTTTGCACTCTGGAGTGCGTATGCTATCTGCACTCCGAAAAAACCGAAGCTCAAATTCCAGAGCTTCCAAAACGATAAGTCAGGTTTCTGTTTCATATTCAATTATCTTGTTGTTCCTCTTATAATAAGACGAGTCCTTACCACGCGCTTCTCCACCTTGTCTATGGGCGAGCGGCCCTCCACCTTGTCGATGAGAATCTCGGCGGCCTCCTCCCCTACCCGCTTGCCGCGCTGCTCGACCGTGGTCAGCATCGGGTCGCAGGCCACGGCGCGCTGGCCGTTGGTGAAACCGCAGATGCTGATGTCCTCAGGCACCCGCAACCCCATACGCTTGACGGTGTAGAGGATGCCGATGGCCGTGTCGTCGTTGACGGCGAAGAACGCATCGGGATAACGGTCGCCATCGAACATATCAGGCGTTATCAACTCAGCGTCCTGACGGTTGTCACAGATGCGCGTCAGTTGTTCATCAAAGGGCAGGCCGTGCTTCAGCAAGGCATCCTTATAGCCATTGAAGCGGTTCTTGGAAATCTCCAACTGCATAGGCGAGCCATAGAAAGCGATGCGGCGACAACCTGTATCTATCAGATAGTTGACGGCATTAAAAGCCCCCATGTAGTCATCAACGACAACACGGCTGGCATTCACACCGGTACAGATGCGATCGTAGAAGATAATGGGAATCTGCGAGTCCAAGAGCTTTTGGAAATGGTCGTACTGTCTCGTGTCCTTGGCCTGCGACACAATGACGCCGCACACCTTCTGCCGGTGGAACATATCGCAGATACGCACTTCCCGCTCATACGTTTCATTACTCAGTGCCACCATGATATAGTAGCCATGAGCCATGGCAGTCTCCTCAATACCGGTGAGGACACTGGAAAAGTAATAATGCGTGAACTCCGGCACGATAACACCGATGACTTTCGATGGTACGGAATGACTATGACGCAATGCTGCACCGATGACGTTTGGATAGAAATTACGTTCGCGCGCATACTGCTGGATAGCCCGACGCCGTTCCTCCGAGATACGCGGCGAGTCCTTCAGGGCACGCGACACTGTAGAGACGCTGATGCCCAGTTCCCTTGCTATATCCTTCATCGTAAGTGGCGTGCTATCGTTCATCGGTCTTCAGTTTTGTGTGCAAATTTAATGAAAAATGCCGCTCGTTGTACCTTACTTTAACTTTTATGTACGCATGTGAACGTGCAAACGTTTGCACTATCTTAATAACGGATTTAATCAAAAAAAAGTACAACGTAAGCAAAAGAAAACTATCTTTGCACCGAAAATTCAGCTAAAACTATAAAATTAACTCTAATTAAATGCAATGATGAAGCAGGAAAACATGAAAATCCCGTTCAGGATGCTGGCCTTACTATTGGGCCTGTTCTTGTCGGTAGGAGCCTTTGCACAGCAGATTGCCGTGAAAGGCCATGTGAAAGATGCCAGTGGTGAAGACGTCATCGGCGCTACCGTGCGTGTAGCGGGTACGCAGACGGCGACCGTTACTGACTTCAATGGTGTTTTTACTCTGAATGCCAACCGGGGAGCCACCATCACGGTGAGCTACGTGGGCTACCAAACAGCCACGGTGGCAGCTGCCCCGACGCTGGAAATTACACTGCAGGATGATGCCACGACCCTCAACGACGTGGTAGTTATCGGTTATGGTGTGGCCAAGAAGAGCGACCTCACCGGTTCTGTGACAGCCATGAAGCCCGACACGAAGAACAAGGGTGTCGTGGTCAATGCACAGGACATGATGCAGGGTAAGATTGCCGGTGTGAACGTCACATCTGACGACGGTACGCCTGGCGGTAGTGCCAAAATCCGCATCCGTGGCGGCTCGTCGCTGAATGCCAGCAACGACCCGCTGTTGGTCATCGACGGTGTGCCTATGGACAACAACGGTGTGAAGGGTGTGTCCAACCTCCTTGCCACCATCAACCCGCAGGACATCGAGACCTTCAACGTGCTGAAGGACGCTTCTGCCACGGCCATCTACGGTAGCCGCGGTTCAAACGGTGTCATCATCATCACCACGAAGAAAGGCCGCAAGGGCCAAGACATGCAGGTGTCGTATGCCGGTAGCATGACTGTCAGCACCAACAAGAACACACTCGACGTGATGGACGGTAACCAGTACCGCGCGTTCATCAAGGACATCTGGGGCGAGGAGAGCGATGCCTACAAGATGCTTGGCACAGCCAACACCGACTGGCAGGAGGAGATCTACCGCACGGCTATCAGCCACGACCACAATGTCACCCTGTCGGGTTCGTTCAAGGAACTGCCCTACCGTCTGTCCTTGGGCTACACAGACCAGCAGGGTACGCTGAAAGGCTCTGACTTCAAGCGCGTGACGGCAGCCATCAACCTGAACCCGTCGCTGCTTGACGACCACCTGACACTGAACCTGAACGGAAAGGGCATGTATGCCCACTCACTGTTTGCCGACGGTGGTGCCGTAGGCGCTGCCTTCCGCTTCGATCCGACACAGGACCCGCACGACTACACGTCACCATATCATAAGAATATGATGGGAGACAAAATCGCCCAGACGCTGAACAACTTCGGCGGATTCTACGAATGGCCCACGGCTGGTGCATACGGCGACGACTCGTGGCCCTATACCTTCGAGCGCAACGCTACACGTAACCCCTTAGCCATGCTCGACCTCGTGAAAGAGTCGGCCTACAGCCGTGCCTTCATTGGCAGTGCCGATGCTGACTACAAGATTCACGGCTTCGAGGACCTGCGCCTGCACCTGACGTTAGGTGCCGACATCTCGAAGGGTCGCCAGCACCGTATGGGCAGTCCCATGTCGCCTCAGTACACTTACTACGGCAGCTATGGCGCCGAGGAGATTACGAAGCGTAACCTCTCACTGTCAGCATACGCTCAGTACTACAAGGACTTTGCCAAGGTACACCATTTCGATATCATGGGCGGTTACGAGTGGCAGCGTTTCTGGCGCTCGCAGTATAATGACTATGTCGGCTATTACCCCTCAACGGCAGGTGCCAACGCCGGCAAGGAGCGCGACCACACGCCCTACAACTTCAAGACCGAGAACTACCTCGTATCGTTCTTCGGACGTATGAACTACATTTTCGACGACCGCTACTATCTGACGGCCACCATCCGCGACGACGGCTCCAGCCGCTTCGAAGACCACTGGTCGCTGTTCCCCTCTGTGGCCCTGGCCTGGAGAGTCAAGAACGAGAGCTTCCTCAAGAACGTTGACGCCGTGAGCGATCTGAAGCTGCGCTTAGGTTGGGGTAAGACCGGACAGCAGGACGTGAACAACGACTATGCCTGGATTCCCACCTACTCAATGTCGACAGGCACCAACGGTTTCTATCCCGTCACGGGTACCGGCGTGCTCTATCGTCCGGACAACTTCACGCCCGACCTGAAGTGGGAGACCACCACCACCTACAACGTAGGTATTGACCTGGGCTTCTTCAACCAGCGTCTGACCACCAGCGTCGACTGGTACTATCGCAAGACCACCGACCTGCTGAACTATGCGCCCACCGTAGCTATGTCGGCATTCCGCAACCAGGCCTGGCAGAACATCGGCTCGCTGAAGAACACCGGTGTGGAAGCCACCATCGGCATCAAGCCCGTCCAGACGAAGGACTGGTTCTGGCAGATTGACTACAACATTACATATAATAAGAACGAGATTACCGACCTCTCTGGCGTTTCGACCGACGGTGCACCTGTGCCCAACACAAATATCACTATCGGTACCGACAAATACCTACAGTACCATCAGGTAGGCAAGCCCATGAATTCGTTCTACGTCTTCCAGCAGGCTTACGACCAGAACGGCAAAGCCATCGAGAATGCTGTCGTCGACCGCAATGGCGACGGACAGATTACCGACGACGACCGCTACTTCTACAAGAGTCCGGCAGCCCCTGTCACAATGGGTCTGGCCTCGCGCCTGGAGTACAAGAACTGGGACTTCGGATTCTCGCTCCGCGCCAGTTTCGACAACTACGTGTTCAACAACATCGAGTCGGGACAGGCCAACGTGCAGCCCAACGAGGTATGGGCTCTGTCCACCTATCTTGGCAACCGCCCCATCAAGGCTGTTGAAGAGGGTTGGCAGACTTACGACCCCACAGCTCTGCTCTCCGACCGTTACGTCCATAACGCATCGTTCCTGAAGTGCGACAACATCACCTTAGGCTACTCGTTCAGCGACCTGTTGAAGTCGGGCAGCTACCACGGCCTGTCAGGCCGCGTCTATGCAACGGCCAGCAACGTGTTCACTATCACGAAGTACGAAGGTCTTGACCCAGAGGTGTTCAGCGGCTACGACAACGAGATGTACCCCCGTCCCCTCTCCTTCATCGTCGGACTTAACCTGAACTTCTAATGATTGAAGATTGAAGATTGATAACTGAAGATTAATATATTGATGACTATGAATATCAGATATTTCAAGACAATAGCTCCTGCAGCAGCATTGTTGCTGATAGTGGGAATGAGTTCCTGCACGGGTGACCTGGATGTGACTCCCATCAACCCGAACCTTGCACTGGAGTATGATGCCGACGGCCTGTTCAACAAGTGCTATGCCAACATTGCACTGCAAGGCAACGGCGGCGCCAACGGAGACTGCGACATCGACGGCCTCGACGGAGGTACTACAGGTTTTGTCCGCCAGATGTGGAACTCTAACGAGCTGACGACCGACGAGGCCATCTGCTCATGGGGCGACAACGGCATCCAGCAGTTCTGCTACAATACCTACGATGCCAGCCATCCTATGCTGAACGGATACTATGCACGCCTGACGACGGGTATCTCCTACTGCAACCAGTACCTGAAGGTGGCTGGTGGCCAGGATGCCACGAAGACGGCCGAGATACGTTTCATCCGCGCCTTCGAGTACTACCTGCTGATGGACGCATTCGGAAACATTCCATTTGCCACCTCGCTGACAAATCCTGAACAGCTGTCGCGTCAGGAAGCCTACAACTGGATTGAGAACGAGGTGCTGGACCTGGAGCCCGCCCTCTCTGACGCCAAGGCCAAGAAGTCGAGCGATGCCAACTATGGTCGCGTTGACAAGGCTTCGGCCTGGGTGCTGCTGATGCGCCTCTACCTGAATGCTGAGGTATATACTGGCACTGCCCAGTGGCAGAAGGCTGCCGACTATGCCAAGAAAATCATGGACAGCGACTACCGCCTGCTCACCAAGGGACAGAACGGCTGGAGTGCCTACCAGATGCTCTTTATGGGCGACAATGGTGAGAGCGACGCTGCCTACGAGGGTATCTTCCCAATCCTCTGCGACGGTCTGAAGACCACCAGCTGGGGTACCTCGCTGTTCCTCATCGCCTCCACCTTCGACGGCGGTATGCACGCCAACCCGAGGGACGACAATGAGGCTGCCACCAACGGCACACAAGAGAAATGGGGTGGCAACCGCGCCCGCATCGACCTGGTTAATAAGTTCTTCCCTGCCGGCGACGCTCCCCAGGTAGCCTCCTACGATATGACTGCCGCCGCAGGCGACGACCGTGCCCTTTTCTGGGGCATCGACCACACACTCGACAATGAAAAGGGCTATGCCGGCGACTTCTCCGACGGTTATGGCGTGGCCAAGTTCATCAACTACAAGTCAACGGGCGCCGTCGTCTTAGGACAGGATGCTCAGTTCCCCGATGCCGACTTCTTTATGTTCCGCGCAGCCGAGGCCTACCTCAGCTATGCCGAGGCAACTGCCCGCCTGAACGGTGGCAACGCTACCAGCGAGGGTATCAACGCCCTGAATGCCATCCGCGGCCGTGCCAACGCCTCTCACAAGTCGAGCTTCACGATGGACGAGATCCTCGACGAGTGGAGCCGTGAGTTCTACTTCGAAGGCCGTCGACGCGTCGACCTCATCCGCCACGGCAAGTTCGGCGGTGACAACAACTACAACTGGGCTTGGAAAGGCGGCGTGAAGAACGGTCGCAACTTCAAGGCCTCGCGTAACATCTTTGCCATCCCCGCCGCACAGGTGAAGGGTGCCATCATCCAGAACCCTGAGTATTAATAACTTAAAAGACAAAGTAAGATGAAAAAGATATTTAAGTCAACACTGTTGCTCCTGAGCACCGTGTGCCTGTTC
>Ga0326512_10002041_pt1 | contig 15088 bp, 17 predicted proteins | sample 1_2617_0518_D_FD_203652 | JGI IMG/M metagenome (GOLD analysis project Ga0326512, IMG submission 203652) | Bovine rumen microbial communities from UC Davis, California, United States - 1_2617_0518 | ecosystem: Host-associated > Mammals > Digestive system > Stomach > Rumen | place: USA... | reverse complement strand
CGCGCCGGCCTGGCTGAGAGGCATCCGGGTCCAGTAGTCACCCTCCAGCTTCACGTTTTTGACTTCCATCGCCCAGCGATACCCATCCGCCGGAAGGAAGATGGTGTTCCCGTTGGGTCCGGTGATGTCCAGGCCCTTCTTTTCTCTGTTCCAGGACACCTCGCTCTCCTCGATGAGTTCCACCATCGCCGAGCCCTTGGGAAGCAGCTCGCCGAAGGTGTCCACGGCTTCGTCAAAGGTGTAGAAGCCCGGGGCGTTTTCTGTGGCCCAGAGACGGCCGGAAGGGAGGCCGAGGTCCACAAACGTGTAGCGGTCAGGGTTGGAGAGTCCGGCCATCTGGGCCTGGTGCTCTTCGTTCAATTTTTTGTGCTTGTTCATAACTTTTTGGGTTGTTTATTAAAGTGTTTGGTAATGTATTCTTCGTACTCTTTGTCGCTATTTGCGAAGCGTTGGATGAGCGTGACGGTTTTGTCTACGCAGAGGTTGATTTCTCCGTCGATGTAGAGCAGACAGAGAAGGCCCAGCCCGGCCTCCATCTTTGTCTCCTGGAAGGGAAGCCGCACCCACTCGTATAGCGGCAGCTTCAGGAACCACTCCAGGAACCGGTCGTGATTGTTCTGGATGAACTTGGCGTACCGGTTCCGGAAGGCCTTGATCTGCCAGTCTGTGCGCAGTAGGTACTGTTCCCTCATTATTCAGGCAGGTCATCGTCATTTATTTCCAGCGGTAACTCGGCACCGTTCATGGCCAGGAGGTCGGCCTTGTGGACCTCGTAGAAGTCCGGGGTGCCGATGGTGAAGTATTCCGTGCCGTTGCGCTTGATGTCCTTGGAGGGGACTCCGTTCCGGTCTGGTTCGTACTCTCCAGTCTCCGGATGGAAGCGCTGCGGGTTGAAGAAGTAGCCGCGGAGCTCGCAGTATTTGATGAGTTTCCCCTTGAAGTTCTTGGGGTTGTAGTAGCTGCGCCTGGCCGGGCCGATGTATTCCAGGAAGTTGTCGTAGATGTCCTTCCTGGGGATGTCGATCTGGTTGAGTTTGGACGGATGCTCGGGGTCCGTGCTGGGGCTGTAGTATTCGTCGGCCCACAGGGCGAACTCTTCACCCACTTCCTGGAGGAGTTTCCTCTTCTCCAGACGGTCGCCGGGCGCCTCGATGTAGCCATATTTGAAATAAATCCGGAGGCATGTGGCCACCAGGTTCCAGAAGAGATTCCACTGCTGATCCGGCCACTCTTCCGCGAAGAAGTGGGTGCCGAAGTCGTGGATGGGCTTGTGCTTGGCGTTGTAAAAATCGGAGAAGGCAATGAGCCACTGGCGATCCTCGAAGCTGGCACCGTCACCCACGGCTGCGTGGTTGGTGGTCAGGTAGATCTTCGGAGAGCGTGACCATGGGATAGTGAAGCCCTTCTCGCCCTTCGGGTTCACCGGCCAGTCGCCGGTGATGAGGCTGAAGAGGCTCTCGAAGTCAAAGTCCCGCTGGACGTCGTCGATGAAGACGAAGCGGGTCCGCTCATCCACGCCATCCCAGACGAAGGGGCTGAACTTGCCGCCGGAGAACTCCTTGCCGTTCTTGTAAACGGTGGCCACCACCTGGCGGGCAGCTTCGCCCAGAAGGGACTTGCCGCTTCGGCCGTTGGAGACACCCACCTCCGACTGCTTTCCGTCCATGCCGATGACGGCCTTCGATATGCTCTTATTCTTCGCGGTGGCCACCATGTAGCCGAAGGCGGAGAGCTTGGACAGGAGGTGCTGGGCGTTCTCTTTCTTCTCCTGCTCGGTGATTTCGTTGTATTTTTTGCGCCACGTGAAGTTGCTGGTGTTCTCCAGGAAGACCAGGAAGTCGCAGAGGCGGCCGGTCTCCGTGAGCTGGCAGGACCAGCCATCCTCCAGCTGCTGGATGTGAACCAGGGGCTCGGAGGTGAGGGAGGCGTCGAAGTGCTTCCGCTGGGTCTCCCAGATATAGAAGCCCAGCTGGGTGTAGGGGATGGTCTTCACGCCGTCGGCAGTCACTTCCCAGATGGAGTTCTGGAAGAACAGGCGCTCGGTACCACGGGTGGGGACTCCGAACTCTCCCCGGAAGTAGTCCAGCATGGACAGTGAGACGGGGCCGAAGTACTGGGGCTTCCCCTTGTATAACATGTTGCGGACATGCTTGGGAAGCGTGTCCACGGCGAAGTTCTGCATGAAGTCGGCCACCTGGTGAGGTTTCACCTCCTTGACAATGCGGCCTTCGACGGCGACGAACTCGTACTCCTGGTTCGGTTTTTCATGGCGGAAGTAGCCGCGGTGTTCCAGGAACTTCTTCGCGCCATCATAGTCGAAATAACAGTCCACGCTGCCGTCCTTTTTCCTGGTCTCTGTCCAGAACTGCTCGTCCGGTTCGATAGGCTGGGCGCTTTCAAACTCGCCCGCCTCGTTAAAGCGGTATTTGCGGCCGCCGATGATGAACTCCGGGAGATCCTTCAGCTCGTTGAAGTATTGGGTGGCGAACTCCTTGGCGCCTTGGAGGTGCCAGATCTCCTTGATTTTGTTGTCCGGGATGGTGGTGATTTTGTACAGCTGGACCCACTTGCCCACCATGGGCTTCGATACGCGGGCGGATTCCAGGTCTTTCAGCAGCTCGTCCTCTTTCCCTTTCAGGGTGTTGGCCAGGAGGTCGTCGATGCCTTTGTCGCCGGCATCGTTTTTCTTTACGTAGCCGAATAAAATCTCCACGTACAGCTGCTGCTTGGCCAGGGTGGTGAAGTAGTCCTTGAAGTTCCGGACGGCGTGGAAGAAGTTCAGCGGGCGCTGCTCTACAGGTACGTCCACCCGGAGGCTGTGGGAGAGGTCCATGCAGTCGGAGTCCAGGAGGAAGACCACCTCCTTCACCTGGCAGACTTCCACCAGTTTCACCAGGTCCTCCGGCAGCTGCTTCCGCCGGTCTCCGATGTTCTGAATGCCGGAGACGGCCACGGACAGGATGCCGTGCTTGCAGGCCTTCTCGGCCTTCTTTTCTCCCTCCTGGATGTAGAGCCGGTCGATGGCCACGTGGTTCTGGTAGGCCTGGCGGATCTTCTGCGGGTAGTAAATGAAGGCGGGCGCCCCATACGGGGAGCGGTACTTCATGGCCTTCCCCTCCTTTTTATCGGTGTGCAGCTCCGGGTTCTGGTATCTGACACGACAATAAGGCCTGGGTGTGGCCTCTTTGTCCGGGGTGAACATGACACGGTTCCCATCGAGGTCGAAGTATTCGATGACCGCGTCGTCTCCATCCGTGATGTCTCCCTTCGGGGTCATCGATCCGGGGTGGAATGTCTCGTAGTCTCTGGCGTCACTGTCTCCCGGGTTCACCTTCACCTTGGACGTGACATCCTGCCGGGATAGTCCGGAGGCCTCCAGCATCCGTCTGCAGAAGTCGGAGCTCTTCTTTGTCTTCCGGGTGGCCATGGGCCGCTCGGTCTGCTCGTATTCTACGAGGATGCCCAGGTGCTGGGCCAGCTCTTCGACGGCTTGCTGTGCGGGGATGTTGAAGCCCTTGGTGAGGTAGTGGAAGGCATTGTAGCCGGAGAAGTCATTACACGCGAAGCACTTGAAGCCCTTCCCGGGCGTGATAGACAGGCCGTGCGGTGAATGACAGACGGGGCACTCCCCCCGGAACGATACGCCCTCTTTCCGGAGTTGTGTGTGTTCCCTGATAATGTCCTCCAGAACGTCGGGTTCGTTCTGGCGGTCCATTATCTTCTGATATATTTCGTCTTTGATTTTTGGCATAATAAACTATTGGCGAAGGATGAGTTCCTCAAAGGTGTCCAGGAGGCGCTGGTATTCCTGGCACTGTCGCTCGTCTCCTTTCGGGTCGGCCTGGAGGATGTTCACCTTGCTGGCCAGTGCGTCCCGGATGAGCTTCATGTCTTTTAATGCGATATCCATGGTGCGCTAGTTTTCGAGGTCTTCCTTCAGGGAGGCCAGGTAGGCATCGTTCAGTTCGGACTTTGTCCGGGCGGCGCGGGCGATAGCCTCGGCCATGGCCACCTTGTTCTGGTCGATCCTCCACTCGATGCGGTCCTTCTCTACCTGGTACTTCTTGGTGAGTTCCCGGAGGTCGGCTTTGAGCTCTCCCTGGATGCGCTGGAGCCGGAGCTGCTCCCGCTTTAGTTCTGCGTTATTCTGGGCGCATTTTACGCCATATTCTTCCTGTGTCATATAAATGTGTTTTTGCGTGTTCTATTCTTCGCGGCGGCCACGTTCCACTCTTTCTGTGCGGCTGGGCCGGGGCGTTCTTACCCTGGCGGCCCTGACGGCTTGATCCAGGTCGGCCGATGCGACCTGCGGGACTATTATCATAAGGAAGAGAACGGAGAGTAAGCGCTGGCGGATAGACGGAGCGGGTGCTGCATTTACATCCACGCCCATATTGTGAGTAAACCACCAGGCGGCCAGCTCGTTTGCTTTGTTGGTGCGTGTCTTTGCGTAGATGCTGGCCAGGATGTTCTGGACGGTATAGACGGATATCGGGCGTCCGCCATACTTTTCCACCAGGAGGTCCGGCACTTCTTTCTGTGCGGCTCCCCAGGCGATAAGCTCGGCCACCTGGCGCTCTCTGGTTGTGAGCGGCTCCGTCTCCATCGCTTACTCTCCCCAGATGTCAGTGATGCCGAACTCCTGGAAGACTCCGGTGATGGCGTTGTACTCGGAGACTGTGGGCTCTGGGATACCCTTCATGCGGGCGTAAAAGGTGGCGTTCCCGGTGATGCCGATGGCCGCCATGAGTTTCTCCTTCACCTCTGCCGTCCGACCATTGGGAACCTGATCCCAGCCCTTTTTAAATGCGAATTTTGCCATGATAGTCAATTTTTACTATTTACTTCTTTTTTGTGTTGCCGTAATTTTGTACCGTTGTGCAATACTGTTGTATTGTGTTACAAAAATACACTTTACCTGCGAAATACGCAAGTTTTTCGTGCGAAAAATGCAGGTAATTGTGTGTAAAACGCAGTAAGTAATTGATTTTCAGTTATTAAATTTGTTATACTAAAAACACAGGCTTATGAACATACAGGAACAGCTTCGGAAAAGCATCAGTAGATTGGTGTCTGACAGGCATTTCACACGAGAGGCCCTGGGTGATATCATTGGTGTGGATGGTTCCCACGCCGGCAGGATTTTGAATGAAAAAGGCAATTTTACCCTGGAACACATTGAGAAAATCGCAGAGTATTGTGGGTTTCGCGCAATAGACGTTTTCACCTATCCGGACTTTTATGAAAAGCCTGGGCCCAGGGAGCAGGAACCGGCGGAGGTTCTCCTTCAACTGCGCCTTACAAAAGAAAAAAAAGACCAGGTTCTGAAGCTGGTCTTCGGAGATAATAACATTGAAATACTGACAAAATGAGTGCTATTTGGAGAAAAGTCCACGATGCCAGTGGTGCTGACTTGGTGATAAACCAGGAGCAAATTGTAGCTTTTAACAAGGGGGAGAACGGGGAGGCCATCTTGATGATGGCCGACGGAAACCACGTTCTGCCGGGCGTACAGCTGGAGGATCTGCTGTCGCTTTGGGGTATTGAAACCGGGACAAAAACGGGACAAAAATCCCGGATTTCCAGGTAGTGTGAAAAAGAAAAACGGCCTTCTACGGCCTTAAAACGAGGGTATGAAAGAAGAAAATGCCGGGAGTAAAACCCCATCATCCACCCCAAAACCCCGTAATTGCGCTAATTATAGCGAATTACGTGATTTTTCAAACAAAACCGGGACAAAACCGGGACGCACAGAAGTAGTACCTTTTTCCTTGCACGCCGACCTGTATGATATCCTACAGGACGTGTGCAAAGAAAAAAAAATTATGTACATCGTACCCAGACCCCACGTCGATTTCAAGCCCCCAAAACTACACGACACCGGCGACTGCTGGTATGTCTATTATTCCGTAAAAAGCCCGGAAACAGGCAAATTCAAGCGTTACCGGGTGAAGGTGAACCGAGGGACCATCCGCGAGAAAAAAGCCGCAGCACGGGAGATTATGGCCTCGTTGTCGCAGAAGCTCCAGCTGGGGTGGAGCCCTTTATCCACCGGCCAGGTGGCAAAGGGTGCCGTGCCGGCCTTTGAGGTTTTCCAGGCCTTTGAAAATGTGAAGGCGAAGGAGATGGAGGCGCAGTCGCTGGCATCCTACCGCTCATATATCCGGACCTTCCGGAGGTTCCTGGAGAGCGTCGGCTTCACTGACCACTCCCTCATCCTATCCATCGACCACGACGTGGCCAGGGATTTCATGGAGCACCTGGAGGCCGACGACAAAATCTCCCCGGCGACATACAACAACTACCTGTCCTTTATGGTCACTTTCTTCGGATGGATTCGGAGACGCGGGTATATCCAGGAGAATGTCTTCGAGGGCTTCGACCGGAAGCCGAAAAAGCTGACCCGGAAAAAGCGCCGGCTCCTGACAGATAGCGAACTGTCGGTCCTCTTCCGTTTCCTTGCGGATGAAAATCCGGAGTATCTGGCCATCTGTCTCCTGTGCTACTGTTGCTTTATGCGGCCGAAGGAGATCGCGCTGCTGCGGTGCTCTGATATTGACCTGAAGCACCAGACGGTCCACGTGTCAGAGGCTATTGCAAAAAATGATAATGAGAGCTTCAGAACCATCCCCACCGTAGCGATGCCGGTCTTCCGGCGGCTGGACCTGGCCAGGCCGGATTTCTATCTGTTTGGAAGGAAAAATGGCGACGGTTCTGCCTTTACTCCTGGGCCCGAGTCCTGCGGCAGGAAGAGGATTGCGCATTTCTGGGAGAAGCACATAAAAGACCTGGATGGCATCGGGAATGGTGTCAGCTTTTACAGCCTGAAAGACACGGGCATTACCAGAACACTGTCGGAGGGGGTGGCGCTGAACTTCGTCCAGCAGCAGGCGGACCACTCTAGCCCTGCGATAACTGGCATTTATGTAGGTAAAACCGCGGAAGCCCTGGAAGTGATGAAGGGGGTGGACATCCTTCCGGAACACCCCCTTGTCAAAAAGTAGCGATTTTTGTGAACTACAGAACTGACAAAGAAGAACCGTCTGACAGTCAGGCGGTTCTTTCAGTTCAGATCCAGCACGGTGGAGTGCCGGCACAGTTCAGATCAGCACGAAGACCAGGATGATGAGGCCGCCGATGGAGGTGGCTCCAAAATCCCACCACTCCACGACCTTGGTGGTCCACCAGTCGAACAGCTCCTTCAGAGCCCCGAAGGCGATGGCCGGGAGGATGCACCAGGGGCCCCAGTTGAGCACCAGGGCGCAGAAGGCGGCGATGAGTAAGCCCATGACAAAGTGCAGGAGCTTGTCCTTGGGGACTTTGTTCACGAGGGTGACGAAAGCATCCCAGATCTTGCGGATGAATTTTTTCATACTACAAATAATTTTAAAAGGGGTTTTCTAAAAATGTACAGCAGCAGCGCCACGTTCAGCAGCAGCGCCACGTTCAGCAGCAGCTGCCACCAGAAGGCCTTCAGGCGGAAGCGCTGCCACCATGTCAGCTCCTTCTCCTTGTACACGGTACGGGTTAGGGCTTCCTTCTTGGAGCTCGTCACACCGTGGAAGATTTCCTTGGAGTGGACGGGAACGCTGGCCGGGAGCGTCCGGTCGGACTTGTTCTCCAGGGTGTGGCAAAGTCGGCCGTCCTTGTTGATGTAGGCATCGCTCTTTGCCACGCTTGTCTCCAGTTTGGAAGTGTCTCCCAGTGTCACGATGGCCTGGTTTTTCTCCAGGGGGATGGGGACGTAGATGAGGGAGTCCTTTGTGTGCTCGACGATGCGGATGGAGTCCCGGTACTCGATCGTGGTGGTGTTCTGTATCTTGCCGGCAGCTCCGCAGCTTGTGACCAGGAGCGCGCAGATGGCCACCAGGAGGATAACCATCGGGAGAGCCTTGCCGATTTTCCGCAGGGCCTCCATGGTTGAGAAGGACAGGTAGTAGCGTCTCATTTCTTGAAATACTTTTCGATGTAGTTCTCGATGCCTTGGACGTGGAGCTGGATGCAGGCGCCCAGGCCCTGGTCGCTCTTCAGGAAGGCCACGTCCTCCTTGTTGTCCTGGAACATGTTCTCGGACAGCACGGCCGGGCAGGGTGTTTGGGTGAGCATCCACAGTTTGGCCTCGTAGTCAGGATCTCCGTCGGAGAAGTCCGTCCGGATGGCCTTCTGCTTGGATGTCGGCAGGAAGGTCCGGGCGTACTCTCTCTCTGTCAACTCCGGAACGGCGGCCGCGTGGATCTCCGTGGCCAGTTTATCGGAGGCTGTCTCTCCTGGCGAAGTGTAGATGGACCACCCGCGGGCGCTCATCCACTCCTGCCCATTGTCGGCGGCGTTCACATGGACGGACACCAGGAGGACGTTCTTGGTACCATAGGTCCGGCAGTAGGCGGCCACGCGCTCGGTACGTTCACGCAGAGGGACATCCGTGTCTTCCTTCACCAGGAGGAAGGCCGTGTAGCCCTCGGCCTGGAGGACGTCCACGATGCCCTGGGCGCACTGACGGGTCCAGGAAAACTCCCGGAAAAAGTACGGCGACGTCACCTTGCCGGCGACGGCGTCCGGGCTGCGCTTTCCGGGGGTCTCCTTCCCGTGGCCGTTGTCGATTAAAATGACCGGCATCTTCAGCATAGTGAGTCCTCCTCCGTTTTTTCTCCCTTTTCGCGGGCGGCTCTCTCGGCCCGGTCTCGCTTCAGGAGTGTGTCGATGGACTCGTAGTCGGCGCCCTGGGTGGGGTCGTCCTTGTACTTCTGGTACCAGAGCGATCCCTTCCCCTGGTGGGGCTTCCGGAGCCTGCAGCCCTTGTGGATGCACATGTCATCGAAGAGACAGGACTGCGTGGCCATGAGCTCCGCCCGGTCCTCCATGAGCCTGGTGTTTTCCGCTTCCTTCTTCTCGATGGTGGCGGCGGCACGATCCAGCTGCTGCTGGAGGATCTCGTTCGTGTGCTGGATGGCGGTGATCTCCTTGTCCTTGTTGGTGATGTCTTTCTCCTTCCGGTCCTGCTTGATGAAGAAGAACTTCAGGAGGTCGGCCAGCGTGATGACGCCGATGATCGCGAGGATTATGTCTTTTGCGTGCTCCATGGTTGTCAGTCGTTATTCTCCCCGAGGATGCCGACGGCTACAGCCTTGCAGGCCTCGGCGAAGAGGTTGAACGTCTTGAACTCTGCGGCAGCTCCGGAGTCTCCGGCCATCTTGTGGCGCATGAGGGCTTCCACGTCGGACTGGGAGTACGGGCCCGCCTGCTTCTGGGTGGTTCCGTCCTTGATGGTGAGCGTCGCGTTCCGGATGAGGGCATCGGTGAGCGTCCCCTTGGTGACGGGGCCCTCGATGTCCACGGCCTCGTAGGAGTACTCGGTCTCGGTCTCCGGCTCCGCTTCGCCCTGCTCGGCAGCTGCTTCTCCGGTGGGGCGGATGATAGGTCTCTCGCTGGTGGTTTCGTTGTAGAAACAGCGGGTCTTGCCGTCCTTCAGGATGACGGACTTTTGCGGGGTGTTGAATGTGTACTTTTTCATTTTACTATGGGTTTAATGATTGCTTTTTTATAGTCTTTTGTAAAGGCGAAGACGTCGCGGAGATAGTGGGTGGACGCGATGGTCTTCTCTATTATTTTAATCTCGCTAAAGTGCTGAAAATAGCCGAGCCTGGAGTTTATCCTGGAAAGGATGCCAGGGTAGTCCAGCGGTTCTCCCGTGGCTATTGCAGCGTCCACGCTCTCGATGTATGCGCGGAAGCGGCCGATGGCTCCGTTCTTTGCGTACCGGCGGTACGGCAGCAGGGCGGCGCCCAGGAAGTATGTGGTATCGTATAGGTTGGTGATGGTTGTCTTGTTCTGGTGGAGCGTCAGACAGAGCTCCCGATCCAGGAACTCGCCGCTGCGCTCCTGGCACTCTACCAGGTGTTGGTAGCTGCGGTCGAGCTGCTTCCCGTCATCCACGTAGCGGTTGAACAGTACCTTCAGGGCGCGTTTGACAAACTGGTCGAAGGGGTTCATGTAAATGTTACTGTTCAGCTGGTTGATGACGTCGCCGATAGGTAAGCCCACACCGGGCTCCTGGAAGCGCAGGCTTTTAGATGGTGGCACCAGGGAGATCAGCTTCGGGTCGCCATGATAGACACAGCCCTCCAGCGGATCCCGGGAGAGGAAGGTGGTGATGAGGTAGTCGGCCAGCGTGTAGTCTATGGCATCCGGGAAGCGGCGCTGGTAGGGTCCGAGCGTTTCCCAGATAATCTCGTACAGTCTGGAGCGGACGATGGACATGAAGTAGCCGCTGATGTCCAGGTTCAGGCACCAGGCGTCCACGGTGTAGTTGTTGGTGATGCTCCGGATGTTATGCTCCAGTCGCTCGATGCCTTCCAGTGTTCCTTTGCCGACGCGGCAGGAGTGACTGTCGAAGATGAAGACGCGCTCGAACACCGGCGACAGCATCATGAACAGGACGTGGCTGACGATGCGGTCGCGGAACTTCGGGGCGAAGACTTCCCGGACAGTGGGATCCATGTGAACAAACCAGTCCAGGGGCTGCGGCCGCCACTGGAGCATGTAGAGCTCGCGCGCCAGCTGCTTCAGGTTCCGCTCCAGATCCAGCTCAAACTCCAGCTGGGCCGGTGTGTTCCTCTCTTCCTGTCTGGCTTTTATGTAGGCCAGTGTTACGAGGTAGTGGACCTGTTGAAAGGTGTATCTCATACCGGAAAAAAACACACGCGGGACGCCCTTATCAAATGCTCGGCAAGGACGCACGGAGAAGCCGTTGGAGCGGTTGTTGTTGTTCAGGGGGTACACGCCGCCCGAGTTGAAGTTCAGGTTGCGCGCGTTGGTCTGGCTGTTAGGAGCGCACACCCAATAGTTGCCGTTGCCGCCCATGTTCGCCAGGCCTCCCGAGTCGTTGGCACGATAGCCGGAGGCGTCCGTGATGAGTGTCCCGTTTGCTGGATACGTGGTCGGAGGTTCTTGGCCGACGGCCACGTAGGCTTCAGACGCTAGAAAAAGACACAGCGCCGTCTGTAATATCCTACGGAGGCAGCTCCTCCATTGTAGGGTGGGCCACTGAATTTGATGAGACTGTGCCAGTCGGATGCGATTGACCGCAGGTCCGGGGGCATACTGCTCGAAGGTATCCCGCGTGTGTGTCATTGTATTTTAATGCGTTTCTCTGTTTCTCTCTTCCATGAGTAAAGCTGCCCGGCCAGGTCATCCTCCAGAAGCATGAGCGCAGACCATCCCTCTGGATGGATAAGGTGCAGGTCGTACAGGATCCGGATGTTCAGCTTGACCTCCAGGAGGTCATCCATGGCTGCGCCGATATACCCGGCGCGGGTCGCTGCGTCTTCCTTCTCCAGCTCCGCTTTGCTTATCATGAGCATGATGTCCATGAGCGCGTTTTCTATCTCCGCACACTTTCCTCTCTTGATATTTATCGGCCGCTTCTGCGTGGATTTCTCGAACTGCTCAAAGAGTTCCCTGGTCTTATTGTAAGACGGGAGCCTTCTCTTGTCCTTGATGTAGTCCAGGATCTCCTGTGATGGTGCGCTTTTACTCATTTTCTCCAAAAATGATTTGCCGGCGCCCGCCCAAATGGGCGCCGGCGGTTTTCAATGACTTCAATTTAATTCTCGGCAAGGACGCACGGAGAAGCCGAGGGAGCGGCCGTCGCTGCCCAGGGGGTACACGCCGCCCGAGCCGAAGGTCAGGTTGCGCGCGCTGGTCTGGCTGTTAGGAGCGCACACCCAATAGTAGCCGCCGCCGCCCATGTTCGCCAGGCCTCCCGAGTCGTAGGCACGATAGCCGGAGGCGGGGAAGAAGTTGCCGACGGTATCTTGGGCGTTCCTCTTGAATTTCCAACCGGCGGCCCAGGCGCCGACCACGTTGAAGGTGGTGGTGTCCTCGGAGTTGTTACCGGTGGACGTGAAGCCGGTGAAGGCGCGGCCGGAAGGCATGACGAAGTCCGGCGGGCACGGATCGTACACGGTCTTGATGACGGTGTCCTGATCGTCGGCCAGGGAGCCGGAGTCGGTCATGTTCGCGTTCCAGAAGTTATTGAACCACGCCAGGTTGTTCCAGTTGTGGTTGCTGGTGTTGTGGCGCGTGAAGAACTTGTTCGGGTTCTGGATGGCGTTGGCTACGGTCTTGTCTGCGGACTCATCTCCGTCGGTGCCGAATGCGCCGAAGCCGCTGTACACGTTGCCGTCGATGTCGTAGAGCGTGCACTGGGAGCCGCTGCCGTTCACCGGTGCCATCATGGCGTGGCGGCCCCATTGGAAGTGGGGGTTGTAGTACATGGTGCGGGCGGCGTTCCAGATGGCGCCGAAGTTTTCCTTCATGAGCTTATACACGACGCCGGAGGCGTTGGTGAACTCTTCGGAGGAGACATCATCGGAGGTCATCCACAGGTTCCAGGACCACATGATACGTCCGCCGGCATCCTTGACTACGAGGATGGCGAGGCCGTTGGTGGTGGGGATGTCTGCACAGGTGAAATGGATGTAGTAGCAGTCGTCGCCCTTCTCCAGGGAGACGGTGGTGATCATGCCCTGGGCGGTTTGCCAGAGGAGAGCGGCCGATACCGGCTGGCAGTTGGCGTTCTTCTCGATGTAGGGGGACGTGATCTGGTTCCCCAGATGGTTCACAAAGTCGGCCGTGTAGTCGGAGCCCTTACGGGTGTAAGAGTCCGGATTGGCCGCACCTCCAGCTATGGCGCAGCCATACACCAGGGGGAACTTGTAGGCCCCGGCCGTTCTTACGATGTAGGAGTTCGCGGTGGTGCGGGCTCCGCGGATGTGCCCTTCCACGGTGTACATGGAGAGGTCCTTGGCTACCACGCCCAGCAGCTGGGCGTCGAAGCGGATGGCGTCGCCAGAGGCCTGATCATGGACCAGGATGGCCTTCCCCTTCAGGACGGCGGGGTCCTTGTAGACGGGGGTCAGGTCGGTGACGGGTTTTTTTGGTGTTTCTTGTGACATATAATTGTTTTTAATGGGTTATTATTCAGATGTGTTTGTTAATACGATAGAGCTTCCGCTGACGCCCAGCGAATACCATTGTCCGCCCAGTTTTATCTTGCAGATTCCATTATAAATTTCCATTCCTGCGTTTCCGCAGACTACCTTAAAGCGGAACTTGTTGCCCTCATTGGCAGCCCAGAGGTAATTCAAGTTTGACTGCCCGATAGCAAGTCCGTTTCCAAACAGCTCGTTCCGCTTCGCATCGTACTCTATGGATATGGCCGTGCTGGAATGAGTGACGGACGCAGAATAGCCTATTAGCGGCCCGGCGGAGGCCGGGATTTCAAACTTAATGCGGATGGTAAGGTAGTGTGTCCCGGCCGCAAGGTATCTTGCGCCGGTGGCATATGATGCGGAGCCGCTCCAGTTGGTGTCCACGGAATCGTCGGCTATTTCAAAACCACCAATAGAGACACCATCAAGGAGGACGCTGATTTGGCAAAAACGCAGAGCGCAAAGGTTATCAGAGTTGAAGCTCCCCGACAGGTTAATGGTTCCGGAGAAGGAGACCTTCCCCGCTTTCTGTGTTGTGAATGCCGCATATTGCTCCTGGTGGTAGTAAGTATCGCCACCCACGGGGATAAGGCTTGAATGGTAGGTTGGATCTTCCACGTTAATGTTGTTTCCGGATATGGTTGCAGTGTTCGCGGACAGGCTGGACGATCCTGCGCTTCCGAACACGTCCGCGATTGAGTTATAGGTGCGGCCGGAAAAAACAGAAGAAGGACTGGCGTTATCCGTATTGTCGTATATCTCAATGCGCGGGTCGGGATCTTCGGCTTCGGAATCCGGAAGAATCTCAATCCTTTTTCCATTGTGTACGCCGAGGATTTGACGTCCGTCGCGATATACGCGCCACTTTGCCGTGTTTGCCAGGAGGATTGACTGGGCCGCCGCCCAGAGCATCGGAAATTCAGCGAAGCCTGAAGGAACCAATCCGGAAAGACCGGCAACCACATTACCGGCATCCTTTACACCCAGGAAAGAAGACAGCACCATGGCGTTATCGATGTCCGTTGTCTGGTCTGCCGGGAGCGCGGTCTTCAGGTACTGAAAGTCGGCGGTGTTCGCCTTGGAGTCGATGGCGGCCTTCTCTGCTGCATGGATGGCATCCACCAGGGCCTCGCGGGCGGTGTAGTATGCGGAGATTCTGGAGAGCGGGTAGTCGGCGCTGATGGCCACGTCGTCAGCCCAGGGGAAGTCCTCACAGTAGTGTGTGACCACGTTCCCGAAGTGGGTGTAGGCCGTATTGTAGGCGGAGAGCGCCGTCTGGACGGCCGTGGTGCTGTAGCGCGCGGCTTGCGTCTGGAGGGTGCTGTATACCATGGACTCATCCTGGAGGGCGGTCTTCAGGGTGAGCTTCTCCTGGGCGCTGATGTAATTGTCGGACCCCATCTTCTCCAGGGCGGCATTGATGAGCTCGATGGAGGAGAGCGCGTCGTCGGCTTTTTCAGTGGCGATGTCGGAGAGGGCCTTCAGGACGGCATTCAGGGCTACGTTATAGTCACGCAGGAGCTGCGAGTACTCCGACCGGTTGAAGCCCAGGAAGGACTCCATGGTGTTTATCTGGAGCCCGGAGAGATACTCCCGGAGCGCCAGGTAGGCGGCATCCAGGGATGCGGCGCCCAGGTTCTGGAAGGTGTACTCCACGCCGGCGAAGGTGTAGATTATCCCCGCGTAGGTGAACTGAACAGGAAGCGATGCGCCGGCAGCTTTGTCGATGGCTTCCTTTGCTGCTGCGTAGGTGCCCGTCTGCCCGTGCTTGTCGGTGTCCAGGACGCCGTTGATGCTTATCCACGTGGTGCGGATCTCTCCCTTCTCCGAAGGATCCAGGATGGTGTCGTCGTTGATATTTGCCACGGCTCGTGCCACGGCGGCCGCTGCTTCGGCTGCTGCCTCTGCCTTTCCGTCTGCCACGTCCGCGGCCGCCTGGGCGGCGTCGGCTGCGGCCTGGGCGGCCTCTGCCTCTGCCTTGGCGGCAGCGGCCACGGCCTGCATGATGGTAGAGCGGGCGTTGTAATACAAGCCGATATTGGCGTAATCCGCCTCGATGTCGATGTTCTCCGGGGTGGTAGCGGTGTACTTATCCA
>Ga0326512_10002040_pt1 | contig 15090 bp, 8 predicted proteins | sample 1_2617_0518_D_FD_203652 | JGI IMG/M metagenome (GOLD analysis project Ga0326512, IMG submission 203652) | Bovine rumen microbial communities from UC Davis, California, United States - 1_2617_0518 | ecosystem: Host-associated > Mammals > Digestive system > Stomach > Rumen | place: USA: California... | reverse complement strand
GGTGTATTGATTCATTATTACGATTATGATTTCGACGATAAAAAGTTTAAGGTATTTGACACGGACATTTGTGTAAATGCGGAAGACACCAAGTTCTATAAATATGGATTTACCGTTAAGGGATTCGCAAAGATACTTGTAAAGGTAAACGGTAGATTTTATGTTTGCAGTTCCGACGGTGGTGCAAACGAAGTGAATAAAGACATTTCCGACAGGCTTGAATATAAAGACCAAGGAATTTATTTAGACGGCGTTAAGCTTGATGTTGAGTTTGTTGAAAATCACTTGATAAGCAGTGAAGAAGTATTTCCGGTAGAGGAAACGAATTGGTAGAACATCGGTGTTTTTATTAATTTTGTAGGGGATGCTTAAATGAAAATTGATAATTTGGAAAAACTTTTTGAAAGCGTATACAAAACTTCACATTTAAGAGAAATGACTGCCACTAGCTTTTTAAAGTTATTAGATGGTTGTATTAGAAGCTCTTTAAATAATAGGGAAATAGACGGTAGCAAATTGAAAGAACTTTTGTCTACTAGAAATGCACTTTTTACAAAGGGTGTAGAAAATTCTACGGATAAAAGTATAAAATCGCCTACTAAGGAATTTTTAAGTTATAAAGACGAAAATGGTAATGAATTAAGTGGTTTTATAACAGACGATAAAGCTAAAAACATTGAGACATTAAGAAACTTTGTAAAATCAGTAGATACACAAGAAAAGAATGCCCTTATAAATAAGTATAAGGACATTAAAGTCAATGATTTTTATGGCATTGAAAGCGTAAACGATAAATTTATAGGTAAATGTTTAACAAGTATTATCTCAATCAATGGCAAAATTGAGATAAAATAAAGTATGTTCCGTTTATAGACTTTCAAAAATACTGTCCACTTCGGACTGACTTATAGAATTGAGACTATTCATTTCATTAGTAGGTGTTTTTGGAGTGGGCGATGGCAAACCTTGTGCAATCAGATTTGATTCTGTCCAGTTCTCAATTTCTTCGCTATCAGTGCAGTTATACGCTAAGAAAGCTCGTCCTTCTTTTTTTAGTTTTTCATAGCCTTTTGCAAATGATAAAAATTCAACGTTTTCGACTGGAGCTGAATCCAGAATGCTCCCAATAATACGGTCGCCAGTGTTTTTGTTCTTTGGAAAAGTAATTACATACCCCATGTTGTCAAACTTTTTTACAAGAGTCTCTGGTAATTCAACAAAAACTGGTTTCTTCATAATAGACCCCCTATTTGGTTTATTTTTAATTTAAATATTATAACTTCTCATTAATTTACCCTGTGAAAAAATTAGCCCCCACCAAGAAACTGGTGGGGGTTTGTTATTTAAACTTCTGGGTATTTACGCCAGTAATTTTTAGGTGTATCTTTTGCCCAGTCAAACTTTTCACGCAAGGATTTTGTCAGAATCTTTTCGATAGGAATTTCCAGGTCATTGCAGATAGAATAAGCAAGCTGCGGGGTGATATAGTTAGTCTTGCTTGTACTCAAGGCTATGTCCCCGTTGTTTGCTTTGAAATCACGTTTTTCTTTCAAAGCCGTTACTTTTTCTTCTGCTTTTGCAAGCTTGTCCTTTTCTTTCTTTTCACGTTCTTTGAGATTTTTAAGTGCAAGTTTAAGTGTATCTCCCTCAAAGTTCTTGTTTGCACGTTCAATGTCTGAACGAATCTTTTTAAGGTTATGCTTTACTTTTGAAGCAGTAAGTTCTTCCTTATCAATAGCCGACTGAATCTGTTTGTCCATTTTGGCAATCTGCTCGTTAAAGTTTTTAGGCAGTGCTTTCTTGTGGTTAAGCTTCTTTGCAACTGCAAGGTTTGCCATGTCAAATGCGTGAAGCTTTTCACGGAGGGACATACCCTTTGTTACTTTCTGCTCCTTAAAAGCGTCTACCAAAAGCTTAGAAGCAATGGCAGTACGGAACAATTTTGGTGTACAACCGTCAACGCACTCACTTAAAAAGTTCTTTACGTTCGTTGCGTCTACATCAAAAATCTGCTCACCCGCTTTTTTGTTCTTGCGAAGACGTTCAATTGCCTTACCAACATAGACTGGTGCAGAAATTGTATTGTCATAATTCACTGAATCTTTTCCGATAAAATGAAGCCTAAGATTACCGTCTTCATACCAAATATTTTCTTTCTTGAGCGTTGAGGCTCCAACAGTGTCGGCCTCCAGAGCGACATCCTTATCATTGCCAACACGAATACCAGTTGTCTGAATGAGCCAAGAAATCAATGCACACTGTTTGCGTTTTTCGTCTGGGCTTTCCATACCGTTACGAATATGTGCTTCCATTTCTTTCATATGACAAAGCAACTTTGCAGCTTTTGCAAACTTCTTCTGGTCGGCATTTGCCTTTACGTCGGAAGTATTTCCGAAACGAAGTTCCTTAATCTTTTCGGTTTTGTTTCCAACATTTACCTTATACAAAGCAATGTGCATTGCATTGGTATTATGTTCTATACAGCCCCATTTATGACCATCTGGTGCTTTTGGCTCCCCGCCCTTAGGTCCGACATAATTTATGGTTATGTCTTCTGGCTTTGTGCGATACTTCCACATACCAAGCAAGGGTGCTTCACCACGTGCGATAAAGATACCAGGTCCCTCAACTACGTAAGCAACTGGTTGGTCTTTGCCGTCAAGTTGTGCAATCCCATAGAAAGCGGCACGCTCATTTTTTTCTTTTTCAAGTTCTTCTTTATGAGCCTTTCTGTATTCTGCCTTAGACTCTTTTTCTTTTTCGTGGTCTTTCGACATCTGCTTCAAGACTGGCATAAAGTCGTCTGGAAAGCGTAGCTTGGAAAGACTTGAAGAAAGTGTAGGTCTTAGACAAGAATAAAAGTTCGGATTAAAAACTGGTGCTTTTACATAGTCTGTGCTCAAGTATGCAGAATAGTGCCAAAGCATTTCCTCGGCAGAGTCGTATCCAGTATTTGGAATTAGCTCGCCATTTAGCTTATAGCCCTTTGGCTCGTAATCTGGCGGAAGAACCACACCATTATGTGTAAGCGACTTAAATTTTCCTTTCTTTGCCATTTTATAGCTCCTGTAATTATGATATTATAACCTGGAAACTTTTTACCCTGTTATTCCAAGTATGAGTTGTCAATGTAGAAGAAACCAATCAAAGCGGCAATAATTACAACTGACCAAATAATCCAGAAAATCATAACTGCATGGCTATTTGTCAAATGTTCTACTAAACTGTCAATGCTTTCATAGCCGACATAGAACGGTGTTCCGTCCGAAATGTTGCCGTCTGCGATTTCTGTAAAAATGATTCCATCGAAAGTTGGTCTGATTACACGGAAAGTCCAACGGTCATCAAAATGTTTTTCACGGCTGATGTAATCAGTGCTCATTTTATAGGTAAACTTACTTGACGGAAACATTACGTCATTAAAGATAACGTGTGGAGCCCAATTATTTACGGTTTCTGCGTGGTCCCAAGTGTAGTATGTTTCTGTTCGGTGACGTGTCTTGCCGTTTGAAGTGTATGTAACGGTTCTTGTATGTTTTGTATAATGTTCACGCTCAATCTCTACGTAAAGATAGCTTCCATTTGGAAGGTCACTAAGACTAGGTGATTTCCTCATAGTGCGATAAACATTTTCAAATCCGATAGGATTAACTGTTTCGTGGTGACCTGACGCAAAAATGTGTCGTTTGTCTGTTGCCAGACGGTCTTTAAAATCCTCAACTGTTTCTGTATGTGGTGCAGAATTATACATGAGGTTGTTTGCTTGTACATGGTCGTCAATCTTTCCGGCGATAATAAACCCAAGAATTACCAAAACTCCAATAATTGTTGGGGCGGCGATAAGTTCACGGACAGTAATGTCCCAAGTGCCAAAGTCAAAAACTACACGGCTCGATTTCATTTTATTCTCCATTGTAAAAATAATAGGGTCAGATTAGACTGACCCTTGATTTGTTTTTTAATCAAACATTTTAGGCTTTCCAGTCTTTGTTTCAAGTTTTACTGAACTTCCGTCATACAAAGACTCGTATTCCTTAACCTCATAGCCAAGCATTGACAAGAAGTTTCTGTTAGGGAACTTGCGACAATAAAGTCTGTATTCCTTAGTTGCCTTAGAATAAGCCTTACGAGCGTAAGCAACGTTATCATTATAACGCTTAATTGCATTGTTCAAGTCTTTATAAAGGTCAGTAGACTGGAATGTAGGATAAGCTTCGTGAACTGCCTGAATTGCCATCTGAATGTTATTATCAGTAGACTGTGTAGTTGCACCAGAACGCATCTGAGCAATAGTTGTCTGAAACGCTACTTCCTGTTCACTTCCGTGCTTAACAGACTGGCCAAGCTCTTCAAGTGTATCAAACAAGAGCGTCTGCTCTGTTGAAATCTGCTCCAAAGACTGATTGATAACTTCTTCACGATTGATTGCACCATTCTGGCAACCCTGAACACCAAATACAACTGCAAGCGTAAGTACAATAACACTTACTACTGCAATAAGGATTCCTTTACCTTTCATAATCCTAAATACCTCCGTTAAGATACTTTGTATATTATAACATTAAATGTTTTTACCCTGTAAAAACATGAAGTTTCTAAATACTAATTCTATATGTCTAAAATAGTAATCGCTAAAAATAACTACTTCTTAATGAAAGATGGTTGCTTCTACGGACCATATCACTCTATCGCAGAAGCTGAATTAAATCGTTTTAAGCCGGAACTTAAAAGCCTTATAGAAAAGCCTGACTTGAAAGAATACAAGTTTCTCAAGAATGTTGACTAACCCCTTTTTGCATATTAATAAAAAACAAGAAAGCTTTCTCGGAACTAAAAAGCTTGATGGTTATAAAATAATAACCAAAGAGCTTGAAGATGTTTATTCTGGTCTTTACATACATCTTGTAGGTAGGATAGATTTCAATAATTACATGTCTTTTGAAGTATTTCTTAACGAACTTGAAAGACACTCCTACCAGAACATAATTGTTGACATAAAAGGCTTGACTCATACAACGTCTTGTTTGGTTGGCTCTTTTATCAAACTACATAAAAGGATTATGAAAGACGGAAAGCTTGTATTTATAAATATCGAAGACGGCGTGAAAGATGTTTTTGACTTGATAGGTCTAACCCAGTATCTTGTATTCAAAAAATCTATAGACGACGCTATAAAATACATTAAAGCGTAATTTCTGTAAGTGTGGATTATCTTACTAATTATTAAAGTGTTAAATTCGTAAAAACAGAGGAACTAATACATGTCAGATACAAATAAATCTTACGAACTCTTGAAACCGGGTCTTTCATACATTACCGAGCGTACAAGTGCTCTTGGATATTCAGATATCAAAGGAAAGATGCAGTATCTTCAACCAGTCAGCCGTTACAAAGCTTTTAACGAAATTAAGCGTGGTGAAGTCGTTTCGGTTGTTACTAAGGAAGAACTTGAAGGGAGAGCCATAAGTATAAATAACTGGAAAGCAGCCGTTGAAAACCTTGAATGGGATGAACAGGCAGACCCAACAACAAATAATGTTCAGTTTGAAGTTGTAGGAACTGAGCCAGCAAAAACTCACGATTGGCATATTTATCAGATTCTTGATACAGTTGGAAGCCGTGAGGTTTCATTTGTAAAACGTGTAGACAACTATTATGATAACTACATCGAAGACGGCAAACTTGTTCATACACTGAACAGAACAGAAACAAACTTTTACAAAACCCTTGACCTAAAAACCAGACTTACATTCCCATTGGCTTGGGAAGAGCTTGAAATTAACTATTCAAATTTTAGCTTGCTCACTGGCGTAGAAAAAGAAGACTGGCAAGACGTTAAAAAAATAAACCTTTACTTCTCTTACGAATATAACAAAGATTTAGACACAGTTGTAAAAACTGCTTGGGCTTATAATGTGGATGCCGTTGAAGAAATTATGGCAGACCCAGACCCTTATGTAATCCAGACAAACACAAAAGTTCATGAAAGAACTATTGGTGTTGCTATGGAATACGCAGAAGGCTACGGTTCGGTTCTTCACGTTCAACCTTACGGCAAGTTCATTTATGACCCTTCTTATGAAACAAAGAACCCAGAATATTATGGTGGTTCAACAATAGACTCAGACCAGTTTGACCACACTGGAAAGGAATATAACCCCGGATTTACTTATGCAGACGTAGGTAAGAAAGTATACGTTATGTTCCCAGACGGAGATAAGGGTGGTCATCTTACAGTAGACGAAGAAAAGGTTTCTAAGCATTATCACAACATTATCTGCCTTGGTTATTTGACAGACGCTCCACAAGTTGCAGGTGAAGGTAAAACAGAAATTGAAATCAACATCTCTGGTGACCAGCGTGGTCTTTTGGAAGCTACGCAGTTTGAAGCTACATTAGGTGAAAGTGTTGTTATTTCAAGAAACGACCCTATTCGTGTATTCGCAGTTGGTAAAGAAAGCGACACAAAGTTCAAGGCACGTCTTTGCTTGACACCACAGAATAATACAACTGAGCCGTTCAAAAATACAGACTTTATAGCTTTCCAGAAAATGGACGGTAATACTGCAATCATCTATTTCACTCCAGGTGATTTCAACATTCAGGGTGTTATAGATGACGACGACGTTGCGTTCTTACACATGGCAAAATGCTATGCAAACATCAAGAAAGACGGTGTAATTAAGACGCTTTATGTAAGTGGATTTAATGACCTTCAGACAACAACTGGTATTGCAAATAATATAAACAAACTTTTTGTTAAAGATAATCTCAATGTTTTAAGCGACGCTTTCAAGGAAGTTGCAGGTTGTGAATTAAAGGTTACAAGCACATTCGCAAGCAAAACTGAACCTTACGGCTACATTGACATGGAATCATTTGAAAACGGTGGTTACTATGCAATGTATATTTCAAGTGGTCTCCGCTCAAAGTTTGACGGTTCTGTAACTGAATGCCACGGTTCTTATGAAAACCACGGTTACGCAGTTCTTGCAGATATCCGTGTCCCAGAAAGACGTGAAATCCTTGGTGTATACTATGGAAGCATTTGGGACGAAGAATTACCAAAGGGCTATACTACCGTATTTATGCGTCTTGGTGAGTTCGACATTCCAGAAGACAGCTTGCAGGTTGACGGTAATTTCTTGCCAGGTCAAGAATACTACTTGGGAACGAACGGTCGTGTAGTAAAATTCCCATATAATCAGTATGACTTTGTAAACAAAATCGGTTCTGTTAAATATGGTGAGGGAGAAGACCTTAGATTCATAGTAGACATTGGAAGTTCTACAAGGCGATATAACGGTGACTTGCCAGTTGGATATATGAAGCCGGCAGTTCATAGTGGAACTGATTATACTGCCGAGTATGGCTTCTTGCTTATGGACGGTTCAACACCATATCCAAAAGAAAAGCCTTACGACGCAATTTATGAAAGACTTCTTGGTTGGTTTGATAAAGCCGACGTTGACATTGAGGGTTCAAACAACTTCCACGTTCCTGCCGTATCAAGAATGCTCCCAGACGACGTTGAAGAACGTGACGAAAACGGTAATGTAATCGTTACACAGAAGCAAGTTCAAGTTCCTATGCAGATTAAGTATCTTGCAACTGGTATCTATGAAGAAATGCCACGTATTCCTTTCAAGCGTTTCTTTGGTAGATTCTCAGAAGAATCTGCCATAAAAGTAGAAGACGACTGGACACCAGTAAAATGTATAATTGAAGGATGTGACATTACAGACATTATAGACTATGGTATCTCAGAAGACGGTTATACAAAACCAGGTCTTGATAACCTTGACATCCATTTGTTTATTGACCCTAATGAGGATTACAAGAGCGGTGCACATGATTGGCACGAAGTTCGTGAAGGCTTCATAAACTGGAACAACTCTACAACTTTCGGTTATACTTGGAAAATCATTGAAGAAGACGCTACTGAACAACACCCATACGGATGCTACAAGCTTGTTATGGATATCGGTAGCTCACAGGGTGTAGCTTATGTTACTTCTGAAAACCAGTCACCAAAGAAACTAAACGGTTGTTATTACAAACTTTATGTTGCAAGACGTGAAGTTTTTGCACGACAGTTTGACATAGAAAAGATTTATAAAGATTATCTCACAAACTCTGTATACACAGACGACGCTAAAACTCAGGCGGTTTTGGATAAAGCCGTTACTGGTAAAGCAGTAATTGACGCTATTGAAAATCGTTATCGTATAAACGTTTTGGTAGGTAGTGAAGACGCAGACATTGAAATCGGTAAACTTGATGCAGCAGTAGGAAAGTTGGTTCTTAACACAAAGAGCGACCTTCCAATAATCGCAACTGAAGGTATTTATCTACAGAATGCAAAAGATAACCCTGAGTTTGAAGAAGATAAGCAACCTTCAAAAGTTGTATTCAAGGACGGAACCCTCAAAAAGGCTGGTGATTACAAAGCAGATGATATTTATTCTGCAACTGACGGTGCATACAATGTTGATGAAAATGAAATTCCGGTTGTTAAGCAAGTAAGACAACACGCAGAGGCTACTATTGACAATCTGTCTTACGTTTCTAATTATGCTAACAAGGATAATCAACACGGTAAAATCCACGGTATGATATTCGGACCGAACGGAAACGTTGATTCTTCAACACTTTGGGGCTTTATTCCAAAAGTTTCTAACTTGCAGAGTATCGTTCCAGAAAACAACATCAAGGCTTATATCCCAGTTTCTTATGAAGTTGACGGAGCTTGGGAAAGAACTGTTGAAGGAACAACACTTTATCGTGATAATTACATTAAAGAAGACATTCTCAGCGAATCTATCCTTAAAGGAACGGCTGGTAACTATGTAAATGGTGAAAATGGAAACATTTTATCAACTGACGAAACCGAAGCTGTCCTTGATAAGTTCAGCACAAAATATGATAAACTCGTAAAGGTATTCAGTAAAGGACAAGCAGCTAAGGCTCTTGAAGTTCTTGATATGGACAAGGGAACTCTTAGCCTTATGAAGATGAACGGAACTACTGTTCAAGGTGGTCTTGCAATGTTCGCAGGTGCATATACTTCGGTATCCCGTTCTGAATACAAACGTATCCACGGTGAGCTTATCCGTGATTATAACCTTGTTTCTGACACTGACTTGGTTAGTGGTTCTAAGCAGTATAGTGATGAGCCAGTTGAAACGACCGTTAAGGTTGACGAAGCATTCAGTAATTCAGTAAGTGATTACAGATTTGCAGACAGTACAAACAAACTCAAGAACATTTTAGGTTCTGCACTTCAAGCTGCTTATGAAATGCCATTAGCTTACTGGCAGTATAACACCGAAAAAGAATGGTATAAAGACCGTCTTGGTGTAATCGTTCAGCGTGTAGAATCAGTAGCTAAAAACATTACTGGTAAAAAGTATGCAACTGCTACTATTGGTTCTTTGATTGCTACTTCTACTGTTTACGGTGGTAATGACATAAGCATTACGCTTGAAAGACAAGGTAAGACAAAAAACGTAAAAATTACTACAACTAACGGAACAGACACATATTCTTGTGTTGCTTCTAAGGTTGGTGAAGTAGAAAATAACAAGCTCGTAACATTCTCTGGCGTTGCCGACGCAGAACTTTTGATTGCAGATACAGACTTCCTCGCAGGTAGCCCTTACACAGTAAGCCTTGAGGGTGGTTCTGAAACTGGAACAGAAAGAAAACTTTTTGATAAGCTTTATGACGTAAACGGTGACGACGCTAAGGTTACTACACCAGAAACAAAAGCAAGCGTTAATATTAGCAACTTAAAAGTTACTGCCAAAAATGCCGGAACAGATGGTAATAAAATCTCTGTTTCAAGCAAACATACTGGTGACAATGAGCATTACCTCATTACTGTTTTTGTAGATGGTAAACAAGAAGCACAATATCTTGGAAAGGACATTGATGAACTTCATACAATGGATTCTACCGAGGAAAATCCGGTAAAGGCAAATGATGAATATGTTGAGTTCTCTAAGGTAGATAATGACCCAACTTTAACAGAGTTTGATAATACGTTCTTGCTTGGTGGAACTGACGGTAAAGCCGTAAGCCCGAACCTTGTAAATACAGATTATAAGGAAAATAGCTATCAGTATACAAGTGACGAAGCAGAATCTATTAAAGAATACTTGACAACTATCATTGATAGTTCTTCTAATGGTCAAGACGTTCTTTCTACAATTGGTTTGTTGTTAAACGCTGCAAAAGAAACACAAGAACGTTTGCTTAGAATTGAGGCTTCTACCTTCGGCCGTGACTACGACACAATTCCTGGAAACCACGACCCTTACGTTCTTACAGACATGCCTGGCGTTGTTCCAGACCCAACAAACTACGGTTTGAACCGTTTGATTCGTGCAATCTGTCAGGAACTTTACTATGATTCTAACCCATTTGATGCAGCTCTTGCAAATGGTAACACAGAAGTAAATACAAGTTCGTTCTCACGTATTGACCGAATTGACCGTGAAATCCACGGTGAAGTGAATACAGAAGACAGTGTTCAGACTGCACCAAACACTTTAAGTGAAATTGATTCTTCTACATATCCATACGACGACATGATTCGTGCTAAGGACGATACAGAAATCCGTAAAGCCGAGTTCACTATGGAAGGCTATGATAAACTTGCAGAAGCACGTGGAACTAATGTAAAGACCCGTGTTGACATGTCTTTGTATAATAAAGACACGAATGGTGACTATACAAGGGAACTTGACGGCAATACTGCCGAAAAGCCTGGTCAGTTCAATGGTATCGTAGACGCTATTTATCGTATTACCACAAAACTTAATGCTTTGACAGAAAGCATTAATAATAGTGATAACATTGCAGACTCTCCAAAACGTTTGAATACAATTCGTCAGAACATCGAGCACATTATTCGTGAGGCTTATTTTGACGACGCTTACGTAGTTGAGCCAGGTGAAGAAGAAAAGGTTGAACTTAAAATGGGTCAAGAAACTGATTCTTATAAGTTCAAAACAATCGAACACGTTCCGGCTGTGCCTTACCACGATGTAAATGGTAAAGACAATGCACCTTATATGAAGGGTACCAGCCGTTTTGATAAACTTACAAATGACCTCTATAACTATTCAATCACAGTAGCTGGCGAAGGTAAAGCATCATTCAAAGACTTCTATAAACTTGAAGGTGAAAAAGTATTAAGCCAGATACCAGTAAGAGATGAAGAAACTGGTGAAGTAAAACTTGTAGATACCGATACACAAGTTTATTATACTGGTCGTAAGTTCAATGGTAAGCACTTGCTTGTAGACAATGTTCCAGTTTCTGATGGTACAGAACAAGAGTATACAACTGCTATTCACGTTCCACAGAACTTGAATGACTATAACTATGCTACACTTTTGGATATCGTTGTAGACGCTATTGGTTCTGAGTTCTTCCGTAAGAATGTTTCTGTAAAGGAAACAAAAGATACTTCTTGGAACAACCGTGAAGAACTCAGACATAACCAAACAATTTCTACACGTTTGGACAATATTGAAGCTTGTTTGGACAAAGTTGTAAGCAAACTTTCACGTAAGCACAGCTTTGAAGAAGAAACCGACGCTTTCTACATTCAGGAAGGCTCTACAAGCTCAGAATATCGCACAAAAGGTAACAAGGGCGTAAGCGCACATGGAACTATATTCTCTATCGACAGATACTTGCAGTTCTTGAATGACTACCTTGGTTACTCACAGACAACAGATAATAACGTTAATTTTGGTAAGTCAAACTATGACCCTAATAACTTGACAAATGCGTCTGCATACTCAGAAGAGTATACAGAACACTGGGAAAATGGTTATGATTACAAGATAGAAAAAGAACCAAATGTAGCAGATAATTCTGGTATTGACGGAACTGCTGCTAAGGAATACTCGGCAGAATGGGCACTTGTAAACAAGCGTAACATCCACGCTGGTCTTGTAAACATGCTTTCTCGTATTCAGAACGAGGAAACACGAAGTTCTCGCTACGACGCAATCCTCGGTGACGATTTCAAATCTACTGCCGAAGGTTTGACAACTGTTTATCAAGACTTTGGCGAAGACGGAAAGACTGGAGAACACGACTTCCAGACAAGAACGTCTACTGTTGCTTATAACTTGACAGACGATATCGCAGACTTGTTGAAAACAATCTACGGTAAAGATAACCATGATAAAGCTGAATCACACGATAATGGTTCATTCACTGACTTTAAGCACAGAACTATCATTAAGGGCGATGATAAAGAAAACTCTAACGTAAACACAAGATTTACGAAGGACTATGCAAACGGTAAGAACATCATTGACGTAATGATTCACGATATGTATTTCTTGCCACAGCCTTTACGTCCATATGATGCAAGTATTGGTGATGATGCAAGCACAGTTGCAAATAATCCTTATCTTGATGGTAAGAAAGCTGCAAACGCTTCAAACGACGTATTGTTCTTGCCAACAGATAATAAATTGTTGATGAACGAAACTAATCACGGAACACGTGACTCACGTCTTGCAACATACTATGACTTTGATTGTGGAAAGAACGTATACGATATCCCAGACAGTGAAAACGCACTTTCTTGGAACAACCGTGAAGAGTTCTTCAATGAAACTGGAAGATTTACAGATTCAGAACTCGACGGAATCCCACATTCTAAAGGAAAACCACACTATCGTTACAGTCGTTTCGAAGTAATCGAAAATGAAATCAGAAAACTTCGTAAGTTGATTGGTTTGGATTTTGGTAACTGGGATGGTGAAGCCGACCTTGTAGACTTGAAGTTTAACGGAACATTAAGGTTCTTTGGAGACCGTGTAAATAACGGATTCAGTGGTAAGCCATATTCAGTTGACACTGGTGCAGATAAGCAAAGCTATACAGACCAGTTCAACCAGGGAGACGGCTTAACTGGAAGTGAAACAAATATCTTGAAGTTTATCCTTAATGCAGATAAATCAGAGCGTTTGTTAAGGACAGAATTAGGTTTCTCTTCTGACGACTGGGCAAAAGTTCATTTTGGAACTGGAAACGAAAAGAATACTGGTTTCTGGTACTGGTATGACAATACATACAGCAACAAAAATGAAAAAGAAACTTTTGTTTCTTCTAACCTTAAAGACGTTGAAACAGAAAATACATTAGAAGCATATGGTCTTTATACACAGTACCACGACGATACTTACATGCACCGTCATTCTGTATATGACAGACTTCTTGCACTTGAAAAGAATGCAGTTCAGGTAGACGCTTGGTTGGATTCTGTAAAGAACACATACCACAATGATTGTGGAAAGGATACTGGTAACGGTAATATTTTTGACATTCTTTCATACCTTGGAAATTATAAATGGGACGATAATAGCAAGCATTATTATGGTCAGTTCGGAGACCTTGACCCTAAAGACATTAGACTTTCTGATAAAGGTCAAGAAAGATTTGATACAGTTACGAATGAACTTACTGGACACCACGACGCATTGAAAGAAATCTTTGACATAATTGGTATCGACGAAAATGCAAAAAACGCCGACCTTTACGTAAAAGATGGTACAAGAGATGACAAGGCAAGAAGCCTTGAAAAGAAAAAGACTTTGTGGGCACGTTTGAATGCTGTTGAAACCCTTAACCAGCACGACCTTGACATTACGAACGTAGTTACTACACAGTATACTAACGAGGCTCATACCGAAAAGGGTATCGTTGAAATGACTGACGGTAAAGCCGGGTTTGTAACTGACCTTAAATATAATGTTCTTACAAGCAATAGCACGCTTGCAGACACAGTTGACAAGTGGGCAATTGGTATAAATGAACTTATCGCATCTAAGGGCTATGTTGATAATGCCATCGTAGTAGCTATAAACAAATACGCCAAAGAAGTTGACATTGGTGATGAAGTTTATGCGAATGTTTGTATCAACAATGTTAACATTGACGAAGTTGGTAAAAACGTAAGTAAGGAAAATGGTGATGGTTCTACGACAACTGTTAAAATAAGTTGCAATATTACCAACGAAAAGAGTCATGAAAGCAATCCTATAACATTTACAGATAAGAAAGACCACGAAGACAAGGTTGTTTCTTCACTTGATGGACAGGATTACTACAATGCACAGACAATTGAAAAATTGGTTAGTGCAATGAACATGCTTAACGCACAGAACCAGTCTAATGTTAACAATGTTTATGAAAATGTTAATCGCTTAATGACTGCTTTGCAGTATGTTTATGACGATACAAACCCAATTCAGACTACAACTGGTAGCTTGCTTAAATTTGACACAGAAACACCTACTAGCCCTTCTGATGAAGAAGATAATCAGTCTACTGGTAATGAAGAGCCTGTAGAGGAAGAACAAAATTCTTCGGATACTGGCACTGACAACGGTGATTCAAGTTCAAGCGACGGTAACTAATTTCTAAGCAGAGCTAAACTTTACTAATTAAACGTAGGGTATTTCAAAGCCCTACGTTTTTTGGAGAAACACATGGCAGTTAAAATAAATCTTACAGACGGTACTGGTTCAAAAACAGCAGATTTCAAGCAGGAAAAAACACCTGCAACACAAGGCAACGTTATAAATACTCTTGATGCATACAATGAAAAAATTAAAAAGGAATATTACGACAAGAACCAGGCTCGTGCGGACGAAAATGCTTTACAAGAAAGTATCCAAAAGATTGTAGAGCTTTTGGCTAAGGATACAAGTTTTAAAAATAAAACAAAGCCTGCGAACACTAAAAGCGAAGATACAGAAGCAGACAGACTCGAAGGATATCTTGGTGGGTTTGATGAAGATAAAAAACTTGCATTTGATGCAGCCGGTCTTGTTAGAAAAATAAACGTTATCGCAAACCTTCTTTCTGGAAACACAGACAGTAATAAAGGATGGGCGGCAGACGTTCATGGTAACAATGCTGGAAAAAACAACTCATCTTTAAATGCACCCGTTATTGGTATTACAAGAGAAAACCCAGAATATTCTGCAACTATCGACAAAGATACACACGAATTAATTATAAGTGGTCTCAATGAAGTTGTTAAAGACGGTGAAG
>Ga0326512_10002039_pt1 | contig 15093 bp, 14 predicted proteins | sample 1_2617_0518_D_FD_203652 | JGI IMG/M metagenome (GOLD analysis project Ga0326512, IMG submission 203652) | Bovine rumen microbial communities from UC Davis, California, United States - 1_2617_0518 | ecosystem: Host-associated > Mammals > Digestive system > Stomach > Rumen | place: USA... | reverse complement strand
TTGCTCCCCGGGGTCCCCGAACCGAGGTACGCAGGTTTGGGGGAAGGAGGAGTAGCGGAGTGAGCAAGTTCTGCCGCTTGCGGCGGAACGAGCGATTCGTAGCTGACTCCGACGTGGAGCTGGTGGACGGACTTGAACCCCCGACCTGCTGATTACAAATCAGCTGCTCTACCAACTGAGCTACACCAGCATGTTCGGTTGCTCGCGCGTCTCACGTGCGGGAATTAATATATCATACTTGTTTCGAACCGTCAAGGGAGTTTTTCTAAAAAGGAGCATACAAAAATGCTCCACGGCATCATATGCCGTAGAGCAGTGCGAGATACGTATTGTAGCCGCCCTCAAGGGTCGCGGCATCGTAGCCCCGGTCGGCCAGGACTTCGGCGATCGCCTCGGACCAGACCCCCACTTTGCAGTAGACGATGACCGGCTTGTCCTTCGGGACGGACGAGAGCTGTGTCCCGACAAGGTCGAGGGGGATGTTCAGGGAACCTTCGATCCCGTTGAGGCGGAATTCGTTCTCGTCCCTGAGGTCGAGGAGCGTCACCGTTTCCGGGTCGAGGTCCGCGAACTCTTCCGCGTTCATGCGTTTGAAGTTTTCTTCTGCCATGGTCATCCCTCCCCGTATATTGCCTATTGCTTTAATAGGCTTATCTTCTGACAAAATTATAGACCCGGCTGACCGAATAATCAACCGGGTCTTCCTTTATTTCTCTGCGCGGCGTTCGACGAGTTCGTCGAGGATGCGCGTGTGTTCCGCGTCGGACAGAGCGTACTTCCAGGTGGGGATGGCGGCGAGGGCCATGCCGATGGCGGGCGGGATGGAGATGATGAACATCATCGCCATCGCGTAGCGGCCCGCTCCGGTCCCGCCGTCGTAGGTGAGGAAGTCGGCGCCGGCGTGCAGGGCGTCGTTCAGCTTGTCGACGTTCGCGCCGCTGTACCCCACGTAGCCGAAGACGGCGGAGGAGATGAGCGCCGCGATGCCGCTCGAGAGTTTTGTGATGAAGCTCTGGCCGGAGAAGAACACACCGTCGGTCCGGACGCCGCGCGTGTACTCTTCATAGTCGACACAGTCGGCGATCATGACGGACTGCAGGACGTTGATCGCGCCCATGGCCGCGCCCGCGAGGGCAATGAAGATGCTAAAGGGGATGCCCCAGGACAGGGGACGTACATCGCCGCCGGACAGCAGGTACAGAGCGAACATGCCAACATAGGGCAGCGCGCCGATGAGGGTGAAGAAATTGTAGAGATTCTTCTTCTCGAACCGTTTCATGAGGGCAGGGGTGACCGCCATGGCCGCGAACTGGCCCACGAACATCATGCCGCCGACCAGCACCATGTTGATGAGGATGGGCATGTTGAGGCCGTTCTTGCCGATGACGTTCATGATGTCACCGTTGGCATAATAATAGGTGACGATGGTCATCGCGTTGATGAGGAGCAGCTGCATGGGGCTTCGGAGGATGCCGGAGATGAGGATCTGCCGGAAGGGCCGGTTTTTCCACATGATGGCGAAGTTCTCTTTGATGGTGTAGTGCTCCTTGCTGCCTTCCACCCGCTCCCTGGTGCTAAGGCCCGCGAACTCGAAGAGGATGGTCGAGAGGACCGTCATGGCGATGGCCGTGACGATAAACCCACGGCGCTGGGCTTCACTGTGGCTGAGGCCGGAGGCTTCGAAGGTGGAACCGACCGCCTGGGAGACCTGGACGATGAGGACACCGACACCGGCGAACCCGGCGGCGATGCGCGCGAGGCTCAGGGCTTTGGCCCGGTCGCTCTCGTCTTCCGTCATGACCGAGGTGAGGCCCCAGAGCGGGATGTCGCAGATGGTGTAGGTCATGCCCCAGAGGATGTAGGAGACTGCGGCCCACAGGATGATGGCGATCCGTCCTCCGGAGGTCGTGGCGTCCGCGTAGTTGCTGTTGAAGAACGCGAGGATGGTGACGACCATGATGACCGGCGGCCCGAAGATGAGGTACGGCCGGCACTTGCCCCATTTCGTGTGGGTGCGGTCGACGAAATTGCCCATGATGGGGTCGTTGATGGCGTCCCAGACCCGGGCGATCGTCATGATCCACCCGAGGGCCATGGCCGGCAGGCAGATGACGTTCTGAAAATAGAAATAGAGTCCGGTGTTGACGATCTGATAGATCAGGTTCTGACCGAACATGCCGATGAGGTAGCCTCCCATCTCCCGCCGGGTATAGGTCTTCCCGTGGGAGTGCGCGGACCTGGTTGCCATAGAGTTTCCCCTTTTCTTTCTCTTGTTTTGGCGATCTGCCACACATTCTTTCTACCTCTCATTTTACTGAAAAGCAGTTGTCCGTGCAATGGACGAATCGGGCATGTTGCCCGCATAATTGACTTTTCTTTACCCTCATAATAAGATTTTACTGTTAACTATTTTTAGAGAAGGAGGCGCCCCATGTTCTGTGTATCCCTGAACTTCCACAACACCGACGTGTCGTTGCGGGAAACGTTCCCCCACGGGCCGGAACTCCTCGACAGTCTCGAGGAAGGCGTGTTCCTTTCCACCTGTAACCGGGTCGAAGTCTATGGCGTGGGCGATGTATATGCGTTCGCCGAACAGTGGTTCCGGGACTACAAGTCGAAGCTCTTCCTCTACGAGGGCGACCTCGCGATCCGCCACCTCTACCGGGTGGCCACCGGGCTCGACTCCATGGTCCTCGGGGAAGACGAGATCCTCGGGCAGTTGAAGAACGCCTATGAAGAGGCGCATGCCGCCGGGAAGACCGGGTATGAACTCAACACCATCTTCCGCGGCGCCATCACCGCCGCCAAACGGGTGAAAACCGAGACCCTGCTGTCGAAGACCAGCGTATCGGTCGCCACCCTCGCCGCCTCGGCCTGTGTTCGATTCCAGGAGGAGCTCGGCGGACGCCGGGCGAACGTCCTCATGATCGGCGGCAGCGGTGACATCGGCGGAAAACTCCTCAAAGACCTCTGGTCCTATGACCGGTTCGACCTGAATGCCACCGTGCGGGAGCACGGGTTGCGGGAAAAGGCAGCCGCCGTCGAGTACCGGGAGCGGTACATCGCCCTGCGAGATGCCGACATCGTCATCTCGGCCACGAAAAGCCCGCACTTCACGGTGACGCAGGAAGCGGTGGCGGAAGCGGATGCCGGCCGGGCCGAGCCAAAGCAGCGACTCTATGTGGACCTGGCGGTGCCCCGGGACATCGACCCGACGCTGTCCCCCCTTCTGACGATCGACGACCTGCAGACGCTGGCGGAGCACAACAACGAATTGAAACGGGATGCCGCGTCCGAGGCCGAGACCATTCTGGAAGAAGAACTGGAGACGCTCTTCAAAGACCTCGCGTTCCACGACCTCCTTCCCCTTCTGAACGACCCGCCGCCCGGTGCCCCGGCCCTGACCGAGGACTGGAAGCGGCTTCTGTACACCTTCCGGGAGGAGGCTTCGGCCGACGAATTCCGGAGTTTTACGAGAGTACTCCTGCGCCTGTCGCAGGATGAAACGGAGGATGACACATGACTCTGTTCCCCTTCTTTGAACCCGTCGACGATCGGACGTTCCTCCTCGTCGGAGGAGGTCGCGTCGCCACCGGGAAGCTCGAGAAACTGCTCCCCTTTACAAAGCAGATCCTCATCATCGCGGAAGACGCGACCGAAGTCGAAGCCTGGTGCTTGCAGCACGAAGTCGCTCTGGGTACAGACCCGGACGGCGCCGTGTGGCCGGTCCTCCTGAAACGGCCCTTTGCGGACGACGACCTGGACCGGGCAAACTACGTCATCGGTGCCACCGATGACCGGCCCCTGAACCGGCATATCTCCGAACGCTGTCGGGAGCGCAAGATTCCTGTCAACATCGTGGACGACGCGGAGCTCTGCACGTTCATCTTCCCGAGCCTCGTCAAACGGGGCGACCTCGTGGCGGGCATTACGACCGGTGGCAAGACCCCGGGCTTCGGGCAGTATGTCCGCAAGACGCTGGAAGAGGCTCTGCCCGACAACACCGAAACCCTCATCGATGACCTCTACACCTATAAACTGCAATTGAAAGAGACCGTTCCGGAACACACCGAGCGCGCCCGCCTGTTGCGGGAACGCCTCGCGGAACTGTTGAAGGAAACGGACTGAGGAGACGACCATGCGTACGCTGAAACTTGCCACCCGGGGTTCCCGCCTCGCTCTGGCCCAGGCCGGACTGGTACAGTCTGCCCTCGAGGCCCTCGGGCAGGAGGTCGAACTCCTCGAAGTGACCACCCGCGGAGACAAAGACCGGACGAGCCCCCTCGTTGCCATCGGCGGACAGGGTCTGTTCGTCCGGGAAGTGGAGCGCGGCCTGCTGGACGGGTCCGCGGACCTCGCGGTCCACAGCGGGAAAGACCTCCCCTACGAACTGGCGAAGGGCCTCTGCATTGCCGGAGTGCCGAAAGCCGCTTCCCCGGGCGATGTGCTGGTCTCCCGCAAAGGAGCCACCATCCAAACGATCGGGACCGGCAGCCCGCGCCGGGCCCTCGAATGCCGGAAGTTCTACCCGGACGCCTCTTATGAAAACATTCGCGGGAACGTCGACACCCGTCTTCGCAAGCTGCGGGACGGCGAGTACGATGCCATCGTCCTCGCGAAGGCCGGCCTCGAGCGGCTGAAGGACGAGAACGGCGTCTCCGCCTTCGAGACCGTTTCTCAGGAATTCGACGTGCGGGAGTTTTCTCCCAAGGAGTTTCTGCCCGCTCCCTGTCAGGGGATCCTGGCAGTGGAATGCCGTTCGGACGATGAGGAACTCATCGCCCTCCTGCGGCAGATCTCCGACCCGGTCTCCCAAGCCCGCTTCGACGCGGAGCGGAGCCTCTTCTGCATGTTGCAGGCAGACTGTGCGGTCCCCCTCGGTGTCCACGCGGACGTGGAACCGGTCGCCGGAGCAGATGACGCCTCCTATGCCTACCGCCTGTACGCCCTGCTCGGAGACCGCAAGACCTCCCGGGCCGGGTTTGACCTGGACCGCATTTGCGCTGAGATCGGAGAGGAGCTGAGCGAATGAGTGTCACATTCATCGGTGCCGGGCCGGGGCCCGGGCTCATCACGGTCCGGGGACTGGAAGCGTTGCGCCGAGCCGAGGTCATCCTCTATGATGACCTGCTGGACGAAGACCTTCTGAGCGACCCGGCCCTGGCAGCCGCGGAAAAGATCTTCGTCGGAAAACGCAGCGGCGCTCACAGCGTGCCCCAGGAAGAGACCACCGCGCTCCTCATCTCCAAAGCGAAGGAGGGAAAACGGGTCGCGCGGCTCAAAGGCGGCGACAGCTTCGTCTTCGGGCGGGGCGGCGAGGAAGCCCTCGCGCTGCAGGCCGCCGGCATCCCCTTCGAACTGGTGCCCGGCGTCACCTCGGCCGTCGCGGTCCCGGAGGACTTCGGCATCCCGGTCACCCACCGGGGCAAGGCACGTTCCTTCACCGTCGTCACCGGTCACACCGCCGCGGACCCGACCGCAAAAGAAGAAAACTACGAGGCCCTTGCCAAGCTGGAAGGGACCCTCGTGTTCCTGATGGGCCTTCGCAACCTCGCGCAGATCTGCGGAGAACTCATCGAAAACGGCAAGTCACCGGAGACGCCGGCCAGTGTGCTGTCCAAAGGGTTCGCGGCTGACGCGGTCCGCTATGACGGCACCCTGAAGACCATCTCCACGGTGGCGAAGGACGCGAAGACCCCGGCCATCCTGGTCGTGGGCGAGGTCGCTTCGTTCCACCTCGAGCAGGCACCGGCTTCCGGGCCCTCCATCAGCGTCATCGGAACGGAGGGCTTCTGCCGGAAGTTCCGGGCGAAGTGTCCTTCGGCAGTCCCCTTCCCCCTCGTCGACATCCGACCGGCGGAACGCGCGTCCGACCTCGACTTCACCGAAGTCGAATGGCTCTGCTTCCTCAGCGCCAACGCCATCCGCCTGTTCTTCGAGCAGGTGGGCGATGTACGGAAACTGGCCCGGCTGAAATTCGCCTGTGTCGGTGCCGCCACCGCAGACGCGCTGAAGGAAAAAGGTTTTGTGGCGGACTTCGTTCCCTCCCGGTTCGACGGAGAGACCCTGAAGCGCGAACTCCCGGGAGAGGGCACGGCCCTGCTCCTCGGCGCGAAGAAGCCGGGCGACCCGGAACATAACACGCGGTTTCGGAATGTCGGCCTCTATGAGACCGTCACCCGCTTTGGACCGGCGGACATCTCCACAGACTATGTGGTGTTTGCCAGTGCCGGCGGCGTGACCGCATTCTTTGAAAACAACGGCCGGTTGAACGGCGCGGCACCCGTCTGCATCGGGAAGCCCACCGCCGCTGCACTGGCGACGTATGATACGGAGGGGCACATCGCCCCCGCCGCCACCATCGACGGCATTTTAGAAGAAGTCCGCCGGCTCGAAGAAGCCCGCAGCGGACAGACTGGAGAGGACTCATGAAACGATTCAGAAGACTGCGCACGACCGAGCAGATGCGTTCCTTCGTGCGGGAAACGACGGTGAGTGTCAGCGACCTCATCTATCCGCTCTTCGTGGCGGAGGGAACGGACCGGAAAGACCCGGTCCCCTCCATGCCCGGCATTTACCAGTTCTCCCTCGACCGCCTCGAAGAGGAAGTGTCGAAGGTGGTGGACGCCGGCATTCCCGCGGTCCTGCTCTTCGGCATCCCGGAGCACAAGGACGAAGTGGGCAGTGAAGCCTACAACGAGAACGGCATCACCCAGAGAGCCATCCGCCAGATCAAAACCGCTCACCCGGAGCTGCTGGTCATTGCGGACGTCTGCCTCTGTGAATATACGAGCCACGGCCACTGCGGGCTCATCTGCGACGGCCACATCCTGAACGACGAGACCCTGCCGCTCCTCGCGAAGGCTGCGGTCACGCTGGCTACCGCCGGCGCCGACATCATCGCGCCCAGCGACATGATGGACGGCCGAGTCGCGGCGATCCGCGCCGCGCTCGATGAGGCGGGCTTCGAGCTCGTCCCTATCCTGAGCTACGCCGCGAAGTTCGCCTCCGCCTACTACGGCCCCTTCCGCGACGCCGCCGGTTCGGCGCCCCAGTTCGGCGACCGCAAGTCCTACCAGATGGACCCCGCGAACGGCAAGGAAGCCATGCGGGAGATCGAAGCGGACCTCGAAGAAGGCGCCGACATGATCATCGTGAAGCCCGCCCTCGCCTACGGCGACATCGCCGCGCGAGCCAGAGAGCGGTTCGACGTGCCGTTCATCGCCTACAATGTCTCCGGCGAGTACTCCATGGTGAAGGCCGCCGCGGAAAACGGATGGATCGACGAGCGGCGCATCGTCCTCGAGAACCTCACGTCCATGAAACGGGCCGGGGCCGACCGCATCATCACATACCACGCGCTGGACGTCGCCCGCTGGCTCAGCGAGTAAGCCCGGAGCGACCACGGAGGATGAGCATGTCTGAACAGAAGAAAAACCCCCTCTTCGAGGAGGCTCAACAGTATATTCCCGGCGGGGTCAACTCGCCGGTCCGCGCTTTTCGCGCCGTCGGCATGGACCCGTTGTTCATCGCCCGGGGCGAAGGCAGCAAGATCTATGACACCGACGGCAACGGGTACATCGACTACGTCATGTCCTGGGGGCCGAACCTGCTCGGCCACGGCGACGCGCGCATCCTGTCCGCCGTCCGGGACGCGGTCGGGAACGGTCTGACCTTCGGCGCACCGACGACCCGGGAGACCGAACTCGCAAAACTCATCTGCGAGTGCCACCCCGCCATCGAAAAGGTGCGTCTCGTATCCAGCGGGACCGAAGCCTGCATGTCTGCGATCCGACTCGCCCGCGGCGCCACCGGGAAAGACAAAGTCATCAAGTTCCGGGGCAACTACCACGGTCACAGCGACGGTCTGCTGGTGAAAGCCGGCAGCGGTCTCCTGACGGAGAGCGTGCCGGACAGCGCCGGCGTCCCGAAGGGCTATGCAGAGAACACGCTCCTCGCCGACTACAATTCGGAAGCGTCAGTCGAGGCGCTGTTCCGCGCGAACGACGACATTGCCGCCATCATCGTGGAACCGGTCGCCGCCAACATGGGCGTCGTCCCGCCGAAGGACGGCTTCCTCCCGTTCCTGCGGGACATCTGCACGGCACACGGTGCCCTGCTCATCTTCGACGAGGTCATCACCGGCTTCCGGCTCGCCCTCGGCGGCGCGTCCGAATACTATGGTGTCACGCCGGACCTCGTCACCCTCGGCAAGGTCGTCGGCGGAGGCATGCCCCTCGCCGCCTACGGCGGACGTGCGGAGCTCATGGACTTCATCGCCCCCACCGGTCCCGTCTACCAGGCGGGCACACTGTCCGGCAACCCGATTGCCACCGCGGCGGGCCTTGCACAGCTGACCGTCCTGAAGGAGCACCCGGAACTCTACGGAGCACTCGAGCAGAAAGCGCGGGTCCTCGAAGAGGCTTACAAGGACCTCGCAAATGCCACCGGTCTCCCGCTGCAGGTCAACCGCGCCGGCTCTCTCCTGTCGGTCTTCTTTACGGACCGGCCCGTCGAGAACTATGAAGACGCCCAGACCTGCGACACCGACCGCTTCGCCCGCTACTTCCGACATATGCTGAAGGAGGGCATCTACCTGGCCCCGAGCCAGTTCGAAGCCATCTTCGTCTCGGCGGTCCACTCGGACGAGGACCTGCAGAAGACGGCGGACGCCATCCGGTCGTTCCGGGACGACGACTGAACTGCATCATCAAAAAAAGAAGAGCTGTGCACCGGTTCGGTGCACAGCTCTTGTTGTTTCGATTCGATTATAAAATGTCGTTTAGTCGTCGACGTCCGTGGCGTCCGCTTCGACACCCTTGTCCTGGGTGAAGAGCGCGGTCAGGAAGACCATGGCGCCTGCAAGGAATGTAAAGGCCTTCGACAGGAAGCTCTTTTTGAGGACGGAGCCGCTGTAGGCCGCGATGAATGCCGCAAGACCGGCGGTGAAGCTCATGGACGCCAACGTCTTACCTTTTTTCTGTTCTTTAGTGAGTTTCTGTTTTGCCATTTTGATTCCTCCTATGTTGGAATTGCAACCTTACTATAGGGAGCCTACCTAAAATGAACCCAAAGAAAGAGTTGCATTTCGGTTGCAATTCAGAAACAAAAGTGTTTATTCCTTTGTTATATTACCATGAAAAAGCGCCGGTCGCAATGTGTGTTCCGCGGGCTCAATCCGCGTTTCCGGGGAAGAACTCCGGCAGTACGATGCCGAGGAGCTGTTCACAGGCGGGCACACCGTGCTGGTAACCAGGCAGCAGATGCAGGGACAGGTTGTCTCTGTTGAAGGGCGGTTCCCGGTCCTCCGGCGTGAATTTCCACATCTCGACGAGTTGCGGGATCATCTGCATCATGGTCTGGTCCCGGTCGCCGACACCGCACCAGATGACATAGTCTTCCGGAGCGAGACGGAACACCTTGGAGGAAGACGCCAGCACTTCGGCGGTCTCCTTCGGCTGTTTCGCGCCGTCGAACTGAGCGGTGGGCCAGCTGTCACAGGCCAGAGGCGCATAGAACCGGCAGAGGTCTCCGCAAAGCGTGTAGACCTGCCAGGTGGTGACGGAGCCCATCGAGTAGCCGCCGAAGGCCCGGTGGTTCCGGGACGCGCGAAGGCCCTTCGAGTCCGTCGTCTCCGCGTATGTGTGGTACTTCGACTCGACCGCCGGCAGGATGTCCTGGCGGAATTCCATATGGAACTGCAGGATCTGCTTGTAGGAGGTGTCGAAGTCCCGGATGGCGTTCTCGTAGTCCCAGGTGAGGGCTACGGCGATGAACGGCTTCGTCTTCTTTTCATAAATGAGCCAGTCGAAGATATTGCCGATGGCACCGTCGTCTCCTTCGAACATGGAGTTCGCGTTGCAGAGGAACCCGTGCATGAAATAGAAAATGTCGTAGCGTGTCTCGGTGTCCTCCGGGTCATAACCGTACGGAGTGTAGACATAGCAGGGCTTCAGGAGCGGGCTGCCGTCTCCGGCATAGTAGGTGGACCCGTAAAGGAGTTCCTCCACATCGCCCAGTTCCGGGCAGTCGGGACGGAACCAGTGCTCCGGGATCTCGCTGACGAGGGAGCTGATCTCTTCCAGTTTCATAGTTGCTTTCTCCTCAAAAAAACTGCCGGACGAAAGCCGTCCGGCAGCGCTGGTTTCAATGACTTATGCTTTGTTGGTGGAACCGAAGACGTCGATCTTGTACTTGACCATGTCGACGCAGGCAGCAAAACCGGGAGCGAGGAGTTTGCGCGGGTCGAAGCCCTTGCCTTCCTTGTCCTTGCCGGCTTCGATGTACTCTCTGGTCTTCGCCGCGAAGACGAGCTGGAGCTCGGTGTTGACGTTGATCTTGGAAACGCCCTTGCGGACCGCTTCCTGGACCATGGCATCCGGGATGCCCGAGCCGCCGTGAAGAACGAGGGGAAGGTCGTCGCCGACTTTGGCGATGATGGCGTCGAGAACGTCGAAACGAAGTCCCGGCCAGCCTTCCGGATAGACACCGTGGATGTTGCCGATGCCGCAGGCGAGCATGTCGACACCGCAGTCTGCGATGGCTTTGCACTCGTCGGGGTCTGCACATTCGCCCATACCGACGACGCCGTCTTCTTCGCCGCCGATGGCGCCGACTTCAGCTTCGAGGGAGATGCCTCTGTCCTTGCAGATCTGAGCGAGTTCTCTGGTCTTTTCGAGGTTCTCATCGAAGGGGAGCGAGGAACCGTCGAACATGATGGAGGAGAACCCTGCATCGATGCAAGTCTTGGCAGCTTCATAGTTACCGTGGTCGAGGTGAAGGGCGATGGGGACCGTGATGCCCATGGAGTCGATGAGGTCGTTGACCATGTCGACGACGAGCTTGTAGCCGCCCATGTACTTGGCTGCGCCCATGGAAGTCTGGACGATAATGGGGGCATTGGCCTCCTGGGCACCCTTCAGGACGGACTGGGTCCATTCCAGGTTGTTGATGTTGAAAGCGCCGATGCCGTATCCGCCTTTGCGGGCAGCGATCATCATATCTCTAGCGGAAACTGTCATAATATCCTCCTTATGGCACGAGTGCCGGTTAGCACCGGACAACTCTTGTGTTTCTTTGTACAACAATTCTCTCACAGAAACGCCCTAAAAGCAAGAGAATCGCCCAAAAAATGGGCGATTCACATCAATCTTTCAAAAGGTCTTTCAGGACCGCGATGTTTTGACGACTGTACATATAAAGCATGAAGCAGCCGATGAACAGCGCGAAGGTGATGATGCCGATGAGCGGATTGTTGAGACTCGTGAACACCATCAGGAGGATGCCGACGACGAGCAGCACCGCGGAGACGATGGTCAGGATGAGCCAGAGTTTCTGCCGCTTCTGCTCCGCGACCAGGTCCTCCTGCAGTTCGTCTTTGGCTTTCGTCTCGAGATGCCGGTCCAGTTTCAGGGATGACATAGGGATGCTCCTTTCGAAAACGGTTGAAAAAAAGTGCATCGCGAACGCGATGCACTTTTCAGTCAGTTTGACTCAGAACTTAGTCGTTCTTCTTTTTGCGGGAGCCGAAAATGAGTGCGACACCTGCGAGAGCTTCAGCAACGAGAACGGCGATGGGGCCGGTCAGCTTTGCTTTGGACTCTTTGGCGACTCTGGTCTCAGCGGGGTTCAGGACATGGTGAGCACCGTTGTTGGAGTCGACATAGTTGAGCATCTTGCCGCCTTCAGCAGTGAGGTCAGCATTGAATTCCGGAGCCTTGAAGTTCGGATCGTACTTCTTCATGTTGAGGCTGTAGGTCTCGACGTCACCATTCTTGGTGTAGAGGTCGAAGGTCTTGGCAGCGCCCCAGGCAAGGATCGGAAGATCGAAGACCGGAAGTTTGCCCTTGATGCCGTCAACGTTGATCCACTTGGTCGGGAGGATCTCTTTACCATTGAAGATGATCTTCTCGAGGTCGGGCTTGTTGAAGGTCAGACGGGCATAGGATTTGCCATCTTTGACGAACAGCTTTGCCGGAGCGGCCAGCTTCCAGGCACCGCCGGTCAGGTCGTAGTCGATGTCGAACTCACCGTTCGGGAGGTCGATGTCAATGGCCTTGACTTTGGCGCTGAGCTCGTTGGCCTTGGCTTTGGCAGAGTCAATCAGGCTGACATCGTCATCATCGACGTCAACGACGACAGTAACATCCTCAGCGGGCTCTTCGACGGTGACTTCTTCTTCTTCTTCGAAGTCCTCGACGACGACATCGTAGTCGGGCTCGTCTTTGGTTGCCACATACTTCTCGTCATAGGTCTTGGCGGACTTGCCGGCCGGAGCAGCTTCGTCAGCGAAGGCAGTCATCGGCAGAACAAGAGCAACGACCATTGCCATAGCAGTCAGGATGGCAGCGATTGATTTTCTCATAACTCTCTATCTCCTTTAAAGATTGTTTGGAAAGTCGCCCACAGAATGGGCAGACTTTCAGAGAACTTTACATATATAGTATACCCACCTGTTTTTGAAAGTCAATGCGTTTTTATGCCATTGAAACCATATTGTTACTTTCCACGAAAATAAAACATTTGTTCGAAAAAACATTGTAAATCGCCACCACGGCTGTTACAATAATATCAGCATTTTACACGGAAAAGGAGGGTCACCGAATGGACCTGCTCGAAGGCCTCAACGAACAGCAGCGGGAGGCGGTCACCACGACCGAAGGGTACATCCGCGTCATCGCGGGCGCCGGGTCCGGCAAGACGAGAGCCCTCACCCACCGGTTCGCGTACCTTGTGAACGACATCGGCATCCTGCCCGGGAACATCCTGTGCGTCACCTTCACGAACAAGGCCGCGAACGAGATGCGCCAGCGCATCCACCAGCTGACCGGCGACAACGACACGGGGTACATCAACACGTTCCACGGCTTCTGCGTCTCGGTCCTGCAGGAGGACAGCCACGCGGTCAGCTACCCGAAGAACTTCCTCGTCCTCGACAACTCGGACATCGACGCCATGCTCGAGATCATCTACGAGGAACGGGGCCTCACTCTCCGGGACATGACCTTTGGCGATGCACGGGACATGATCGAAAACCAGAAACTGTTCCGCAAACCGGAGTACTACAAGGACCTCATCCGCATGACCCTCGACGAGCTCTACGAAAAGTACCAGACCGCCACGAAGAAGGACGACATCATCTTCTACGGCTACCTGCACCAGCAGAAAAAGTGCTTCGGCCTCGACTACAACGACCTCCTGCTCTTCACGCTGTACATCTTTTCGCAGGAGCCTGACATCAAGCGCAAGTGGCAGGAACGCCTCGAATACATCATGATCGACGAGTTCCAGGACATCGACCAGCCCCAGTACCTGCTCATGAAAGTGCTGGCGGAGTACCACGGCAACCTGTTCGTCGTCGGAGACCCGGACCAGACCATCTACTCCTGGCGCGGCGCCGACCACCGGTACCTCATGCAGTTCGACACCGAGTTCCCGAACGTGAAGACTATCTACATGATGCACAACTACCGGTCCACGCCCTCTATCCTGGAAGCGGCGAACGCGCTTATCGACAAGAACGTCAGCCGCATCAAGAAGGAGCTCATCCCGGAACTGCCGGAAGGCACACCGGTGCTCTGCCACATGGCGCCGAACTCAGAACACGAGGCGAAGTGGATCGCCCAGCGTATCCGCGCTTTGCACGAAGACGGCTGGAAGTACAAGGACATGACGGTCCTCTACCGGGCCCACTACCTCACCAGACCCATCGAGGAGTTTTTCCTGAAAGAGAAGCTCCCCTACACCATCTACAGCGGCACCCAGTTCTTCGACCGGATGGAGATCAAAGACGCTCTGTCTTACCTGCGCATGGTCGCCTACAAGGACGACCTCTCGTTCCGGAGAGTCTGCAATGTGCCGAAGCGGAACATCGGGCAGCGGCGCATGGCGTTCCTCGAAGAGTACGCGGCGCAGAACGACGTGTCCCTCTACACCGCCCTGCGGCAGAACCTCGACCACGACGTGTTCAAGGGCACGAAGGCCCGGCAGTTCGTCCACCTCATCGAGGACTTCTCCGCCACTTACGAAGGGCGCCCGGTGTCCGAACTGCTTTCCGACCTCCTGAACCAGTCCGGCTATGAGCAGATGATGCGCACGAACGGTTCTCAGGAGCGGCTCGACAACCTCGCCGAACTCAAGCAGTCCATCTACGAGTACGAGGTGTCCTGCGGCGAGGAGACCGACCTCGACGGCTACCTGAAACACGCGGCGCTCTTCACGAACGCCGACACGGCGGAAGCCGGCGACAAGGTCCGCCTCATGACGGTCCACGCCGCCAAGGGCCTCGAGTTCCCCATCGTCTTCCTCATCGGCATGAACGAGGGCACGTTCCCCTCGCGGAAGATCAAATCCCTCGACGAAATGGAAGAGGAACGCCGCCTCGCCTTCGTCGCGGTCACCCGGGCGGAACAGCAGCTGGTCCTGACCTCCGCGGAGGGCCGCAACCTCGATGCCACGCCCCGCTACCCCTCCCGGTTCATCCTCGACATCGGCGTCGACCGGCTGCTCTTCGACGAGCCGCCGCGGGAAGGGCTCATCAAGGAAGCGAAAGAGTACATCGACATGAAGTCCCGCTACCTTTCGACCGGCGACGAAGAGGACTCGCTCTTCGACATCGGCGACCGCGTGGAGCACCCGGTCATGGGCCCCGGCACCATCCTCGAACGCAACGCGAACAAGTCCGCGTACCTCATCCAGTTCGACGACATCCCCACGCCCCGCGCCATTTCCTATCGCGCCAAGCTGAAGGCCATCCCCTTCGGCGAAGGCGAAGGCGGCGAGACCCCGGCAATGGACGCAGCTGCAGCACCGGAGACCAACGCACCGCCCGCAGACCCGGCCCCTGACGCCGGCCCCGTCCCCTACGAGCGCAAACATTAATCCTTTTCCAACAGATTTGATTTCATCAAAACCCTCCCCGCCCTCATTGGGCAGGGAGGGTTCCACATTCCTCCGACAAACTGAATTAACGATGTGATCGACGCTGAGGCTTCGTCGGAGGTTCATGGAGTCGGGGCCTATGCCCCTTGGTCCAGAACCTGCGTCGCCTCCTCGCCCCAGCTGAACTTTTCTCCTGCCTTTCCCGGCAAAAAT